>JGI20159J14440_10003076_pt1 | contig 10931 bp, 11 predicted proteins | sample COG_09_FD_14440 | JGI IMG/M metagenome (IMG submission 14440) | reverse complement strand
CTTTTCTTATTAAAAAAGAGTACTCTTTTAATTTTTTAATAACTTCATCTGTATCTTTTCCTCCTAGAGGTAATACATATGCTTTTGCAATTTTAAGGTCTTGACTCATTTTTACTTCTGTAACCGTAATAGTGTTAGTTTCTAAATTCGGCACCTTAGCCTCATTTCTAGAAAAAATCATGCCTAAAGATTGCTTAATCATCTCTCCGACACGTAATTGTCTCTGTGAAACTGGTTTGCCTATTCTGTCAGCCATTATATCATTCTTTCCGTCGATGTGACGCTATAAGCTTCTATTGTATCGTCTTTTTGAAAATCTATAAAGTCTTTAAGTGTTATTCCACATTCTTGCCCATTGCTAACCTGTTTAGCCTGGTTTTTTTCTCTAAAAATTGTGCTAATTTTTCCAGTATATATGATTGCACCATCACGAATAACTCTAGCATCTGATCCACTTGAAATTTCACCTTCAATAACTTTTGATCCTGCAACTTTTCCCGTTCCTGACACTTTAAATATTTCTAAAATTTGAGCTGTTCCAGTAACAGTTTCTTGAACATCAGGAGAAAGTAAACCTGACATTTTTTGTTTTATGTAATCCAAAACTTCATAAATTATATTGTAAGAAACGATATTAATTTTTTCATTTTCTGCTAATTTTTTTGCTTCCTTACTTGGTTTAACATTAAAAGCAATTAAGACAGCATTTGAAGCTTTTGCCAAAGTAACATCTGTTTCGTTACCATCCCAATATCTGATAATATAATCTTAGGCTTAACTTCTTCATGTGTGATCTGGTTAATAGCACTTTTAATTGCCTCAGATGATCCATGAACATCTGATTTCACTATAATATTTAATTCATCAATAGATTTATCAGCAAAAGCAGAGTCTTGAGTTGCAAATGTTAATGGATTTCCACCACTTTTATTTTCTTCCGCTCTATTTTCACTTAAAGTTTTAGCTTCTTTTTCTGTATCTAAAACAATAAAATCATCTCCAGATTTTGCTGCACCATTAATACCTAAAATTTCTACAGGTGATGATGGTGGAGCTTCATTTATATTTTGCCCTTTATCATTAATTAAAGCTCTAACTTTTCCCCACTTTAATCCGCTTACAAAAAAATCTCCTTTTTTAATTGTACCTGAAGTCACTACTACTGTTGCTACAGCTCCTCTTCCAACATCAATTTTTGATTCTAAAACTATGCCTGTTGCTTTTGAATCAAAATCAGTTTTTAAGTCTAATATTTCAGCTTGTAAGACAATAGACTCAACAAGTTTATCTAAATTTTTTTTTGTTTTTGCAGAAATTTCAACCATCAACGTGTCTCCAGATAAATCTTCTGCAATTAATTCATACTCTAGAAGTTGATTTTTAATTTTTTGTGGGTCTGCCTCTGGCAAGTCACATTTGTTAATTGCTACTACAATTGGAACTTTTGCTGCTTTTGCATGTTTGATCGACTCTATTGTTTGAGGTTTTACGCCATCATCTGCTGCAACAACCAACACAACAACATCAGTTAGCTTAGATCCTCTAGCCCTCATCTCTGTGAATGCAGCGTGTCCAGGCGTATCAATAAATGTAATTTTATTGGATTGATGTTCTATTTGATAAGCTCCGATATGTTGGGTTATACCTCCAAACTCTCCAGATACTACGTTTGCACTTCTTAGAACATCTAAAACAGAGGTTTTACCGTGATCAACATGACCCATTACAGTTACTATTGGAGGTCTATTTTTTAAATTTTCAGATCTTGTCTCTTTTATTTTTTGTATAATTTCTTCAGCTTTAGTCTCTCTTATAGGATTATGCCCAAATTCTTTAACCAAATATTCTGCTGTATCTGCTGCTAAGGTTTGATTTATTGTTACAGTAACTCCCATTCCAAATAAATGTTTTATAACGTTGCTTGATTGTTCTGCCATTCTATTTGCTAACTCTCGAACTGTGATTGCTTCTGGAATATTTACATCTCTTTTAACTGGTTTTAAATTTTCTTGAATTTCTTCTTTTGTAAGTTCTCTATTTTCTTTTTGTTTGGCTCTTTTAAGTGATGCCATACTTCTAGATCTTGCTTCTATTTCATCACTTAATGCTCTTGAAACTGTCAGCTTTAATTCTCTTTTTTTTGTTGGTTTTCCCTTGTCTCCCGCATCACCCTTTAGTCTTCTTGTGGCTCTTTGCTCAGCCAATTTACGCCTCTCATAATCATTTGTTATTGGTGTTGAAGTTTTTGGTATTATACTAGGTCTAGTTGTTTTAATTGGAGGTTTTGACCTTACACTAGATGGTTTACTAAAATTACTTTTTGGTGAAAATTTATTAAGTTTTTTTTCAATAACAACTGAATTTTTACTTTGAGTTTTTGCTTTCTCTATACTTTCTATAGATTTTTTGGCTATGCCAGATATTGTAAGTTTTGATTTTTTCTTGTCCATATTTCATTACTCAATCTTTATAAATTATGTTTCTTGCTGACATAATTAATTCATCAGCTTCATCTTTTGAAAGTGCAAAGTCTTCAAGATAACCCTGTATTTTAATTCGTTCACCTTTAACTATATCAAAACCGCCTGTTAACTCATCAGAGGCAAGATCTGCAAAATCGGTAAGATTCAATATTTTTTTTTCTCCAAGAGTAACCAACATTCCTGGCGTTAAGCCTTTGTGATTTATTAAATTGTCCTCAAGTCCTAAATCTTTTATTCTTTTTGTTATATCTTCTTGATCCTTTTGATGAAATTCTTTTGCTCTTTCTATTAAAGCCTTCGCAGTATCTTCTTCTATTCCTTCAATTTTCATTAAACCTTCCGGTGTACTATCCTTAATATCAGATATTGAAGAAAAACCTTCTGCTACTAATAATTGACCCAATGTTTCGTCTAACTCTAAATTTTTAACAAAGTTTTCAGTTTTTTCTTTAAATTCTAATTGTCTTCTTTCTGAATCTTCAGCATCAGTCATAATATTAATTTCATAATTTAATAATTTTGTAGCCAATCTTACGTTTTGACCTCTTCGACCTATTGCTTTACTTAGATTTTCTTCATTAAGAATAACGTCTAACTTTTTTGAAGCACTATCTACATTAACTCTTTGAACTTCTGCTGGTGACAATGCATTAGATACAACTATTGCAGGATCTTCAGACCAATTTACTATATCAATTTTTTCACCTTGAAGTTCGTTAACTACTGCCTGTACTCTTGATCCTCTCATTCCCACGCAAGCTCCAACAGGATCCAAAGAAGTATCGACTGCTTTTACACAAATTTTTGCTCTACTTCCAGGGTCTCTTGCTGATGACTTAATTTCTATTAGTCCATCATAAATTTCTGGAACCTCTTGTACAAATAATTTTTCCATAAATTTAGGATGAGCTCTTGATAAAAATATTTGTTGGCCTCTAGTTTCTCTCCTAACATCATAACAGTAAGCTTTTATTCTATCTCCTGCTTTAATATTTTCTCTAGGTATCATTTCATTTTTTTGAATAATTGCCTCTGTTCTACCAAGATCTATAATAACGTTTCCAAATTCTAAACGTTTTACAATACCGCTTAAAATTGAATCTTTTTTATCAATAAAATCATTGAACTGTCTTTCTCTTTCAGCTTCCCTAACATTAAAACTGATAACTTGTTTTGCTGTTTGCGCAGCTATTCTTCCAAAATCAAACGAGGGCAATGGCTGTAATACCTCGTCGCCAATTTTTTTTTCTTTATTTTCCTCACTTAATATTACTGCATCTTTAAGATTTATTTCAGTGTTAGTATTTTCAGGTTTTTCTACGATTACTAATTTTCTAAAAATTCCGATATCACCATTATCTCTATTTATTAAAACTTTAATTTCATTCTCTTGACCAAATTTGGATTTCGCAGCCTTTGCAATTCCAGTTTCCATGGAATCTATAATTAATTCTTTATCAATAGATTTCTCCAAAGCTACAGCTTCGGCTATTCTAAGTAATTCTAATTTATCTGCTCTTTTGTTTAACATTTATAAAGTTCCAAAAAAAAATGGGCTAAAGCCCATTTTGTATTATCAATAATGTATGGTGAATATATAAAGAATTTTTTTTAATTCAATAGCAACTATTTAAAAAAGTCCTTTTTATCAATATTTTCCCATGAAAAAGCTCCATCTTTTTCTGGAATCCTACCAAAATGACCATATGCAGCTGTTTTTTCATAAATTGGCTTATTTAACCCAAGCATTTCTCTTATGCCCCTTGGACTTAAATCAAAATTTTGGGAAATTTTTTCTGAGACAAATTTATTTTTTTCTAAATCATTATCAAATAAATCTACATAAATTGATAAGGGTTTAGAAACGCCTATGGCGTAAGCTAATTGAATTAAACATTTGTCAGCAATTTTTGAAGCAACAACATTTTTTGCAATATATCTTGAGGCGTAAGCAGCAGATCTGTCAACTTTCGTTGGATCTTTCCCAGAAAAAGCTCCCCCTCCATGTGGTGCTGCTCCACCATATGTATCTACAATTATTTTTCTTCCAGTTAAACCGCAGTCACCATCCGGTCCACCTATCACAAAATTTCCAGTTGGATTAACATAAAATTCTTCTTCTTTAAAATCCTTTAAAAATTTCTCAGGGATTGATTTAATCATATATGGTCTAAGTAATTCTTTTACTTTATCTTGATTTACTTCTGCAGAGTGTTGTGACGAGATCACAACTGATTTAACTTTACTTGGTTTACCATCTATATACTCAAATGTAACTTGGCTTTTTGAGTCTGGTTCTATATTTTTTAATTTTCCAGATTTTCTATCTTCTGCCATTAATCTTAAAATTTTATGTGAGTAGTGTATCGGCGCAGGCATTAACTCTTCTGTTTCATTGCAAGCATATCCAAACATTATACCTTGGTCACCAGCACCTTCATCTTTATTATCTTTTGAATCAACACCCATTGCAATATCTGATGATTGTGAATGAAGATGACTTTCAATTTTAGTGGCTTCTTTCCAAGTAAACCCTTCTTGGTCATACCCAATATCTTTAATACAATTTCTGACTTTTTGAATAAGTTCATCTTTTTTAATTTCTGGACCTCTTACTTCTCCAGCTAGAACAACCTTATTTGTGGTCGTAAGTGTTTCACAGGCAACTCTAGAATATGGGTCTGCAGTTATATAACTATCAACTACCATATCAGATATACGATCTGATACCTTATCAGGATGACCTTCGGACACAGACTCACTGGTAAATAAAAAATTTTTAAGATTACTCATTTGTAAGCTTATTAAATGAAAAAATTAAAAAAATATATAATAAAATTAATGCTAAAAAAATTAAATTACCATAAATCATAAAAATTGTAGATTTTAACTTTTTGCTCTCTATTAATTCAATATTACCATTTTTTTTAAATTCTATTTTTTTTTCCACAATGCCAATAGGATTTATTATAGCGGATATTCCATTATTTGCTGATCTTATGATATATTTTCCACTTTCTATGGATCTAAATATACTATGAGCAAAATGTTGTTTTGGGCCTATTGAGCTTCCAAACCAACCATCTTCAGAAATATTGATTATATAATCATAGTTTTTTTCTTTCGATAATTTCCCTGAATAAATAATTTCGTAGCAAATTAAAGGCAACAAGTTCACATCAATCTTATCATTCTTTAAATTGAATGGTTTTCTAACTTTGCCACTTGAATATGACTGATAAGCATTGGTAATTGTTTTAAAACCTATTTTACTTAAAATATTTTCAAAAGGAACAAACTCACCAAAAGGCACTAGGTTAACTTTATCATATTTATGTATTAGTTCTAATCTGTTGTTAAATATGGCCATAGAATTAAAAATTAAATTTTTGTTATTTACAACTTTTGAACTATTAAGTCCCAGAACTATTAGGTCATCTTCTGAAAAATTATTTATAAATAAATCTTTATAAACATGAATATCTTCTAAATCACTCTCAGTAATAATCCCTTCCGGCCATATAAATATTGTAGGTTTATCTTTTTCTGGTGCACTTAGATCTATTAGCTCATTAATTATCTCTTTCTCATTCTTTTCTATATAAAATCTATCTAAGCTTATATTAGAAGATATGGCTTTAATTGAATATGTTTTTTTTAGACTAGGCAAAACATTAAATTCTTTAATTTGATAAATTCCAAAAATAACAAAACTTACAGTCACCAAAATAAATCCAGAAACAAATACTATATTTTTTTTTGATTTTTTTAATACAAAAACTGCTGGCAGTGTGAATAGTGTAATACAAATTAAATTAAATGAGTAAGTTCCAATTATGGAAATAATTTGAATAAAATAGATACTATTTGAAAAACTAAATGAAATAAGATTCCAAGGAAAGCCTGTGAGAATTGAACCTCTAATAAATTCAATTAAACCAAAAAATAAAGAAAAAATCAAAATTGAGTTGATAATTTTTTTTGAATAAAAAATTGAGAATAAATATGTTACCAGACCATAAAATAATGCCAAAAAAGAAGGTATTAAAACTACAGCAAAAGGAATTAAAAAATAAAAATTTTGATCAAATGTTAATGAAATTATAATCCAGTATAAGCTGCACAAAAAATAACCAAACCCAAANCACCACCCATACTTGAAAAAGGATATATTTGTTAATCTAACTTTTTTTTTATTAAAAATAAAAATAAAAAATAAAGTGAATGTTATAAAGTTCACTATATAATAATTGTATGGTGGTAAGCTGTAAGAGCTAACACCCCCTAAAAAAATAATATACAGNAAATTTATATAATTTTTTTTAAACAATTTTTTTAATTTTTGATTCTAAATTATTAAAAATNTTTTCCTCTTCTTTAAGCATCCTTTTAAAATCTTTCAATCTAATATGGTCATAATTTAATAAATGAAGAAAACCNTGNATAAATATTTTAGTTAACTTTTGTTTAAAGTCCAAACTACTTANTGATTTTGGTCGATTAATATAATCATAGCTTATTANCATATCTCCTAAATAATTGGATTTATNCTTATTAAATTTTTTTTCATTTGGAAAAGATAAAATATCTGTAGCTTTATTTTTATTTCTAAATTTTTTGTTTATCTTTTTAATATTCTTATTGTTAGAAAGTAAAATTGTTAAACCTATTTTTTTTCCTATAAATCTATATTTTTTTGGAAAAAAACTTACTAATGACTTAAAAAAAAATTTTTTTTTTATTCTTTTATTCCACTGGTTATTGTCTGAGACAATGACAACATTAATCATTATCTGAATAAGCTTTTACTATCTTCGATACAAGTGGGTGCCTGACTACATCAGAATGATCAAAGTCTACAACTGATATTTCTTTTATGTTTCCTAATAATTTTTTTGATCTATTTAATCCAGAAATATTTTTATGTGGTAAATCTATCTGAGATGGATCTCCATTGATCACTATTTTTGAATTATCTCCAATACGAGTTAAAAACATTTTAATTTGAGTATCGGTTGCATTTTGAGCTTCATCCAAAATAGCAAAAGAATTTTTTAATGTTCGTCCCCTCATGAAAGCTAACGGAGCAATTTCGATATCGCCAATTTCGATCATTCTTTGAATTTTTTCAAAATCAAAAAGATCATAAAGCGAGTCATATAAAGGTCTTAAATATGGGTCTACTTTTTCCTTCATATCGCCAGGCAAAAAACCCAGTCGTTCTCCAGCTTCAACTGCAGGTCTTGATAAAATAATTCTTTCAATTTTTTTATCTAATAACATGGTAAGGCCAACTGCTACTGCTAAAAAAGTTTTTCCTGTTCCTGCTGGTCCTGCTGAAATTGTGATATCACTCTCTCTTAAAGCTCTCACATATTGTTTCTGTTTTTCCGATCTTGGAATTACTGATTTTTTTGGAGTTTTTATTATATCAGAAACGTTATTATTTTTTACTTTTTCATCAATCATAAATTTGTCTACAGATGAGATTATATCTTTTTTTTCAATACTCCATTATTAATAAATTGATTAGCCAAAAATTGAATGGCATTTTTAGTTATCTCATTTTTTTCTGGCGTTGATTTTATTAAAATGGAATTGCCTCTTGAATAAAGCTTTGTATTGGTAATTTTTTCTAATTCTTTTAAAGATTCATTAAATTCACCAACTACTCCCATTAGCAAATCATTATCATGAAAAATAACACTTAAAGAGTTATTTTCTGAATAGACAAATTTTAATGTTGAGTTGATTTTTTTTGCAAAACTTTTAATCAATTTTAGGCTACCCTTTTATTATAATTTTCTTTTAATATTCCAAATAAACTATTCTGATTACTACCTGTTATTTTAACTTGAACTATATTTCCAATATTTTCTTCACTTCCATCAAAAATTACAGAAGTCATAAATTCTGTTCTACCAAATAGTTTTACTCCATCCTTCATTCTATTTTCAACTAATACATTTATTACTGTGTTCTCCAATGATTTATTTCTTTCTAATTGATTTTCAAAAAGTTTTTTTTGAATTATTTCTAGTCTCTTCTTCGTTTTATCATTGTCTACAACTTCAAGGTTTGCAGCACTTGTGCCAGGTCTCGGGCTATAAATAAATGAATATGAGTTTATAAACTTTATCTCATTTATCAAATCCATTGTTTTTTCAAAATCTTCGTCCTCTTCGCCTGGATAGCCAATTATAAAGTCACTTGAAAATTTTATATTTTTATTAATCATTTTTAATTTTTTATGAATTAACAAATATTCTTCAATTGTGTGCTTTCTATTCATCAATTCTAAAATTTTATTAGATCCACTTTGAACTGGTAAATGAACAAGTGGCATTAGTTTATTTGAAATCTTATAAAAATTTATTAAGTCCTCGTCATGTCTTTTGGATGTGAAGTTGTATATCTTACTCTTTTTAATTGATTAAATTCCTCTAATTTTTTTAATAAATCTGATAATCTAAATTCTTTATTTCCTTCCTTGTAGTTATATGCATTAACATTTTGACCTAAAAGAATTATTTCTCTAGTACCTTGGCCTACCAACTCTTCTACTTCTTTTATAATTTGCTTGAATGGCCTAGAGTATTCCGGTCCTCTTGTGTAAGGAACCACACAAAAATTACAAAACTTATCACAGCCCTCCTGTATTGTTAAAAATGATGATACTTTGCTATTTTTATTTTTTATTTTGCTTAGATAATTAAATTTTGAGATTGTATCAAATTCAGTTTCTTCCTCTTTTTTTAATTTTTTTTGATAATTTAAGATTACTTCATTTATTTTATGGTAGGACTGAGGCCCCATTACTATGTCAATATAAGGTTCTCTTCTTAGCATTTCTTGGTTTTCTGCTTGGGCAACACATCCTGCAACAATAACAATTGGTTTTTTTTTGTTTCTAAATATTTTTTTTACCCGTCCAATTTCATGATAAACTTTTTCTTTAGCTTTATCCCTAATATGGCACGTATTTAAAACATAACAATTTGCTTTTTCATATTCATCAGTTTTTTCAAACCCAATTTTTTGAACTGTGTCATATATACGATTTGAATCATATTCATTCATTTGACACCCAAAAGTTTTAATGAAAATTTTTTTTGCCATTATTTTAGGATTTCTTTTTAACCCCATAAAGCTCTAACTTGTGATCCACTAAACGATAGCCATATTTATCTGCAATCTTTTCTTGAAGTTTTTCTATTTCTTCATCAACGAACTCTATAATCTCTCCTGACTTTACATCAATTAAATGGTCATGGTGACCTTCATTTAATTCCTCATATCTTGCTTTTCCACCTTTAAATTCATGNTTAGTTAAAATGCCAGACTCTTCAAAAAGTTTCACAGTTCTATAAACTGTCGCGATACTAATTTTTGAGTCGATTTTTGAGACTCTATTATAAAGTTCATCAACATCAGGATGGTCATTAGACTCAGACATAATTTTAGCAATGATCTTTCTCTGATCTGTTAACTTCACTCCTTTTGCAATACATTTTTGTTCGATATTTTCTGACATAATTAATTTTAACTTAAATAAATGGGTTTAATCAAATTCTTTTTAATATTAAATTTTTTACATAAATCAGGCACATCTTGATGCTTAATCTCATTTAATCCTAAAAAATCATCGACACTAAAACAATAATAGTCAATATTTTTNGTTAAATATAATGCCTTAATTACTGAAAGAGTGTTTCTGATTCCTGCAAAACTTCCTGGCCCCCTATTAACATAAATGTTACTTATTTGGCTCAATAAAAATTTGTTTTTTTNAAGAAAATTATTAATTAATATCATTATTTTNTCAAAATTAATTTTACTATTTTCNTGACTACAAGTATAAATATTTTTATCAACTATGAGTGTTAATAAAATTTCATTTCCTGCAGCATCAATAATTAAATTGTTTATATTCATATTAGTTTTCATATCTAATTCTAAAGCAGAAGAAGATAATATCAAATATTATTCTAATGACATGGGCATACTTTCTCTCATTTATCATAGGTTTGATGAGTCAAAATACCCATCAACCAATATCCAAATGAGTGTATTCAAAGATCAAATAAACATAATAAAAGATCTTAATTATAAATTTTACAACCCTGAAAATTTAGAAAAAAATTTTAACAAAGAAAAAAATGAAAAAAAAATACTTATTACAATCGATGATGGCTTTTCCTCGTTTTATGAAAATGCTTGGCCATATTTAAAAGAGAACAAAATTCCATTTATTCTTTTTGTATCAACTGAGGCCGTTGGCAAAAGTGGATATATGACTTGGGATCAGATTAAAGAAGTGGAAAAAGTCCCTACTGCCTTTATAGGGAACCACTCTCATTCTCATGATTATCTGGTGAACTTTAAATCGTCTGATTTTTTAAATGATATAAAAACTGCTAATAAAATTTTTATAGAAAAACTTGGCTA
>JGI20159J14440_10003073_pt1 | contig 10943 bp, 7 predicted proteins | sample COG_09_FD_14440 | JGI IMG/M metagenome (IMG submission 14440) | reverse complement strand
TAAAGAAGAAGAGAGAGGATGGTCTCCTTCGTTGCCCCCTCTTCTTTGTTGGCGCGTTCTTCTCATCGTCGCTCTTCTTCTTCTTCTTTAAAGTCTTCTTCTTTATCTTCGATGCGCCGTCTTCGCGCTGATGAAGAATGGAAGCGAGGAAAAGGAAATGGAAAACGAAGATATGTTGGAGCGTTTTTTTCTGCATCTTCATCGTCTTCTTTAAGCGAGAGCGGTATTCGAAGAACGCACGCAAACTTCGCTTTTAAGAAGAAGACTAAGAAAGAGAGAGAGAAAGGCGGTGATGAGGAGGTTTTTCCTCTTCGGTCGAGAACATTGAGGGCGATTTTTGTGGACAACAGAGAAGGAGAGAACGCTTCGTCGTCTTCGTCTTCTTCTTTGGATGTGGTCACTTCGAGGAATAGGAGAAACATAAAGAGAGCGAATGTAGTGTTGACGCAAAAGCAACCGCGTATGCCTTTGATTGAAATAGCGAAGCGGGTGCAACTGTTGGTGCAGACGTTCGTCCGGTGCGCGGCGAAATACGCGCAGAAAGATTACGAGTCCATAGCGAGCGCGATTTCTAGACTCGGTCCGACGTACGTGAAATTCGCGCAGGCGGCGGCGAGTCGCGGGGATCTCGTCGGACCAGAGTTAGCGGGAGCGCTCGGGCAGTTGCAAGACGACATGGGACGGTTCAGCGATCAGTTAGCGATCGATACTATTCGAGAAGAAAGTCCCGAGTTATACGAGGACATAGAGAACGTAGAGGAAATGCTAGAGAAAGGATCTGTGGCGGCGGCGTCGTTGTGTCAGGGGTATAAATGTCGATTGNAAACGTATAAATGTCGATTGAAAACGCAAGAAGTGGTCGCGGTGAAAGTGCAGAGACCAAACATCCGAGAACAGGTGGAGGCGGACGCGTACTTGTTGAGATTGGCGGCGTCGTATTTAGAAAAGTTTAATTTGGTGGAGGCGAAAGCCGTGGACGCGGTGGACGAGTTCGTGTCGAGATTGTTCGAGGAGATGGATTTCGAAAACGAGGCAGAAAACGTGAAGAAGTTTAACAGCCTGTACGGCCCAGAAGGAACGGCAAAGATGGACGACGTCGTGAACGGCGCCGCGGGTAACAGCGATAACAGCGGACGGAAAAGTAAGCTAGAAATTAAAGTGCCAAAAGTGTACGAGGAGTACACGTCGAAGAAAGTGTTGGTTTTAGAATGGATAGAAGGGACGCCGTTGACGTCCGGGGAATTGCGCGAAGTCGATCCGAAAGATTTACCGTTGGTCAGGTTAGGCATCGCGTGTACGTTGAGTCAACTCATCGAAACAGGCGTCATGCACGCGGACCCGCATGGAGGAAATTTGATCAAACTTCCCGATAATCGCGGGTTGGCGTATTTAGATTTCGGATTGGTTTCAACGGTTCCGGAACAAGTCCGAGACGGTTTAGTCGCCGCGGTATCGCTGATGGTATTTAAGAAAGATTACAGGAAAGTGGCGAATTTGTTTGGCGAGTTGATGTTAGTGCCACCATCGGTGATGAACGACGCGGTGAAGATGAAGGACCTCGAAGACGCCTTAGAGGACGCTGCGAACAAAACGCTGAAATTCCCGGAATCCGGCTCGGGGAAGATTGTCCCTGAGATACGGTTCGACGAACTTTTATTCGCCTTGCTCGCTTTAGTCCCTCGCTTTGAGTTTCAATTACCGCCGTATTTTATCAACAACGCGCGCGCGTTGGGCGGATTAGAAGGCATGGCGAGAAGCGCGGACGGGACGTTCAACGTGTTGAAAGAGGTGTATCCGGTAGCCATTCGTCGGGTGCTTAAAAATCCAAACCAAAGCGAAGTGTTGAGAAAAACGGCTCGGACGTTAGCGTACGACGATGCAATCGGAGGCTTAGCGTTCGCGTCGTTGCTTCGCGTGTTGAACGATGCCGCAAACTTGACGCAAATTCCGAGGTTTAAAATCGCTTTCGACGCGCTCAACAGTAGCGAAGGCAGACGATTACTCTCGGAAACATTCAAGGCGGAAATTTCGAGAAGAGTGCGCGCAGTTCTCGATGCTCTTTTCAGACGAGGCAGAAGAGAAGGTAATGGTAGTAGTAACAGTAGTAGTGGTGGTGGTAGTAGTAGTAGTAGTAATAGCGATAGCAGCGGAAGTCGCATTGTGATTGCATAAATTACATAAATTTTCCCACTTTGTAGGTACTCAAACTGAAAGATTCNCAGAGCTCATCGAGGTGGTTCTCCACCGGATCCATATCGTGCCCTCTCGCATCTATTTTTGCTCGATGAATAAAGTTTTTATTTCGTGCATCATCATCATAAGAAAGTAGATTGATGCACTCATGGAGATTGACAGTTGGGCACACGTGACGAGGGACCATGAAAATGGTTTCACCTTTTTCAACCGGCGGTGGTGCCCCACCATCTTCGATAAAATTCCTAACGACCTCGAACGTGAGGTGTTCTTCTGAGCACTTGGTTTGTTTCCAAAACGTTTCAGTCATAGTTTTGGTCGCACCATTGAAAGATAATTTGCCTGTACTAGCAGCAACAATTGCTATGGGAGAGCCTGCTTCGGCGGCAATCGACTTTGATCCCGCGTTGCATGTAAACATTCGATCGTTTTTCTTTCCAGGTTTTGATACAACCTTGGCGGCAACATACAGTGCTGGTCGCAAATATATATTGTTATCGCGCATTTGTTGGCATATTTGCGTGTGTGAACGATGATCAAAGAACACTACAGTGCCAGGGGATACAGTTCTCAGAATTTTTCTCCCGTAAAACGTTCCTTCGTGACGATCCATTTTGCCGGTTTTCATGTTCAAATATTTGTCCAGGGCGTGAATAAATGTAGGAGTACCAGAGGTGACAATTTCAATCGGTTGCGCTGTTTTATTTGCCTTCACCATCGTACCAACCTTTGACGACTGTTGCTCTTTATGAAATTTAAGAAAATTTACGATTGCTTCGTCATCGATGTTCCATTTCATTTCTCTTGCTTTCAACTTGTCTTTGTCGTATCCAACGCAATCATCGATGTGACCTTCATAAACAGAAAGTCCTGAAAAGCGACTTCGACTCCAAGCGTGAGACATGAGCTCTTCAAAGAACGTCTTGTCCACCTCAGAAGGATCCAGTAAACTGAATCCAGTTCGGTCGAATCCGTTGCTGAAATCGAGAAAAAATCCAACATTTGGTAACATGGTATCGTCTTGCATCGACGTCCAATCAACTAAGCAGTTATCACGAAAGAGCTTTAACAATGTGGTATCTTCTAATCTAGGTGCCGCTTCAATCAAGACGTTAATTTTCACCATGCGATATTCCATCGCGAGTGTTCTTACGTCTTCACACTGCTCTTTTGAAACGAGCGGATGCGCGTATAAAACATCGTACTTTAATGCGTCCTTCTGCTTCGTTGAAGCTGTTGTCTTCTTCCTTCTTTTCGTCGTCGTTTCCTTCTTTTGTTTCGCTACTTCGTGATGTTCGATGGTAGCAAGTAAATAGTGCAGCTCTTTGATCGTCGAGCATTTAAATTTAAAGACGCCTTTCTCTAGCAAAAGGTTCCAAACGAGCGTCATTTTTGTTGTTTTCACGTGCGGTCGCCAATTTTCAACACATTTGACCAGCCTTAACATTGCTCCGATGTTTCTTTCAACTTGGTCCCAATCTAGACAAAGACAAGGCGTTCTCAAATTGGGATACTCTCTCATTATTTTCTCAATGTCGTCTGCGCGAGAGGTCAACACGCAATAATCGTCCCAGTTAAAAGCCTGTTCTTCCCACAACTCTTTTGGCACTTCTCTCCTGATCGTCGTTGCACTCCGATGATTCTCCTTCCTCGTTCTCTTGTTTGAAACCGCTGAATTCGCCGTGGTGGGTAGGACTGCATTCGGACTCCCTCCTCCTCGTTTTTCATCCACGTTAGGAATGTACTTGGCTATAATACGCGTCCATTCTTCCTTTCCATAACATTTGTCGTCATAGTTCTCAAAGCTGGTAAACTTAGATTCCTGAACTTTGAGTAAAATTGTTTTAATCGATGTATTCGATTCCTTCGGCGGTACATAGCATCTCAATGCAAGTGCGTAGAGACCCCACACTGTATTATCACAGCTAATCGGTACGCCATCAAATTGTTGGTTATTTAAGTGCTTTTCACGTATTTCAAGGTCGCTGCCAAACTCCTCCGGAACGTACGCTGTAGGCAGACCAATGTGGGAAGACTTTCGAAAGTCAAGCACCACCGGAAATCGCCCGTCTGCAAATATCGTCCCCGGCTTGCCAGGCACGACGCAATCCCAAATCCACGGGGTGTTCCCTTTTGGTTTGGCTTCGAAATCCGCCATCTCGCGCTCCCAAGCTTTGACGTGTCGCCAAATCTTCCTCTCTACCATCAAGTCCTGAGCACAGAGGGCAGTCGTCGTCATTTTTCTTCCTTTCGTCTCTCTCTCTCTCTCTCTCGCGCGCAGAAGCGCACTCGTGTTTGGCGTGTCTCGTAGGTTGTTTTTCTTCGTGGTGATGGTGTTGGGTATTGGAAAAATTTCTTTTGACGTCAAAAGAACGCGCGCGACATACACGTGGACGAGGACGAAGAAGATGGTGGTTACGACGAGAAGAAGAAAGAACCAGTAACGATGGAAAAATCGAATAATAATAATAACACAAACGACAACATAAACTTAACCTTTGCGTCGTTGCACGCGCTCTCCGCGTGGTTGTCGGTGAAATCAATCGTCAAAACGACGACGGTGATTTTGGAAAAGACGACGACGCGACTCGTCGTTCCGGGTGGAGACGGTGCCGGGAAAAGCATGTTTTCACTCGCGCACGCCGCGATGTGTCTCCTCAACATGCTGAGGAGTTCAGTGAAAACGTACAGAGAGATCAGAAATACGAACACGGTGAAATCGCGCAGAAAGAAGAAGAAGAACAAGAAGAGGAACGGTTTTGGTGGTTTCAAGAGGAAGGAGAAGCTTCGATTTTTACGAAACACGCAAACGTCCGCGAACGATGCAAAATCGGCGTTAGAGAGAGCGAACGAAGCGTTATTCACGGCAGACGCGGTGTTAGATACGGACGACTTTGATCTCGATTACGACGAGGAGGAGACGAACAGGATGAACTTGAAGTCGTTGGGGGCGTTGGCGTTGAGCGGAGTGTTTGGCCACGTGAACGACGAGTTTAAAGACGGCAGGTATCCAACCGCGAAAGAAAGGCAGTTGATGCGCAGATTTGTAGACGCGGTGACGAGCGCGAGTTTTGGCGCCGCGTTAAGAGTCACCGCCGGGATGGCGTGGAGTTTGGATGACAAAATCGGGAGGAACCGCGCGATTGAAACCGTGTTCGTGGCGAGCAGAGCGATGGAAAAAGAGAAGAGAAAAGAGGCGAGTAAGGGCCTAGGATTGGAAGGGTTGACGACCAGGTTTCGATCTAATGATGTTAACAACAGCAATAACGGTAGTAATAGCAGTAGTAGAAAAGAAGGCTCGAAGTCGAGGAATACTAGTCGCGGCGAGAGCAGCAGTAGCAGCGCGAGTCCGTTCAACCGGTGGCGAAAGAACGGAGGAGGACGAAACGAAACGAAAAAGAAACCGCCAATAGTGAACTCCTCCTTGAGTAAAGCGACGAAACAAAAGATGAAAATAGTCGACAAGAAGGACTTCAAAAGACCAGCTGTAGTGAACCCGAAAGATACTTTCGGCACTCGCAGGTTGCTCTTTCCTTCTTCTTCTTCTTCGACGAAGACTAACAACAATACTACGAAGGCAAAACGCATCAGCAGCCGCGCAGCAAAGACGACGACGACGAAAGAGAACAACAACAACAACAAAAACCAAAACAGGGCAACAGGCGTTAAAAAAATCAATCGCAAAGATGCCAAGAGAAGTCAAGACGACTGCACTTGGTTCGAACGCGCTCGAGAAAGGCTTCCGCGAGTCGCGCCGGTTATTTTGATCCTCGCCGGTTTCGTCCTTTGAAATTCACTCATTAAAAATCTTCAAAATCTGTTGTTTTATAACCACGCAAAAAAAGCGATGATTACTTCTTCTTCTTCTTCTTCTTCTTCTTTCAACAAAGTCGCTTCCTTACTCTCGAGCAACTCCCTTGGCGGTGGTGTTCAAAATCGTGGTCGTCGTCATCGCACGGCGGCGGTTTTGACGACGAAAGCTTCTTCTTCTTCGTCTTCGTCGTCATCGAAAAGTGATGATGATGACGACGACGACGATGATGCAAAAAACCATCATCTCAACCGCCGAAGTGCTTTGAGGAGAGTCTTCGTGGCAGCAGCGACTTTTGCGTCTTCATCATCAGCGTTGGCAAACGAAAACATGACCAACATCGAGGACGACCGACGAACGACTTTATACGCGGAAACGGTGAAAATAAGAAAGTTTGAAGACCCGGACGCGTTTCAGAAAGACGTGCAATATTTGAGCAGCTGCCCGGAAGTGAGCGAAAGTTGCGTCTCGACGACGAACGACGACGAAGGACATTTTCTCAATCCGTGGGGGTTTTCCATGTCGAAAGCGAACGCGATGAGAGAGTTAGTGATGGTAGCGTTAGGGAATAAGGAAGGGGAGGGGTACTTTTCGTACGACGAAGGGAGAGATTCGAGAGTATCGACGGCGGTGCGAGGCGCGTCGGTCGGCATCGAAGCCATGCGAAAGAAAGCGCGGGAAAGCGCGTTGAGAGATTTGGCGTTGGAAGAGAAAGGTGGAGGAGACTTGAATACTAGCAGCATGCCGGAAATGAAAGGTCCTCTCGGGGATTGCATAGAATACGACGTGAACAATGGGAAGATTGTTTTGAGATTGTTCGACGTTCCGGGCGGGGTGAAAGACCCGGACATCGTCGTAAACGAAAGCGACGTTTTTGACGCCGAGTTTTACTTTTTAGACAACGACGCGATTGTGGACGTTCGGATAGCCGCGAGAGATGCGCCCAAAGGAGGCAGTTTCGCCTTGAGTTACGATCAGGGCATCAAGTTTGAGAAGAATAGAGCCAGAAATTTAGCGGATCAAATAAGACAAAAGTTAGGATGGGAAATCGTTCCAGTCATCGCCAGCTTCGACCCGAAATGGGATTCAAAAAGGAGAATGTGGTTTGAGGACATACTCGATCCGCAAGAGAACATAAGCGGCGAGTGGAATAGCTTTAGCGGGACGAGTTGGATCCCAAACCCGGCGGCCATCGTCGATAAACTTTCGAGCAGATAGATGAGTTGTGTAGTTATTGTTGTTGTATGAACGATGGATATAACAATTGTGGTACTAGATGCAAGTCTATTTATTCCGGCTTCGCTTCCACTTGTTCTTCGCCTAACCAGAACTTGTAGTTTTCGAACAACTCGGCGTCGTCTCCACCCTTGTGGTATTCGGATTCGACGAGCATGGCTTCGTAGAACTTTTGGCCAACCGCGGATCGGGCGCCCGCCTTCTTGCCCGCCTTCGCTTTCGCTCTCTCCGCTTCCGCGCGTTGGCGCATTTCCGCGGCAACCTTCGCGTACGGGTTGAGTCTGTCCATAGCCGCCTTGTTCTTGAGCGGGTTTCTCTTGAGCGGCGCGTGCGCTCTCGTCTTGCCAGTCTTCGGAGCGTTGACGACGGATTGGATTTCGTCAGAGTTGATGAGTCTGCTCAAATCCGGTTGCGTCATGATGTGCGCCGGGGGCTTCCATCCCTTCTTGGAGGAACTGGCTTGCGCCTTGGTGCCAAAGACACCGTCCAACTTTTCAAACGCGCTCTTCGTCCAGATGATAAATCTACCCAAGTGACCCCCCGGCGCCAAAGATAACAAACCGAGTCTGTCAACCGAGCACAACTCAACACCCGGAATGTTTCTAAACGCTCTGGTCATACCCGAATCGTTCGCGTATACAACTAACGGACCTTTACGTTGGACGTATCTGCGGTTACGCATCTTACCCTTACCCGCTCTGACGGCTCTGGACGCCTTGACTCTTTCGATGTCGTCAAACGCGCCGCACGCCTTCAAAATCTTAATCGCCTCGCTCGTCTTGGTCGTACCTTCGCAGGAATCGTCCAACACTAACGGCACTTCCGGCACGTTTTCGACTCTGTGACCTCTCGCCATCAACAACGCCGGCACCGCCGACGCCGCCAACGCGGAGCACACGGCGTAGCGCTTCTCCTTCAAGTTCACCTTGCGGTGCCACTTTCTCCACGTCTTGGTCGGCGCGAACATGCGACCACCACGACACATGTTACCGAAGGCCCCTTGACCGGCGCGGTGAGTACCACCACCCGGAACACGCGGGATACGAGACACGGCGCGACCGGTACCCCAGGACTCTGCGGCGGTTTGGTGACCCGCTTCCAAGGAGACGGCGTACGCTTGACGCGAGTTTTTGTTCAATCCGGTGTGCACGGCATTGACGATATCACTGTTGTTTAATAATAATAAAAATAATTGGAAAGGAAAAGGAAAGAATCGGTTAGAATGGTGTTTGTGACGCGCGATTCGATCGTTTAAAAGCTTCGAGCGCGGTCGCGTCTCATGGCTTTAGAGCGCGTTCGTTCGCGAAATTTTCCGCATATAAATCGAAAACCCCACGAAAAAAACAAGCGCATCATGTAACGCAACGACAGACCGCGCTCGAAGACGCGACCATAAAAAAGACGATTTCAGAAGAAACGTACGGTCTGATCGGCGAAGTGAAAACTTCCGGGAGCGCGACAGAGGCGCCGTTCCCGTTTTGAACCGTCACGGTTGGTAAAGCTGCGGGCATTTTTTTTCTTATAAGCGCTAAAGCGTCAAATTTTATGCAGAAAACAGACTTTTGCGAGTGGTTGAAAAAGGAAAAATTTCTCATTCGTCCTTATACGAGTAGTAGTATTACAGAGTATACGTACAAACTTGATGTGCGCTTTTGCGGCGATATATCTACAACAAACATCGAAAATGCATCGAAAATACTATGAATCAATCTATCGGTGTTAACTTCTCCACCTCGAACAAAGCCCTCTCGAGCTCATTTTCCAACGTCGCGTTTTCCTTCGCGTACCGTTGCAACTCGCCTTGGACGGATTTCAGCGCTTGCTTCAACGCGTCGCGTTCGGCTTTCAAGCCTTGGAGGAGCACGTCGTTCGCGCTCGCGGGCCCCGATTGGCCTCCTCCTCCTCCCAGAGATGGCGGTACCGTTGCCGCCGTGGCGTTCGCCATTCTTCGCCCGCGGTTGTTATTCATCGCATTCGTATTCAAAGGATCGACCAAATCCGCCTTCTCCAAGTTAAACGCCACCGCTAAGTCTCGCTTCTCCGATTCCAACCGTTTGATCTTCCATATCGCGTTTTCGTACCTCCGTTTCAAGCCGTTCACCCACACGGTTAAACCAACGAGGAAGAATATATCGAAACCTATTAAGGAGAAAAGGATGGTGGTCGCGTCGAACACGCGCGATTCGTCGTACGCATAACTCATCACGTCCTTTGTTTTCTTTCCAGAGGAGGACATTTGGACGATTTCGTTCTTCTTCGTTCTCGTTTTCTTCGTTGTCGTAAACACAGAGGAATTAAAGGAGGAGGAGGATAAAGACGACGACCCCCCAAAAGACGGTGGTTTCAGCCGCGTGATATCGTTCTCAAAGCTACTCTTAACACAAAGTATTTGTTGTTCTTGCGAATCATCATCTTCACCCGCAACGGGTGCGCTTTGATGATGCGTTGCCGTTACAATTACTTTCGTCGTGTTCTTCTTCTTTCTCCAAAATTGCTTTTCCCCCTCACCCCGCGTTCTCGTCCTCGTTCTCGTCCTCGTGAGACGCCTCCTCGTCGTCGTCGTCGCGGACAGGCCGGAGCGCGCTCTTTCCGAACACCAACGAGAACATGAACAACACACACACATCATCTCTTTTGTTGTTGTCCGCACAAAAAATGAGGACAAAACGCATCGACCTGGATACGCGGAGGCACTTTATCCGTCTCTGCTTACTCTCGGAAGAAGACAAAGACCGCAGGAGGAAAGAGGAGAACGAGGAGACAAAATGTTCTTCTTCGAATAATTACGTTTCCTACGGCACGGCTGGGTTTCGATGCCATCACGCTGCGTTGGATTTAATCGCGTTCCGGTGCGGATTCATCGCGAGTTGCGTCGCCGCGTTTTCCCGAACGAACGCGACGAACAACTCGAACGATGCTCCTCCTTTTACCGCGGCGGGGATTTGCGTCACGGCGTCGCACAACGAGGCTTCCGATAACGGTCTGAAAATTGTCGACGGTCACGGAAACGTATTGGGAGAAGCGTACGAACACGCGTGCGAGATGATTTGCAACGCGAAAACGGAAGCGCAGTTGGAAAACGCTTTAGACTGTTTCGAGGAAAAGTTGCCGTTTTTGGAAACGAGTCGCGAGGATGCGAAAAAGACGGCGGTGGTATATTTCGGCCGGGACACGAGAGAGAGCGGGGAACGACTGGTGGAAAAAGCGAAAGAGGGCGCGAGAGCGCTCGGCGGAAGATCATCCGGCGTCGCGGTGAAGATTTGCGATCGAGGCGTCGTCACGACGCCGATGTTGCACTATTTCGTGTACGCGCACGGGAAAGCGGTGGAGGCGTTTTATGAAAATAATAAGCAGCAGGAAGAGAAGAACGATGAAGATGCGACGGAGAGATCGTTGTGGGAAAAGATTGACGCGGCGACGCAAGAGTTGGCGTATTTCAAGCGCCTGGCGGTTGGGTATTTGAGCTTGATCGAGGAAGACGAAGAGAAGAAGAAGAAGGGCAAAAATGTCGTCGAGGGTTTACGAGCGAACGCGACGACCTTGCCTCCGTTACACATAGATTGCGCCAATGGCGTTGGTTTCGTCGCGTTTGAAAAGTTGATGGCTTTGTTTGACGTGATTCGTGAGAATAGTAGTAGTAGTGAAAATAGTCGTCGTAGCGCGACGCCGACGCCGCCGACGACGAAAGAGATTGCGCTGGTTT
>JGI20159J14440_10003063_pt1 | contig 10963 bp, 13 predicted proteins | sample COG_09_FD_14440 | JGI IMG/M metagenome (IMG submission 14440) | reverse complement strand
GAGTCGGGACAAATTTGGGCGCCTGACGAAAAATTCGCAGAAGAGGTTATTGAAGAATGTGCATCATTTCCGTATGGGGATAATGACGATTTGGTGGACAGTACAACACAAGCGATAATGCGCTTCAGACAGGGAGGTTTTATTGGACACCCTGAAGACGAAAAAGATGAAGCATTGCCGCGAACAGAGAGAACGTATTACTAATGGCGACAAAACAATTATTTCAGATTCTATTAAAAAATAGAGATGGTATTAAACAAGGTATCACTAAAGTTCAAGACATAGTCACAGAATATTTATCAACGACTGGAGCAAGAGCTATTTCTCCAGACGAAAGATTTACAATTAACAAAGAGTTTTCAGAACTTGCACCAAGCAATGTAGTAAATGATATTTTTGGAGACTTTCAAGGACTGCAAGATGATGCAGCAGATGCTGTAATGGATACACCTTTTACAAATAAAGTAAGAGAGCAAAACCCTAATGTAGAAATAAGAGGTAACGAAACTTTTGGTGAGTTAACAGAGAAGTTAGGAAAACCAAAAGACCAAGGCCTCGGTTCGCTATACCCTAAAGGTAAACCGGGTGAGATCTTTGATATACAAAATGATAAAAGAATGGAAGTTGCAGAGTTTATGAAAGAGATGCGTAAAGCTGGAATTCAAAATGAAGATGTAATGAACACTGCAAAAATTACAGACGTTGCAGAAGGAAAACGAGCCGCGACTACTTTAGCGCGAGCCGCGGATATGGGAGCGGATACAAAAATTAAACAAGAGATATTATCTGAACTAGATGAACAAGTAATGGACAAAGGACCGCGATTCTTTCAAGAAGAATTTATGGGTTACGACTCAATGGGTAATCTGTTAGAAAATATTACAACGACAGTTAACAATGGAATCTACGATGACCTAATCGAACAAGGTGTACCAGAAGATAAGGTGTCATCTATATTTCAATACATCGCAAGTGTTAGAAATAATATGAAGTATGATCCTAAAGCTGTGTTACGTAAGATAGCAGATGATGTTGAGATGGAAGACATTAAGTATGACACAACTTTTTGGGATAACTACATCGATGAAATTTTAACAAGAATACAAAAACCCGCACCGAGATTCGCGGACGGTGGATTAGTGTAATGGCTACAGACGCAGATTTAATTGCAAAATACAGACAGTATAATCCAAACTATGATAGATATACTGATGAAGAAATAACTCAAATAGGTTTACCAGGTTTTGAACAACCAATGGGAATTAATACAGTTCCTAATCAATTTACATATCGTAATCAATTTATGAACGATATGAGAAATTTACCAAGAGATATTACAACTAGTTTAGGTCAAACTAAAGATGCACTTGTTGAAGATTTTAGTGGACTACAAAATATAATAGGATCAGGTGTTGATAGAATGCAACAAGGTTTTAATACAGCTAAAGAAGGAATAATGAATTCAAGTGCAATGGATTTTTTTAGAAGCCTACCTACACCAGGAAATTTACTTTTAAATCTTGCAGCTACAAGAAATCCTCTTAATCCTAGATCTTCTAACTATAATCCAACACTTCAAGGTCAAATAGATTATATGAAAGATAAAGGAATGTATGGTACAAATCCAAATAGTGGTTTAGGTCAAATTACAGGTGGAAGACTTACTGGTAAAAAATTGGTATCTGGTTTTGGATCAAATGATTTAGGAGAAATGTATAGTAAAGATTTATCTAAATTACAAGGTTACTTATCAACAATGCCTCAAAGGTTTTCTAGATTAAGAAAAAATAATCCAGCTTCTTACCAAAATAAAATAGATAATTTAAATGCAAAAATAAAACAAAATAAAATTGAAGCGCAAGCAGCACAGGCAGCAAGAGAAGCTGCAACGGCGGCTAGAGCAATGGCACGAAATCCACAAGTATATAGAGATGCCGGTATAACTTCAGGAGGTTTTGCTTCTCAAAATACAGGCACTAATTCAAATTTTTCTAATAGAACTGGCAGAGGAAGAACCGGATATTCAGAAGGTGGCCTCGCTTCAATGTTCACTAGGAGGGGATAATGTTTAGAGGAGAACAAAGTTTTACCAAATCTCAAATTAAAGAAATAAAAAAATTATATCTAGCAGGAGAAGGTTATCCAAGAATTGCAAAAAAATATAAAGTTGGTAAAACTACTGTTGAAGGATTAATTCTTGATCTAAAAGCTGGAAAAGTTCCATTTGAAAAAATAACATCAGAAGAAGCTAAAATTAGAAATGAAAAATTTACTCAAGGTATTCCGTCTAAAGGTGCAGATCCAGAAGGTCTAAAAAAATGGGCAACAGATTTCGATGGTAAAACAAGACCTAACTTATCTGCTATTGCAAAACAATTTGGTTATAAAGATAAAAGCGCTACTGTCACGGCATTAAATAATGCAAAAAGACAAGATGTCTTAAAGTTACCACAACCCAAAAGTAAAGAACTTATACAAAAAGAAAAAATTGCTTCTAAAAATATAAATTATTTAAATGATGATGATTTTAAAAAATTATCTAAAGAATTTAGTCCAGATACTTATGATAAATATGTAACCGGCAGTGATAAAGAGTTTGCTGATTTTTTAAATGAAAAAGGACATAAGGCCTATGGTAATAAAATTTTTACAAATGAAAATGTAAGTTCTCGAAGAGCAAGATTAAAAATACCTAACACTAACATTACAACAAGAGGTAAAATATTTGACGAAGATTTTATTTTACAAGAAGTAGAAAGAATGTTTTTAAATGTCGATGTTAAAAATACACCAATGGATAAAATAAGAACAGCTGTCTATGGTGCTAGAGCTTTAGAAAAAAATTATACAGATGATGAAAAAAGAAAACTATATATTAGTAGAAATAAAATAAAAAATAATAAAGGTAAGAAAAGATTCTTTACAAGGATACCAGTTGAAAAAACTTCTAAAGGAATGTTTTGGCAAGATCTTGTTGAAAATGCTTTAAGACATCAAACTTTTTTAAAAGGTAGAAAAGGTACTGGTTTAAAAGAATCACATATTAAATTTTTAAATCCCGAAGAAGCAAGATCTTCTAGTGTTAGTGCAGGCAAAGAAGTTAAGTTAATAGATACTAATGTAATAGATCCTAAAACAGGAAAACCTAAAATACTAACTTATGATAATTTTTTAAAACACGCAGACGACAATGTAAAACTTTATGGAATGAACTCTAAAGATATTTTAGCAGAGTATGAAAAGAAAAGATTTATTCAAACAGATCCAGAGTTAAGAGATATATTAAATAAAAAAACATCTTCAAGATACAATTCTACGTCAGTTAGTAGTAGAGCTGTTTTTTCTCCTACGCATATTCATCATACTGCAGGACGAGGTAAAAATGTTTTTAATGTTCAACTAGGTATTGGAATTGAAAATATGAAAGAAAATGCATTTAATTCTGTATTCAGAAAAGAATTTAAAGCAGCTAAAACTTTAACAGACAAAAAAATTGCTTTAAAAAAATATATAGAAAGTGTTCCTAAAAATTTAGAAATAAGACCTAATCTTAAACCATATGGTACAAGAGAATCGTTTGAAGAAATGTTAAATAGAATTGCAAATTCAGAAACTACTTTTGATAGAGCAGCAGTGCCAAGAGATAAAATAACTTTTACAGATGAACAATTAAAAGGTATTAGAGCATTTGCATCAAAACCAGGTGGTAGAAATTTATTAAAACAAGCTTTTACAAAAGGAGGTGTTCCAGCAATACTTGCTATAATAGGTGGTGCTGTTTTATTTCCTTCAATAGGTAAAGCAGCAACAAAAGAAAAACCAGAACCATTACAATATAATAAAGAAATAGGAGCCGTTGTAAATACAAACACAGATCAAAAAGCAGATCAAAACCAAATCTTACAATATGTCAAAGACAATCCATTAAAAGTTACAGCAGGAACATCTTTAGGTTTTGCTGCACAAGAAGTACCTGGAGCATATAAAACAGCTAGAGGAGTTGGAGCAACAGGACCCTTACCAAAAGGTAAAGGTAGAATTAGATCAGCACTTGGAATTAGTGGTGCTATAAGACCGGTGCTTACAACTTTTGGAACGCCATTACTTACAGGTTTATATGAAGGAGCGATCGGTGCTAAAAGATTAGAAGAAGGCGAAACGATGACAGATATTTTAACAGATCCGGTTGGACCTGTGTTAGGTTTAAGTTTAATGGAACCATTAACTAAAATGTCTGGTGCAGTAAGGTCTGCACAACCAACTGGTATTATGGGCGGAATAAAACAAGCTTTAAATTTAAGAGATTTTTCAAATGTAGGTACAGCTAGACCTGGACTAACAAGTAAAATTTTAAGAATGGGATTAAGTCCAAAAGTAATTGCTGGAGTAAGTAGAGGAGGATTATACGGTCTTTTAGCGGCCGGTGCTTTATCTGCTGGAAAATTTGGATTAGACCAATATGATAAATACCAAAATCAAGAGGGTATGATATACAACTTATTTAATGATTAATTATGGATAGACGAAGTTTTATAAAAGGATTAATTGCTTTAGCAAGTGCACCCGCTATTGGTAAATATGTAAACATATTTAAAACCGAAGGCGCGCGTGAAGGTATTGAGCAAGTTGCAAGTCAAGGTGTAGACTTTTTTAATATGGTAATTAAGAAAGTTATGGATGAAGGAACTTTAGTTAAAGAACAAGATAGAACATCTGTATATAAACATCCTGATAGACCAGACATAATGGTTGAAATTGATCAAGGCACAGGAAGTAGTTCTGTATATTTTGATACAGATCAAGGATCAAAGGCTGCTGCAGAAATTACAAAAACTATGGATGAAACTACTAAAGGTAAAACTGTAGAAGAACTTATGGAATCTGAAGAAGTTTATAAAATGGGTGGTGACGAATATTACAAAGATGTAGAAGAAGGAATTACAGGTGGTATTACAAACCTTGAAGAATTTCTTAAAATGAAAAAAGGTTTTGCAGCAGGTGGTAGAGTTGGAATGGTTAGAGGCGGTGTACCAAAAGGTCTGTCCGCAGCACTGCGTGCTATTATGGAAAAATACGGAAAAGACTCTATTAAAGTATTAGAAAACGAACCAGATTTTGGTATGAATATTTTAAATGATTACAATATAGCAAGACCGGAATCAGCAGTAATAAGAGATAAAATGAAAAACTTTGGTAAACCTGGTAAGTTTAATGAAGACGGTAGTATTGATTATGATTATTACGCAGAAATATTAAATGATTCTGAAAATACTTTTGTATATGGAGATGAATCTATTGAATCATTAGAAGCAATGGCAAAAGAAAGATTAGATGAAATAGCTGAATATAAAGCAATGTATGATAGGGGAGAATTAGATAAGTACGCACCCTCAAAATTAGACAATGTAAACGACGATCAAATTGCAGCAGCGGTGGATGATATATTTCCAACAGGAGATATTAAATATGATGCTGAAATGGCAGCAGAAGCTTTAGTAGAAAATAACCCACAAATATTTGGAGATGTACTTTACGAAGATCTTCCAGATAAATTAAGATCAGATATCTATGGAGCAGTATTAGAAGTATTATCTGGTAACTCAGCTAAAATGAGAGAATTAAAAAAATTATCTAAACCTACTAATACTTTAGCATCTATGAAAGCTGGCAAAGGAATTGATATGTCTGATCCAAATATAGCAGATGAGTTTACAAGATTTATGAAAGAAACAGATCCTAAAGGATATGAAGATTTAGAACAAAAAGTAGAGCTTTCTAATTTTAAAACTAAAGGAAGAAAAAAGAATGCTGACGGTGGTATCATCGATTTGACAGCAATGAAAATACCTGATAACAGCAAGTCAGGTGTTGAATCATTATTTAAAAGAAGGTAGAATAGCCAAATGGCAACTATAGATAAACCATTACCCAATGTAGACGAAAACAATAAACCTCAAGCAGAGGATATTGAAATTGAAAGCGTAAAATCAGCGGAAGTAATTGATACTCCAACAGGACCTGTTGAAGTAGATATGACTGAAGATGGTGGAGCAGAAGTTTCGTTTAATCCTAGCACTTCAGAAATAGATCCTAATCAAGACCATTTTGCAAACCTTGCAGAAACTATGGAAGATGGAGACTTAGATTCTTTAGGAAATAAAATGATTGATCAATACAACGAGTACAGAGAATCTCGTGGTGATTGGGAAGATACTTACAAAAACGGTTTAGAACTTTTAGGTTTTAAATACGAAAGAAGAACAGAACCTTTCAAAGGTGCATCCGGTGTTAACCACCCTGTACTTGCTGAATCGGTTACACAGTTTCAAGCGCAAGCTTACAAAGAATTATTACCATCAGATGGTCCGGTTAGAACTCAAATTATGGGCAATGTTGATGTCCCTAAAGAAGAGCAAGCTAAACGTGTCAAAGATTTTATGAATTATCAAATAATGGATCAGATGAAAGAGTATGAACCAGAGTTTGATCAAATGTTATTCTACCTCCCTCTTAGCGGTTCTACTTTTAAGAAAATCTATTACGATGATCTATTAGGTAGAGCCGTTTCAAAATTTGTACCTGCAGATGATTTAATTGTACCTTACTCTGCAAACTCATTAGAAGATGCAGAAGCAATTATTCACGTAATTAAAATTTCAGAAAACGAATTAAGAAAACAACAAGTAAATGGTTTTTACAGAGACATAGAATTAGGAGATCCACCTGTTACAGAAAATCAACTTGAAGATAAAAAATTAGAGCTTGAAGGAATTCAAAAAGATGGCCAAGAAGATCAATACACTTTATATGAAGTGCACACTAACCTAGACTTAGAAGGTTACGAAGATGTTGGAGAAGATGGTGAGCCTACAGGAATTAAACTTCCATATGTTGTAACTGTTGCACAAGCAAANAGTAAAGTTTTATCTATTAGACGTAACTACAAAGCAGAAGATCCTAGAAAAAANAAAATTAATTANTTTGTACAATTTAAATTTTTACCNGGAACTGGTTTTTATGGTTTTGGTTTAATTCATATGATTGGTGGTTTAACTAGAACTGCAACAGCNGCNTTAAGACAACTTCTTGATGCAGGAACTTTAGCAAACTTACCNGCNGGNTTTAANTCNCGTGGTATTAGAGTTAGAGACGATGCACAACCATTACAACCTGGTGAGTTTAGAGATGTAGATGCACCTGGTGGAAATATTAAAGATCAGTTTATGACTTTACCTTTCAAAGGTCCTGATGCAACACTATTACAATTAATGGGTGTTGTAGTTTCTGCAGGTCAAAGATTTGCAGCAATTTCTGATATGCAAGTTGGTGATATGAATCAACAAGCCGCGGTTGGTACTACAGTTGCACTTCTTGAGCGTGGTTCAAGAGTTATGTCTGCAATTCACAAAAGATTGTATGTAGGTTTAAAAGAAGAATTTAAATTATTAGCAGAAGTATTTAAAACATACTTACCACCGGTTTATCCTTACGATGTACCGGGTGCAAGACGAGAAATTAAAGTACAAGACTTTGATGATAGAATAGATATATTACCTGTAGCAGATCCAAACATCTTCTCACAGACGCAAAGAATATCTATTGCACAAAGTCAATTACAACTGGCGCAATCAAATCCTCAAATGCATAATATGTACCAAGCGTACAGATCTATGTATGATGCGCTGGGTGTGAAAAATGTTAATGCAATATTACCTCCACCGGCACAACCAATGCCGATGGACCCTGCATTAGAACACATTTTAGCAATGTCACAAAAACCATTTCAAGCTTTTCCTGGTCAAGACCACAAAGCTCACATTGATGCTCACTTAAACTTTATGAGATTAAATATGGTGCAAAATAATCCTATGGTTATGGCTACAATGCAAAAAAATATACTAGAACACATTAGTTTAATGGCTCAAGAACAAGTTCAAATAGAATTTGTAGAAGAATTACAAGAATTACAAATGATTCAACAACAAATGCAACAAATGGGAGCACAAAATCCTGCTATGGCACAAGGTATGATGCAAAATCCACAGATGATGCAACAACAACAACGGGTTCAACAGATAACAAACGCTATTGAAGCTAGAAAAGCGCAACTAATTGCTGAAATGCAAGAAGATTACGCTAAAGAAGAAGAAAAAATTACTGGTGAGTTCGCTGGAGACCCATTATTGAAAATTAAATCAAGAGAAGTTGACCTAAAAGCAATGGAAAACGAAAGAAAAGAAGAAGAAGGTCAAGAAAGACTTAATCTTGATAAAATGAAGGCTATGATGAACGATCAACAGCACGATGAGAAGCTAGAACAGAATCAAGAACTAGCTGAAATGAGAGCAAACGTATCATTGACTAAACAAGAGATGGCTGATGCAAGTAAGCGTCACGATTTCGGTAGAAATTTTAAAAAAAACTAGATATAAACAAATTAAGGAGAAAACTATGATCAAAAAAGCAAAAGACCCTAAAGCTGTTCCAGAATTAGGTGTTGGTAAAGATGGTTACAAAACAGGTGGCGTAAAAATTGAAGCTACAGATCCTTTTGAAACTCAAACAGTAACTGTTAGAGGAACAAGAAGAATGAGAGCTGATAAAAAACCTGTTCAAGCTAAATGGTACTAGGTTATGTGGTTATCGGCAATTAAATTAGCCGTTTCTGCTGGAAGTAAAATCTATGCTAACAAGCAGAGAACGAAGATGGCTATGTCAGATGCACAGCTTATGCACGCTTCTCGTATGGCAGAAGGAAAAGAAGCTTACCAGGGAAAACTTTTAGAAGCCCGTCAATCAGATTGGAAGGACGAGGCGGTTTTACTAATTCTCTCGGCGCCAATAGCGATTTTGGCCTGGGCAGTTGTAAGTGACGATCCATCAGCTATGGACAAAGTGAACGTGTTCTTCGAACACTTCGCAGCACTCCCTAGTTGGTTTACAAATTTGTGGATCCTTGTCGTTGCGAGCATATATGGTATAAAGGGTACACAAATTTTTAGAAACAACGGAGGAAAAAAATAATGGCAAATCCAAGATACAACACTCAAGTTGCTCAACCAAGAGGAATGAAAATGGGTGGCAGAGTAAAAAAAATGGGCGGTGGAATGTCTACTGCTAGAAAAGATATGGCTTCAGGATACTACAAAGATGATATGGGTATGGGTGGTGGAGCAATGTATAAAAAAGGTGGTTCTGTTAAAAAGAAAAAACAGGGATACAAAGATAGAAAAGACGAATCTATTGCTATGAGAATTAGAAAAAAAAGAACTAAGAAGCAATTAAAATCTTCTGCTAATGAGTCTTATGGTAAATTTGGTTCTAAAGCTAAAAAATCTGGCAAAATAAACAAGTAGTTTATTATGTTTAAAAAGTGGTTAGATAAAATAGTTGAAAAACTATTTGGAAAGAGATGTAAGTGTAATGACTAAGAAAAAAATACCTGCTGGTAAAAAAGGTAAAGGATTAAGAGCATTAAAAAAGAAAGCACCACAAGTTGCAAAACGAATGGGCTACAAGAAAGGTATGAAAGTTAGATAATGAAAAAAGGATACCATAAAACTAAAGACGGACGAACGGTTAAAAAAGGTTTGTATTATTATATGAACAAAGCCAAAAAATCCGGCAAAAGCAGACCAGGTAAAGGCACTGTTACAGATAAAGCTTTGAAAAGATCTGCAAAGACTGCAAAGAAAAAGTAATATGAGAAAACAGGATAATATGCCTGCAAGAAACAAGAAGAATTTCAGACCTACAAAGTCTGGAGCAGGTATGACACGAGCCGGTGTCGCTGCTTATAGAAGAAAAAATCCCGGTTCTAAATTAAAAACAGCTGTGACTGGTAAAGTTAAGAAAGGGTCCGCTGCCGCTAACAGACGAAAATCATACTGCGCAAGAAGTGCAGGTCAAATGAAAAAATTTCCTAAAGCAGCAAAAGATCCTAATTCTAGACTACGTCAGGCTAGAAAAAGGTGGAAGTGCTAGATCGATTTATTTATAACTGTTTTGCTAAACTTGATGATGCTATTGCATTTGTTGAAACGTATGTTATTAAAATGACAGAATGGTGTTGGCAGTCTAGAGTTAAACTGCTAAACAAAAGAAGAAAAAGGAAAAAATGAGAACAGCAATCATAGATGCATTAGAAGCTAGATATGAAGCTCAAATTTTAGAGGCTGACGCTACACTTAAAATTTACTTGGAAAATTCTGTAGGTATTGGAGAACATCCACAACACATAGATGAAGTAGATAAACTAATCGAAAAAATTGCAAATGCTGAAGAGAAAATAAAAGTGTTGCAACAATTCAAACTATAAGGAGAGAAGATGGACGATTTAGTAATAATAGATAAACTAAAAAAAAGAATCAACGCTACACTACAACAAATTGGAGACAGTATGATTACTGGTGGGGTTGACAGTATGGAAAAATATAAGTATATGCTAGGACAAGCACACGCTTATCAAATAGTAATACAGGAAATCTCTAACCTGCTAGAACCAAAGGAGCAAAAAAATGAGCAAGGAAACGTTATCGACCTCGGAAAAGGAAGTCCCAAAAATTAAATTAGGTCTTCAAGATAAATACGAAGCAGAAAAAAAAGAAGAGTCTCACGCAAAAAGATTAGACGAAAATAATATTAAAGATGTAGAAGACCAGTTACCAGAACCGGTTGGATACAGGATTTTAGTTTTGCCTTTTACCCCAAAAGAAAAAACTAAAGGCGGAATTTTATTCTCTCAAGAACAATTAGATAAAGCAAGAATCGCAACTACTTGTGGTTATGTTTTAAAAATGGGAGATCTTGCATACGCGGATAAAGATAAATTTAATAAGCCGTGGTGTAAAGTAGGAGATTGGGTGATGTTTGCCAGATATGCTGGTGCACGTTTACCGATTGAAGGTGGAGAAGTGCGAATACTAAACGATGATGAAGTGTTAGGGACCATAGGTGATCCTGA
>JGI20159J14440_10003062_pt1 | contig 10963 bp, 6 predicted proteins | sample COG_09_FD_14440 | JGI IMG/M metagenome (IMG submission 14440) | reverse complement strand
TGGTGACTTCCAATTCACTACGACAGGTATATTCTTGGGTTGCACGGACAGTGCAGCTGACAACTACTTGGACTACGCGAACCAAGACGATGGTTCTTGTGTCTACACTGAAGTACCGGTAAATGATCTTTGCGAAGACGCCCTTGACTTGCCATGCAACGAAGGCTACTTGGAAGGTTCTATGGGTAACGCTTCGGCTGACGGAGCCCCTGAAGTAGTATGCGCACCTTGCGCTGCTGAAGAGAACGCTGCATATGTAGTAGCTGGTGGTGGTTCATGGGACGGTGAAGTTTCTTGGACAATCACGGACAGCGAAGGTTCACAATTCTCAGGCGTAGCTACGGCTGGCCAGTGGGTATGTGGAATGGCTGCAGGTGACTTCACTTTTGAAGGCTTCGATTCATTCGGTGACGGATGGAACGGTGCAACAGCTAACGTTTACTGGAATGGTAACCAAGTAGTTACTGACTTCGGAATTCCAACAGGATCTTATGGCTCAACGACAGGTGTTGCTGAGGAAGACGGTTCAGTGGAACTCGTGTTTGATGCGCTCCCAGGTGTATGGTGGACATTCGCCGGTACAGGGGAATTGCACACCTTGAACACTTGTGGTTCAGTGATTGACACACGAGTACAAGTTTACGCTTCTGCTTCTGCTTCTTGCGGAGTTTATGATTGCGTGACTGACGTCAATGGTGAAATTGCTGACAGTAACTCTTCATTCGAGGGCTGTGGCTTCTTCGATCAAGACGATGCTTACTTGCAATTCGTTTCTGATCCGATGATGACTTACTTCGTGTATGTCACTTATCAAGATGATGGCGTATTCAACGGTCAAGGTTCTTACCAGATTGAATTGGCTTGTGAAGAAGCAATTGAAGGATGTACGATCTCTGCAGCTTGTAACTACAACGCTGAAGCGAACATTGAGACCAATGATATTTGTGAGTACACATCGTGTGCTTGTGATGCGAACCCAGGAGGTGTAGCGATCTTGGTGAACATGTATGATTCATTCGGTGACGGATGGACAGGAGGTAACTCTGGTTCTACTGGTGGATACGAGATCTTTGATGGTGATGGCAACTCTGTTGCTATGGGTGCCATTGATGATGCAGACTTCATCATCGACGNAGACAACTTCGACGGAGCTGAGTATGGCTTGGACGTTCTTTGCGTAGATCCNGGATGTTACACGTATGCCTTCACAGGAGCCTTCTCATGGTCTGCAGAGCAGTCATGGCAGGTAACGGATGGTGACGGTAACGAAATTCTTGCGGGTGGAGCAGGTGGTAGCTTGGTGACCGAGGTATATCCTTTCTCCGCTGGCGCAGACGTGGTTTGCGGTTGCATGGATGACTTTGCTTGTAACTACAACCCAGACGCAACAACTGAAAACGGAACATGTGAGTATGAGACGTGCGCAGGTTGTACCGATGCTGAGGCTTGTGACTACGACCCTGAAGCAACCATTGAAGATGGTTCTTGCTGCTACGGCACATGTGTGACCATTACAATGCAGGATAGCTTCGGTGATGGCTGGACAGGTTGTGACATCTTGATTACAGACTTGGAAGGCAACGAAGTGATCTACACGACGTTGACAAATGACAACAGCGACGGTTCTTACTTGCAAGAAGTATATTGCATGGAGGCGGGCTGCTACATTTTGACAACAGGTGACGATACGTTCAACTTTGAGCCTTCTTGGACGATTGCCGGTGTATTCGGTGGTATACTCTCAGGTGGTGAGCTCTATGGACCTGCATACTTCAGTGTTGGTGGTAATAACTGTATCGAAGGTTGCGACATCTCTTGTGCTTGCAACTATGATCCAGCAGCGAATATCACTGTGCTCGATGAGTGCATCTTCGATGATTGTTCTGGATGTACTTATGCAGATGCTAACAACTACGATCCAGCTGCCGGTAATGATGATGGCTCTTGTGTGTTTGATCTTTCAAACCCATGCCCAGCCGACATCAACCAAGATGGTTCTGTAACAACAGCTGACTTGCTTGAATTCTTGGGAGCATTCGGAACTGTTTGCGAATAATCCTTTAGTCTGATATGAGAAAGGGCCTAGCATTGAGCTAGGCCCTTTTTTTATGCCTGAAATTTTGATGTATCTTTTATTGCTGATGTGCGATAATCAAAGAAAGTGGAACAGACGGGTGCAGGGAATCATTCTGGCAAGTGCTTGGAGTGGGGTATTTCTTTTGGCGAGCATTACCGTGGCAGCCCAATTGTTGGAAGACGACGGAATGATTGGTGTGTTAACGGATCATACCGGCGGATACCTCGGGACAGGGGTTAGTTTCGCTGATTTCAATGGCGATGGCAAGGATGATTTGAGTTTTGGTCACCACGAAGGAGATCTGCGATTCTATGTAGCCGTGGAGGGTGGGTTCGAAGAGGTTGACTTGGGATTGTCTACGCCCAATGCTCAGTCCAAAGGCATACTCTGGGCAGATATAGACAATGATGGTGATCAGGATTTGTTCGTGGCCTTTCGATTGGCGCCGAATAAGATGTGGATCAACGAAGGCGATCTAAACATGATTGACGTCAGCGCATTCTGTGGCATTGCTCAAGACGATCGAAGAAGCTTTGGCCCTGCCTTTGGCGATTTCGATCGTGATGGGTTGATTGATTTGTTCGTTTCCACCTACGGCTATGAGGTAGACTTTCCGCAAGGCAATGAGTGTTATCGTAATCTTGGAGATGGAAGCTTCGAAGATGTCACGGATTCCCTTGGGTTCGGAGGAATGAACCTGCAGTCGTTTCAGGCGCAGTGGGTCGATGTCGATCGGGATGGGTGGCTCGACTTGCACGTAATCCGAGATCGCTTCATCTACCCGAACTTATTCTATGTGAATATGGGTTCGTCTGGTGAGACCCTGTTTCAAGAGTCAGCTGAATTTATGGGGCTGGATGTAGCCATCAATTGCATGTCAACGTCTGCCCATGACTTTGATCGAGACGGCGACATTGATTTTTTCTTGTCGGGTGGGCTGGAAGGCAATGTTCTGCTGGAAAACAACGGCGACGGAATCTTTTCGGAGATTACTTCAGAAGCTTTGGTGATGAATGAGATCTGTTGGGCGGGTCAATGGCTCGATGTAGATTCAGATGGCTGGGAGGAATTGCACGTGGCGACAAGTGTCGCTACATATATTGACTATCCTTCCATCATTTATGAGTTCAATCAAGAGCCCGATGAGCTGTTTGCGAATAACGAGGGTACCTTGGAACCGGCAGGACCATTATTCCAAAGCGTTACTTCCTTGGGGTATTCGACGGCGATTGGCGATTACAATGATGATGGTTTCATTGATTTGGTTTCGCATCACATCGGAGCAACGCCTGAGTTTCGGACCAGTGTGCCCAATGAAAACAATTGGCTCAAGATTTGCCTCGAAGGAACGGAGAGCAATCGCGATGCGATTGGATCCAAAATTGAATTATGGATCGGTGGCAACTACTGGTACCGTGAAACGTACTGTGGTGAAGGCTATTTGTCCCAGAATTCTCGCTGTGAGCATTTTGGAATGGGACTGTCGTCATCCGTGGACTCTGTCACCGTGCGTTGGCCCAACGGCCTGATTGAAACGTGGAATGAAGTTGATGTGAATCAAACCTTAACCTTGGTTGAAGGCTCTGCGATTTGCCAAGAAGATTGCGCCGGATGCACCTACACGGTCGCTTGCAACTACGACGCCAATGCTACGGAAGACGATGGCACCTGCGATTTTGCATGTCTTTTCAATGGAATCATTTGCGGTGGAGGTGCTGTGTGGAATCAGATCACCGGCCAATGTGAAGTTTCATGCGTCGGCGACCTCGATGACGATGGCACTATATCGGTGGAGGACCTCTTGATTCTTCTGACGAACTTTGGGACCGTATGTCCCTGAATTAGTTGGCGATAGCTTTGAATTGAGGCCTGCTTGGCTTAAATTTAATAACCTGCACGTGATCGGAGCCAAAACAATTGGATTTCCATCGTATCAATGCGCCTAATTTCCCCCATCTTTCTTCGCAAAATCAAGCGCCTCTTTCCGTGCTTGATGCTTTGTGGTGCACTGATGGGAACCAGTAAGGAATTGTCGGGGCAAACTAGTTTTCTCGATGTGAGCAATCAATTGGGCATCCCAAGTGATCAAACAGGTGGATACCTCGGGGCAGGTATGAGCGTTGCGGACTTCAACGATGATGGGATTGACGACTTAAGTCTAGCCCATCATGGGGGAGAGTTGAAGTTTTATTTGGGCACCGGAGAAGGTTTTGATGAATACTTGCTCAATCTCTCGGACTATCCATTCGAAGCGAAATCGGTGGTTTGGGTGGACATCGACAACGACGGAGACCAAGATTTATTCATCACTTACCGCTTGCAACCGAACCGCATGTACCTCAATCATGGAGACCTCATCATGGAGGACATTACTGAGACATGTGGCATTCTAATCGCAGATCGTCGGAGTTATGGTGCCAGTTTTGGGGACTATGACAACGATGGTTTGTTGGATTTGTTCGTGGCCAACTATGTGAGCGGATCGGACGAACCATTCAATGAACTCTATCACAATTTGGGCAATGCTCAATTTGAAGAAGTGACCTTCGATCTCGGCATGGGACAGCCATTGCAGCAAAATTTTCAAGGCCACTGGGTGGATTTCAATCAAGACGGCCTCTTAGATCTGCATTTGATCCGGGACCGATTGTGCTTCGATAATTATTATTATGAGCAGCAGTTGGATGGAACCTTCGAGAATACAGCACATGACCGTGGCTTGGACTTGATGGTGAATGCCATGTGTACATCAACGGCCGACTTTGACCGTGATAACGATCAAGATTTGTATGTAGCAGCCGGCATGTTTGAAGGCAACTTTCTAATGATCAATGACGGGGGCGATTTTGATGCTTATGAGGCTGTGACAGGCGATAGCGTTGAAGTGCATCTTACTTCATGGGCTTCGACATGGTTTGATGCCGATAACGATGGCTGGGAAGATTTGCACGTTTGCACAGGATTCAGCGTTTACACGAATTACCCATCCATTTTGAGTCAATACCCCAATGTGCCGGATCAGTTTTTCTGGAATGACCAAGGTGCTTTTGATGAGGATGATTCAGGACTTTTTGATGCCAATGTCTTGTCCTTTTCATCGGCATCATCGGATTACAACCTCGATGGTTTTCCCGACCTCTTCTCCAATGCAGTTGGGGAGTACATGCAGGTTTTGAAGGCAGAACCAAATGCCAATCGGTGGTTGAAAGTTCACCTCCAGGGAACAGTAAGCAACCGGGATGGTGTTGGTGCTCGTCTCCGAATCTATAGAGACAGTTTGATTGGGACCCGGATGACGCATTGTGGCGAAAACTTTTTGTCCCAAAGCAGTCGATGGGAACATTTTGGCATCGGGCTCAGCACGGCTTTGGATTCCCTTATCATCGAATGGCCTTCGGGAATTGTGGATCGCTACTATGACCTCGAGCCCAATCAGTCAATGATGGTGTTAGAAGGTGAGACACTCGGTGTTTCCCCGCCTTGCTCAGGCGATACATGTCCAGGCTGCATGTACGCCTTGGCGTGCAATTTCGATGCGAATGCAACCGAAGACAATGGCTCCTGTGATTTTAATTGTTGGACAGATGCAGTGGCGTGCGGAGCGGGAACAATTTGGGACGAAGCGCTGCAGCAATGCCTCGTTGTTCCTTCAGTTTGCCCCACCGATCTCAACGGAGATGGCGTCACAAGTGTTCTGGATTTGCTGGTTTTTTTAATTGCTTTCAACAACCAATGCGAGGAATGATGAACCACAGAATGCGATTATTTTGGCGCAAATCACTGGGCCTTTTGACCATGTGCTTGGTTTCCGCAGCTGCGCTCGCGCAGATGGTGGATGTGAGTAATTTCATGAATCTTTCTACGGATCATACGGGAGGGTTTTTGGGTGCTGGGGTGAGTTTTGCCGACTTCAATGGCGATCGGATTGATGATTTGAGTTTTGCCCACCACCAGGGAAGTTTGCGCTTCTTTGAAGGAACAGGGGATGAGGATGGGTTTCTGGAGGTAGATCTGGACTTGCCGACCTACGCAGCTGAGGCGAAGATGGTTCTATGGTCGGATATCGATAACGATGGGGATCAAGACCTTTTTATCACCTACCGCCTGGCTCCCAACAAGTTGTTTCGCAATGACAACGGTTCTTTTGTCGACGTGAGCGCGACATGTGGCATCAATCAAGGAGCCCGCAAGAGTTATGGTGCCTGTTTTGGGGATTACGACAAAGACGGATTCCTGGATTTATTCATAGCCAATTACACCTCTTCTTTCGACGAATATGCCTTCAATGAATTGTACCGCAATGAAGGAGATGGAACATTTGAAGATGTCACGGAATCATCGGGTATGTTCGGAGTCACTGGAATTCAATCTTTTCAAGGGCAATGGGTGGACTTCAATGGAGACCAACTGCTCGACCTCCATGTCATAAGGGATCGGGTGATTTACGCCAACCACTTTTTTGAACAGCAGCCCGAAGGGGCGATAACGCCATTCATTGAAAGCGCTAATGACGTTGGGTTGGACATGGCCATCAATTGCATGTCGACAAGCGTGGCTGATTACGACGGGGACCTGGATTTGGATGTCTACATCACCGCTTTTCCAGGCGATGAGAATTGGATGTTGGTCAATAACGATTACGCATTTTCTGCCGTGAACGAGGACAGCGGAGAAATTCCGATGCAAAATATGCAAGTGGACGCCATCTGTTGGGCTGGGAATTGGTTGGATGTAGACAACAATGGATTCGAAGATTTGCACGTTGCAAATGGCTACAGCGAATACACCAATTACCCGGAGGTTTTGGCAGTATACGATGAGCCCGATAAGCTCTTTTTGAACGAGGCGGGGGTTTTCTCAGAATCGGAAGATCAACTCTTTCAAAGCGTCAACAATTTGTCATTCAGCACCGCGGTCGGTGATTTTAACCGTGACGGTTTTCCTGATTTGGTGTCCAACCGTGTTGGCGATTATGCTCAAGTTTTGCGAGCAGAACCCAATGAAAATCACTGGGTGAAATTTTGGCTCGAAGGCAGCATTAGTAACCGAGATGCTGTTGGCGCAACGATTGAGGTCTGGATCGAGGGCGTTTCTCAAAGTCGTATGCTCTTTGCGGGTGAAAATTATATGGGCCAGAATAGCCATTGGGAGCATTTTGGGATCGGCGTTGCTGAGTCCTTGGATTCTGTAGTGGTCAATTGGCCGATTGGCTTGCCAACCGTTTACACGGAATTGGAGATCGATCAACACTGGCTGTTGGTGCAAGACGCAGCTCCAATTAGTCTGTGGTCAGAGGAGGAAGGATGCGAGGATGAATGCTATGGCTGCACGTATGCGTCTGCCTGTAATTACGATCCTGAAGCAAACATTGAAGATGGCTCTTGCAGCTTTTCATGTTGGTCAAGCCCCGATGCTTGTGGTTCGGGAACGGTATGGGACGAGGCTTCGTCTTCCTGTATTCCGGATCCCAATCCATGCGTTGGAGATTTGGATTACGACGACGCCATCACCATTGCTGATTTGTTGATTTTGTTGAATGTGATGTTTGGCAATTGCCCAGAATAGGGACACGGGTCAATTCATTCGGGAGAAGGAAGGTGGCGATCCAGTAGCACAAGCGCTGCAGCGAATGTAGCTGCACCCAATTCCAATTCGCGTTTGTGGACGTTTTCAAAGATGTCCTGACTGCTGTGATGGAAATCAAAATAACGCTGCCCATCCGGGCTTAATCCGAGCAGGGTGGGGCGTGGATTCAATGATTTGAGCGGTGAAATGTCCACCCCGGCTCCTCCACGGCGGAACAAATGCACGTTGTAGGGGTCAAATAAGTCACGCCAGCTGCGCACGACGTGGGTTGCAGAATCGCTTGCGTCGATGCGAAATCCACGCGGAACAAAGCCGCCGGCATCCGATTCCATGGCCCCGACATGGATCAAACTGGATTGCGCGTTTTCGATGCCCGCTTGCCGCGCGTATTCCTTTCCTCCGCGGTTGCCGTTCTCCTCGTTGATGAATAAGACAAAACGCAATGTGCGCTGGGGTTCATAGCCAATGGCTTTGAGAATGCGCAGGGTTTCCAGTGTGTGCACCACACCCGCGCCATCGTCGTGGGCGCCTTCGCCGATGTCCCATGAATCGAGGTGCCCTCCGATGGTGATGATTTCATCCGGTTTGACCGTACCCGTCCATTCTCCGATGACGTTGCCTTGTTCGACATCTTCGAAGGCTTCGCAATTCAATTGCAGGCGCACTTTCATGGCAGGGTCGGATTCCAAAGCGTGCGCCAGCCATGAAGCATCAACTGTCGAGATGGCAGCGGCAGGTATCCGGGGTGCATCATCACGGTACCGCAAAGCTCCCGTGTGTGGAAGGGTGTCCAATGCATGGGTCAAGGAACGGACGAGCACGGCTACTGCGCCCGAGGCAGCTGCAGCGCTGGCGCCGTTGCCCCGCTGATCAATCGCACCGCCATACGCCGCGCCGGTATTGATTAGAACGGGGTCCATGGCGCGGTTGAAAAGCACAATTTTACCCGCAGCATCCACTCCGGATTCCGGATTCAATTCGTCCAATCGCTTGACCACAAGGATGGGAGCTTCAACGACTGCGTTGTTGGGTGTGCCAACGGAGCCGCCCAAGGCTGTGATGTGCAAGGCCGTCGTTGCGCCNTNCGCNNCNATGGATGATGCTTCCGCGATTGTTCCTCGGGTCCAACTCGGGACGGTCACAGGCATGATCCAAGTGCGATCGGCGCCGTAAGCTTCCATTACCGATTTGCCCCAATCCATCGCCTCTGCGGCGCTTTGCGAACCACTCAAGCGGTGACCAATTTCTTTGGTGAGGGTTCGCAGGTTTTCATACGCTTCACCGTGTCCGAGCGCTTCATCGTAAATGGATCGCACGAGCAAGCTGTCGCTGTCCGCTTGCGCGTGCAAAGTGACGGCACCGCAGCTGAAAAATAGGAGGAGGGAAGGAATTCGAAGCATGGGAGAAAATTACGGGAATATTTGCCTACGCGCCACGATTGAATCGGTGATGATGCACGGAATTTCACGAGTACCTTTGACATGTACAGAGAATAGAGTCATGAGGCACAATTTATCAGAGGTCACCGAGCTCATGCGGGACCGTCGAAGCATTTCACCCGAACGCTTTTCTTCCCGGAAAGTCCACAAAGAAGTGGTGGAATTGCTCCTGACCAATGCGACGTGGGCACCAACGCATGGCATGACGCAGCCGTGGCGTTTTGCGGCGTATGTTGGCGAAGGCATGTCATCCATCGGGCCCAAGTTGGCGGAGTGGTATCAGCTAGCGGCAGGGGATAACGCTTCGGAGGCGAAAGTGGCAAAACTCGAGGCACGTGGAAAACAGGTGACGGCCATGGTTACATCACGGTACCGCAAAGCTCCCGTGTGTGGAAGGGTGTCCAATGCATGGGTCAAGGAACGGACGAGCACGGCTACTGCGCCCGAGGCAGCTGCAGCGCTGGCGCCGTTGCCCCGCTGATCAATCGCACCGCCATACGCCGCGCCGGTATTGATTAGAACGGGGTCCATGGCGCGGTTGAAAAGCACAATTTTACCCGCAGCATCCACTCCGGATTCCGGATTCAATTCGTCCAATCGCTTGACCACAAGGATGGGAGCTTCAACGACTGCGTTGTTGGGTGTGCCAACGGAGCCGCCCAAGGCTGTGATGTGCAAGGCCGTCGTTGCGCCGTTCGCAGCGATGGATGACGCTTCCGCGATTGTTCCGCGGGTCCAACTCGGGACGGTCACAGGCATGATCCAAGTGCGATCGGCGCCGTAAGCTTCCATTACCGATTTGCCCCAATCCATCGCCTCTGCAGCGCTGGTCGAACCACTCAAGCGGTGACCAATTTCTTTGGTGAGGATTCGCAGGTTTTCATACGCTTCACCGTGTCCGAGCGCTTCATCGTAAATGGACCGCACGAGCAAGCTGTCGTTGTTCGCTTGCGCGTGCAAAGTGAGGGAACCGCAGCTGAAAAACAGGAGGAAGGAGGGAATTCGAAGCATGGGAGAAAATTACGGGAATATTTGCCGTTGCGCTACGATTGAATCGGTGATGATGCACGGAATTTCACGAGTACCTTTGACACGTACAGAGAACAGAGTCATGAGGCACAATTTATCAGAGGTCACCGAGCTCATGCGGGACCGTCGTAGCATTTCACCCGAACGCTTTTCTTCCCGGAAAGTCCACAAGGAAGTGGTGGAATTGCTCCTGACCAATGCGACGTGGGCACCGACGCATGGCATGACACAACCGTGGCGTTTTGCGGCTTACGTCGGCGACGGTATGTCAACCATTGGGCCCAAGTTGGCGGAGTGGTATCAGGTGGCGGCAGGGGAAAATGCTTCGGAGGCGAAAGTGGCAAAACTCGAGGCACGTGGAAAACAGGTGACGGCCATGGTGATCGTGGGCGTCCAACCGGATCCAAATGGAAGAATTGACATTCGCGATGAGCGCAATGCGGTGGCATGTGCCATGCAAAACATGTACTTGACGTGCACGGCGCATGGCCTTGGGGGATTTTGGTCCACCCCGCCCATGATTCATTTGCCCGAAGTGCAGGAGTTTGCTGGGTTTGATTCGGATACGGAAGTGATTGGCTTTTTCTATGTCGGCTATCCGGAAGGGGAATGGCCGAAAAGCCACCGAAAGCCTTTGGAATATGTCACACGCTGGGTAGATTCAAGTGAATCGTAAGAACACAGCACTAGGGCAGAAAAATTCGGAAGTCAACGGCAAAGGCGGACTGGGGTAAGAAAATTCTGACTTTGGAAGCGTCCAATCCCTGCGTCCATTGCGCTTCGCCCCAACGATTGGAATTCCATTCCCGCCAGTATGTTGCTCCCAAATAAA
>JGI20159J14440_10003046_pt1 | contig 10992 bp, 10 predicted proteins | sample COG_09_FD_14440 | JGI IMG/M metagenome (IMG submission 14440) | reverse complement strand
ACCTATTGCATTACCATGTGTACCAGCAGTTCTTGCAGACCACTCACCTACAGAACCTTGACCATTATCAAAATCGTTGTCGTAGTGGTCATCATCTCTGATTAAAAGTCCAGCACCATTTGCTGTTGCATTTGTTATACCAGATTCTACTCTTACTACTTTTAATGCGTCTGTATATGCGAGAAAGTTTGCAGCTGCAAACCAGTTTTCAAATTGATTACTATCGTTTTGTGGTCTACCAAAAATTTGTATTAGTTCTTCTTCTGAACTAATATCAATAATAGAACCGACAGGGCCCTTTTCAAATGAACTTGCAATAGCACCAATAGAGGTCGCAACTACTGGAACGACATTCGTTAAGTCAATCTCTCTAACATGAACGCCTGGGGAAACTAAAAATGACATATTGTTCTCTCCTCTTTCCTCTATGAAGTTAGTTTTTATTTTATTTAGGAAATTTTATATTTACAGACTGTTTTTTATATTCCAGTTGTTTATAAATAAAATCATGGGAAATGCACACTATAACAAGTATAAAGAAACAATTAAAAAGGTTGCAAGACGTAACTATCGTAAAAGAGTTAAGTGGTTAAATGATTTTCTTGCAGATAAGTATTGTTCACACTGTAAAGAAAGTGAAACGGTATGTCTTAAGTTCTATCCTCACGATTTAGCTATAAGAAGAAAGGTTAAAAGAGTAGGGATAAACGAAGAAAGTCAAGTAGAAATAAAAGAACTTATTAACAACTCTAAAATAGTTTGTAGAAATTGTTGGGTTAAATTAGATAATGATTTAATTGAGTTTGATACGTTTTAATTACCAGTCTGTATCATACTTTCTAACAATAGGTGACCATCTAGTACCATATTCATCTACAGCTTGTCCTATATTTTCATCTTCTAAACCATCAACAATAAAACCAAAGGGAGCCATATCCTGTTCTATTTGATTCTGTTGGTCTTTATACATCTGGTGTCTTATATCACTATCTGTAAGTTCTTTAAAATAAGTCTGGTCACTTGCCCACGCAAATAATACACAACACATTACCAAGTCATCATTACAACCTTCTTCTGCTTGAAAGGAACTACCATGTACTATAAATGTAGATAACTCGTTGATGATATCAAAGTCCTCTATGATTATCTTATCACTCTCTACTATTTGTTTTAGATTAGAACAACCTACTGTCTTAACAGCCTTTGTTGTTCGTACACCTAGTTGTGCTTTACCTCCTGAAAAACCACCACCCATTACTTGTCCAGCACGACCTCTCATAGATGCCATGATTAGATTATCATACTCTAAATCAAACTGTAAATTGTTTGCAACCTGTTCACCTATATCATTTACTTCTATCAATACAAATGCTTGATTGTATGCTCTTGCAACTTGATGTATTATTTGTGGAAAAAGTAAAGGTTTTATTTCATTGTCTTTGAAAGTTACAACTACCTTATATGGTATCTCGGTTATATCAAACACCACAAATGCAGAGTTATCGTTTTGTGTTCCTCTCGCAACGTCAGCTGTCAACATATAGGTATGGTCTTTTTGTGGTTTCTTATGAACCGTTATTCCAGCATTCTTTTGTAAATGTTGTTTGTATGCAAGTACTCTGAGTTTAGATGGTGCGATTAATGTNTTAACAGAACCTAAGAACTCACATTCAAATTCTGTTTGAAACTGTTGTTCACTTGTATTTGNAATTGTTTCTTTCTTCCACTTTTCATCACGGCCTGGAACTTCACTCCAGTGAACTTCGATAGGTACATAACTATTTCTTTTTTCTTCTGCATCTGTCCATATCTTATANAACATATTCATACCATGTGGTGTTGAAACGATAATCACNTTTGTAGATTTACCAGATGANATTGTAGGATACACAGAACTAAAAAACTGTTCTGCAACATTNGAGGGAACATATGCAAACTCGTCCAAGAATATAATGTTGTATGAACCACCTCTCACTGCACTTGCAGATGTTGATGATGCAAGTATCTTAGAACCATTCTCTAATTCTAACGAACCTTTGTTCCAAGACATTACTCCTTGTTGTAACCATTTTGGTAAATGTTCGTATGCAAGTTGTAGTCGTCCTAACAAATCTCTTGCAGTTGCAGCCTTGTTTGCAAGTATAGCTATATTAACACTTGGATTAAATAATGCGTAATGTAGGAGGTAAGATATCATCACAGTGGACTTACCAGACTGACGAGGTAATTTACAGATAGTAAAACGATTTTTGTGGAACGTACCAACCATCTCTTTTTGAAATGGGTACATCTTGAATTGTATTAATCCTTCATCTAGTGAAACAATCTTTACATAGTTCTCAATAAAATATTGAGGATTGTCCATACATTTTTTGTATTCGACAAGTTCTTCTTTTGTCCACTCTTGTTGGACATTTGCTTTCTTTAAATTAGGATTACCTAGATAATTATTTTCCATCTTTCCTATCCCTTAACATCTTCTGTAACTCAGCAGTAGAACCAACATACAACGCATTGGTTACACTCTTCGGTGCGTTGTTTGGAACTTCTTTTAGTTTTCTCATCTTTTCTTGTAGGTCACCAAGTTTCTCTGTAACTTCTGCGACTTGTTTGATTAGATTACCAGCTACTTCATATGTTCTAGGGTGTTCACTCTCTCTTGCGATTTCTAGAATACCTTCAATCGCATCTGTACCTTTCTCTACTAGATTGTAGAAGTTTTCTCTCTGGTACTTGTAATCATTCTCTAGGTCTTCATTATTTTCTTTAGGTCTAGGTATAACTTTCTTCTGTACAGGTTCGGACTTTGCAAGTTCTACTGCACCTAGTGCTTCATCTATTATATCTTTTGTTTTTGACATCAGAATGCGTTGCCATACTTTGTAGGCACATCGCCCCAGGCTCCATACATATAATCACCAGTAAGTTCATTAATTCTTCCTCCACCAGCGCCTCTAATTTTAAAACCGTTAGCTAAAAAATCGAGATTAGTATTTACTTCATGTGCTTCAGCTAAATTAGCTGTAGTCCATTCCAATCCACCTTCTACCCTATTTTCAATGTCACGAGCTGAATCAAAAACATAAAATTCCGCTGTACTAGTTAAAAATTTAACAAATACCATTCGTGGTCTAAAGCCTGTATAAACAAAGGAGCCATCAGCATTATGATTTGCTCTATAAGTTCCAAACTTTTGAAAGCCGTCAACATCTGCCCAAACGTATGCTACATTAGTAGAGGTACTAACATTTCTATCAGAACCTATACCTACAAAACTAGTAGTCATACCATCTTGATACCAAGCATTACTAGAGTTTTGTTGAGCACTAGCAGAGTCTATTTGTAACTCTTTAGCATTAGCACCTAAATATTGTGTCCATACTCCCCATGATTGAGCAGCATCTCTTCTTTTAGCAATTACAAAAGCAGGTTTTTTCCCAAGACCATGTGGAAGTCTTTGATTATTACTTCCATTACCAGTCCATGTTAGTATTGCAAACCCACCAGCAACATTACTTTGTCTTACTGTTGATATATCTCCAGTACCATCTGTTGTAAGTGTACCCCCATTTGCTTTCCAAGCCCATGCAGTATATGTTCTTGTATTATCATTTGGGCCACTACCACTACCCCCTAAAGTGAAACCATCTGTATCAAATGATGCTATAATGGGATTAGTATTTCCTGCTGTTTGGTCATCAACTTCAGCACTATTTCTATCAGACGATAAATAATTTGGTGTAGGTGTTCCTCTATCATTAAATCTTGAAGAATCAAACAAGAAATTTAATTGAGAACTACTAGACATCTTACACCATAACAGGTCAGGCTTGAAGCCTACTCCAGTTATTGATTGTCCTGTACCGTTACCAGTATAGGTAAGTGCATTAAATTGTTTAGTAGGATTTTCATCTGCACCATCATCTCCAGCTGGGTCTATACCACTATCTATTGGTAAGTTAGCAGTGCATAACGAATTGAATCCAGAAGGCGGCGTATAATAGAAATCTCCAAAGCCGTTACCATCAGCTGCAGATTGTGTACCTGTAGATTTATTACCAGCAAAACTAGAGTTTTGCCCTGCGTTCAGTATTACTTTTGAAGCACCATTATAGACAGTTACGAATAAAGCCATTTCTGTTCCTGCTGTAAAAGTATCACCAGCATTTGTACCAGTTGCTGGATTACCACTATTAAAATAAGTATTATTTTTACCCCACCAAATTTTACCACCATCTATGTCTACTGCTATATTATAAATATCTGTACTAGAAAACGCAGTTCCATAACTAGCTGTAGAGGTTTGACCAAAAACATTTTTATTTCCATGAGTTGCAAATACTGTAGAAGTATAATTTTGATTTTGATGATTACTTACCTGTTGTCCTACAGTAATATTATTAATAGCACCAGCTTCTACTCTTATTATTCCTATTCCAGGCCAACCTCCTGCTGGAGAACCATCTAAATAAACTTCAAAATACCATTTACCACTCATCATGTGTAATGAACTAACAGACATACAATTGTTACCACCACTATTATTACCTCTAAAAGAGGTATTACCATGCTCATATAATGCTTCATAACCTGTTGCCGCTTGTGTTGTTCCACTTAAAGGATTCCATGTTGCGAAATTTCCACTACTTGCCATTATTCTCTCCTATTAACCGAATGTTGGGCTATCTAGCGATTGGTGGTCGGTGCCCATACCATGTGTTCCAAAATCATTATCGTTTCCAGAACTATCGTTGCCCAAATCACTTGCGTTTTCAAATTTAAGATGGTAGCCATTATTTCCAAAAGTTAAACCAGAAGTGTCTTTAGGTATCCAAATTCCGTTCTTTGTTTCGCCAAAAGATGATGGGGTAAGTTGTTGTCCGTCTATTGAATTTATTTCTGCCATATATCCATCAAAACCATATCCATCAGCTTTATTTCTTCCTATATAATGTCTATTACCAGAAACATTATATGCAACATCTAAGTTTTGTGAAATAGAATCATCAAATGAACCTACCTCAGTTCCATTTACATAAACTTTTAATCTATTAGCATTAGTGCCGTCTGTGGTGTCCCAAGCTATAACTAAATGAAACCATGAATTTACATCTCGAAATAATGCAGTTGTATCACCACCTTCTACACCTGCTGAAGTAGCAACACCTAAAGTATCATCAGTTCCACTATGGTCAAATGCAGTGTTTATTCCATTACTTCCAGTATGACCATGAAGAACATTCATATAAAGATTTCCTATTAAACCTCTTTTAATCCAAGCACTCCAAGTATATTTATCAGCATTAGTAGGAGTTCCAAGTGTATATGAACCTGCTCCTCCCCACTGCAATCCTGAATTATCTGACCTGTCAAACCTAACAGAATGCTCTATCTGGTAATCATAAAAACCCCCAGCTGCAGAACTGTACATAAATTGTGATGAACCGATAGGGCCTGACATATTATAATCTCCTATGCAAACGCAAGTTGAACTGCACCAAGTAATATTCTATTTGAAGCCGCAACCACATAAGGAACTATATCTGTTGCATTACCAGTAGTTGATAATGTTATTCCAGCACCTCCAGCAGATTCGTAATCTGTTCCAAGAGTTAAAGTGTTAGAACCACCAGCATCTTGAATGAATACTATGAAACCAGACTGTCCAACTTTTTCTGTTGATGGATTTGCAAGGGTTATGCTACTTGTTAAAGTAAGTACAAAGTTTTGATTAGCATCAAAATCTAAAACTGTACTACCACCTTGAGAACCAGCAACACTTGTTTTACCTATGACTGCGTTTGTGAATGCTGTAACAGCACCACCTATTTTAAGTTGGTCATCTCCGTCTTCATCATATTCTATTGTTGCATCTTGGTCACTACCAAACTTGATTGCCTTATCATCTGCAATAAATATATCTCCAAACTCTTTGGTCGTAGAACCTATATCTGCACCACCAGATGTATCTGGTAATAATGCTGTCCCTAAAGTTAAATCACCCATTTGGAAACCTGTACCATCATCATCAATTTTTGCAGCTGTAATTGAGTCGTTAGCAACATCACCAGTTGCGATTGTTGTGTCACCTCCTGTTAAAAGATTTGCGAGATTTCTTGCGTTACTCATTTTTTTCTCCTATACCTCTCTATTTATATCTGCTATGGCCCTGCTGTCCAAAACTCAACGTCATAATGAGTTTCTACAGCACCACCATCATAGTTACCCCAACCAAACTGTATTGCGTCNTCATTTGATTTTGCACCAGTGCTACTGGTTACAAGTGTNTTTGTAGAGGTATTTGCATAATATTTATCAGTTACAGTAAATCCTGTTCCTGCTAAATCAGGTGGAGAGTTTCCTCCACTATAAAATCCCTGTACATAATAAAAATTATCTTCATCTCTACCTACTCTAAAATAATATGGATTAGAACTTGTGTGGTTTGCGTATGTGCCTGGCATGGTAAGTGTGGTCGCATTGACGTAACTTGAACCAGTTCCATATGACCATCTAACTTTAGGAGTACCACTAGCATTATAAGTGTCAAAGTAAACCCAAGAGGCAAGTTTTTTTCTAGTAATCACATAAGTATCGGTCACAGTTTCTAAAAAAGTTACAGCTGTTTCAGCACCTGTACTAGTGGTAAACATACCACCTAACCCATATCCGTAACCATCAAATGAATATTGTACAAATGAGTGTCCTTGAAAACCATCTGTCTTATTTGTATTTGCTTCCTTAAAATTATTACCTCCAGGCGAAGCAAGAATTAAGGTATTTCCATTAGCATGACTATATCCATTATAAGTCCAAGTTGAATAAGTTGAACTTGCTGTAAAACCTTCAAAGTCAGATTGTGAAACTCTCTCAGGGTCACCAAAACCAGCTGATTGACCACTAGCACCCATTAATATGTCTTTAGAAAAAGGCATCTACTTATCCGTTCCACTTACTGGGTCAAAGTTTTTTGAGTCTTCAAAGAAAGATGATGTTTCATTAAATCCAAAATCGTCATCTGCATCTGCACTTGCTGGATTTGGTGTAACTGTATATCTCTGTTCTCTTGTTGGTGCGTTAATTTCTGAATCTGTATATTGGTCAACTTGTACAGTCTTAATAACCTTGTCAGATGTAACAGGGCCATATAGATAAAACTTCGCAGTAAAACTAAGAGTATAAATAATTGCTCTTCTTTCTTCAAAATTACCTTGATAATTATCTTCATAAGATACCGAACTTAATATGATTGGAACATCTCTTTTAATTCCCATATCTGCCATATCATTAATTGTGATTGTGTAGTCTGGTTGAAAGTATGGAAGTATTTGTTCTACAATCTGTAATGCGTCATCAGAGTTTTTTGCCATAACATACAAAGTAAAATCTAAATTGTATGGTACAGGCATATACTGCACATCTAATTTATTTGAATCAGAGGTTTTTGTTTTTTTAAACTTTTGTACTCTGTTTAATTTTCTTACAGGGTCGTATGCAAGATTAGAAATCTCAAAACCAATTCTTGGTAAAGTCACTGCAACTTTATTTTTTAAAGATGGGTCATTATTAAGTCTTGTTAAAAACTTTTGTTTAGGCCCATACGCAAGAGGAACTTTCATCTTTTGAATGATTGCACCACTATTGTTTTTTCTTACAATGTTTATATTATTAAATATTGTTCCAAATGAAACCACTACTTTTCGCATTGTTTCGTGGTAAAATTGTTGTCCTAGCATAATTAATCTCCAGCATCACCAAACGGATTTCTCTCCGTAAAGTCTAATATGTTATCATCTTCTGTATCAAACAGTTCGTTTTGCTCCAATGGAGCTGTTTTAGTTGTACTCGTATCTCCTACTATATAGGTTTCTTGTAAGAGGTATGATGTTATACCTGTGTCTGCTTCACTCTCTAGTGCAATGTTTTCACCGATAGATGTTGAGTCATTTTCAAAGGTAATATTATCACCATCTGTTTCTTCAAGTAGAACACCTTCTCCATGTAGAGTAAAGTTTTCAAGTCTAATGTTTTCGTTAACTGCACTTGATTGTTCCATTGTAAACTGATGTGCAAGTGTATCAGTTGTATTGTCATCTTCAATCGCATCAATTTCTTCAATACCTGTATCGAGAACTTCTGAGCTATACTCATACTGTGAACACTTAAGTTTGTAGATTGGATTGTTATCCAACTGATGAAAAGGTTCATCATGGTCTACAAAGTTTATTTGAAATATCTTTTCTACAATTGGGTGATAAACTAAATCACCTTCTTGTGGTCTATCTGCATCTGTAGCTGCAGTATCTACGATTAAATAAAATTCATTACCACTTTCCTCTGAAAGTATTCTACCTTCATTGTCATTTTCTAAAACAATTTTTTCTGCACTCTCATCAAAGATAAAACTTTGTGTAACTGTACTTAGTGTTGAAGATGAACTGGACTGGTCAAGTGTTCCTGCTTCTAATAATATAGAACCACTTGAAGAACTATCTGTTGCATCTTCAATTTGAACTTGTCTGTCCATCTCTTGAAATCTTTTCTTATGCACAACAAAGGTAATCTCGTTTCTGTTCTCTAAACCAAACTGTGTCATTATCTCTTTGTCACCAGCATAACCTTCACCATCTTCTATGTACATTTCGATTGGGTGTTGTGTGTTAAACTTATTCAGTGCATCTTCACCAAAGATTGTATCAGCTGCAACAGACTGTCTGTCCATGTAATAAACATCATGTCCATGTATCTGGATTGCTTCTTTGATTAAGTTACTGTAGAGATTTCTCTCTGACTTAAGTGATTGAAGATTGTTTGTGTGAAAGAAACTATTAACAGCCATGNATCTACCCTATCATGTAATCTATAGGTGTTTCAAAACTTAATTGTATCTGTTCCTCTAATCTTTGTATCTCTTCTATTGCTTGTGTATATATTTGTTCACCATTCATAGTAACACCACCCAGCATTGCAACTCCACTAAACTTNGAAAGGTTTGCACCCCANTGTCTTTTNATTAAAGATGTTACATATCTCTTAAGATAAATGTCATCAAATATATCTGTGAAAGAACTTGGGTCAATTTTTCTATAACAATCTATGATTAGAAAATTATCAACATCAACTTTATTCTCCCAGTCCATATCTATATACAAACGATTTTGGTGTTGATTAAAACGCACTGGTGTTTCACCTACAAGCATATGTTGAAGGTGGTCTAAGTGTTTCATAGTCATGTCGTATTGTATCATTGATGTAGATGAGAAGTCATACAAATCATTTAATCGTAATTGATATCGTATGTCAAACATATTATTTGTTACTGCGTCATCAAATGGGAAAACCTGTACTACTGATACTACAGCAGAAGGCATAGGTATATAGTTCTTTCCTTCTAAGAATGAACCAGTTACATTTCCATCTTTTGAATCTGTTGAAGTTGTTGTTTCGTTTGACCTAGCTCTGTCAACATCATCTTGTGTGATTTTATATTTAAGATACATCTTCTCTACGCCATCATAGTGATACTGTGCAAAGTATTGTAATCCTTCGTCTATTCTGTCCTCTACTTGGTCATCTGACACGTTAATGTCAATAACACCAAAACCTAATGCTCTTAAACAATAGTTCTTGAAACCATCTCTTGTACTGGGTATTGCCATATTACTTCCTTTTATTACTATTTATAATAAACTAACCAAGTGCGATACCGATTGCAGTTGCTTCATCTGCAGCTGCAGTCGCAGTTGTAAGTGCGTTATCGTTTCCGTCTACAAATGAGGTTGCTTTCAATGCACCAGTAGATGAATTGAATGAAAGATTTGTTCCACTTTTTGCAGCTAAATTACCACTTGGCCCTGTAGTGAATAGTGGGAAACAAGTTGTGTCTGAAGACTCGTCTGCAACATTAACTAAAGAAGATACACCACTAACAGTTGCAGTAATATTAGTAACAGAAAGAGTGTCTGTACTGGGATTATACTGAATACCAGCATCTGTCTTTAGTGCCTCTGCTGTTGCACTACCATTGTTTGCATCTACAAATGTGAGAAAGAAGTTTGCATCTGTTCCATCTGTAACTGTCTTGACTGTGTTGGCCGCAGTTGCAAGGTCGGCAGTTGCAGCGTTACCAGTTGTGTCTTGGTTTAATGTTCCTACAACTAAGTCTAGTGTTCCATCATCATCTTGATACTCAACTGAAATACCAGTTTCAGTATTACTTGTAAACATTGCACCAACGGTATCTTGTATAACTTCAGATAAATCTATGTTTGCAGAACCGTCAAAAGAAACACCATGTATATTTCTTGCAGTTTCAAGTGCAGTAGCAGTAGCTGCATTTCCAGAGGTGTCTTGGTTACCAGATGTGTTTACGCCTGGCAAATTAATACTAGCAGAACCATCAAATGATACACCACCAATATTTCTTGCAGTTGTTAATGTAGCTGCACTTCCAGTTGTATCTTGGTTTAATGTTCCAACTGTAAAATCAAGTGTTCCATCTGCATCTTGATAAGTAACGGTGATACCTGACTCAGTATTTCCTGTAACCATTCCACCAACAATGTCTTGAACTGTTTCGTCAGATGCGTATTTGTTTGTTGAACCTTCTGTTAGATTATCAGTTGTAAATCCTGTAAGATTTCTTGTAGTAAAGAAAACACCGAAACCCATATGTGCGTGAGAAGAACATTGATAATATAAAACGTCTGGTGTACTTTCAGTTGGTACGATTTGTGTGTATGCACCAGATGAGCCTGGCGTACCACTTGTTGTTACACCACTTGTGTATTCAGTTGTTTTAGCTGCATCATAATAAAATCTTAATGGGTGTCCATAATTACTTGAATCTGATTGGTCAAACTTGTAAGTGTTCAATGGAATGAATTTTAGAAATGGTGAGAATGTTCCATTAATTTTATATCCATTAGAACTTCCTGTTCCATAGTATGGGTGTGAAGTGTCTTTTGTCGCAACGGTGACCAAAACTGTGAT
>JGI20159J14440_10003042_pt1 | contig 11000 bp, 8 predicted proteins | sample COG_09_FD_14440 | JGI IMG/M metagenome (IMG submission 14440) | reverse complement strand
ATATAATGTCGCGAAGAGGCGTCCGAAGAGCCGGAGGCGCGCGAAAGATGGTCGCTTTATCGCGAATAAAAAACATCACCAACGAACAAGAGTGGATGAAAATCTTACGAAAAGCGAAAGATTCAATCGTGTTGGTGGAGTTTGCGTCTTCCACATCCATGGGATCGAAAGGGATGCAACCGTACATGTCGACGATATCGCGAACGGCGGAGTATAATCGAATTAAAATGTATAAAGTGGACGTGGATTTAGTCCCGGATGTGGCAGTTGCGTGCGGAGTGAAAGCGATACCGACGTACCAAATTTGGAAGAGTGGAGAGAAAATAGACGAGATGAGCGGAGCGTTGCCGCAAAGATTGGTGACGATGTTGAAAACGCACAACGTTCAAGAGAAGTCAAAATTCGTGTATTTAAGATTAGCTGCGACAGTCGCGGCAGCCATCGGTGGGGTTTTCGCTTTACTCAAATATAAAGCTGAAGTGGAATCGAAAGAAAAAGGCGAACGCGAAAAGCTTCTGGTGAAACGCGCGGAAGAACAGAGAAAGTTGAAAGCGCAGAAAGAGAGAGAACGAATTAAAGCGTTGGACGCGAGAGGAGAGAAAACGGTAGAAATGATTGGATTGGACGAAGACGACGATGAAGACGAGGATGAAGACGAGTGGGACGAAGACGACGAAGACGAAGACTAGAAAATATTTGTGTGTTTGTTTGTGGTTTTCAATTATATCTACTAATATAAAAAAACAAGTTTCATTGTGTGTTTCTCTCTCTCTCTTTCTCTCTTAACTACGTGTTTCCCTCTACTTTACCATTTCAAATCGGGGAACAGATCTTCTTTTTTCGGCGATGGCACAGATTGTGCCGTCGTCGTCGACGAAGGCATGCCGAAAGTATCGAAGGAAATTGGAGGCGGCGCGTTCGGATTCAGTTGTTGCGTTTGCGGCATCGCAGGAATTTGAGGTTGCTGATTATACATCATTTGAGGAGGCACTTGAGGAGGAGGCATACCACCGTACATGTTTTGCATTTGCATTTGAGGAAGCGGTTGCTGTTGTGGTTGTAGCTGTTGTTGCATGTATCCTCCTCCTTGCATCATATGCGGTTGTTGGTGGTATTGCTGTTGCGGCACGCCTGCTCCCATGAATCCTCCCATCTGTTGTTGCATTTGCGGCACGCCTCCGCCCATTACGTTTTGTTGTCGTTGCATCATCATTTGCGGCGCTCCGCCGTTCATCATCATACCACTACCCATTGGTGGAATTTGCTGTTGTTGTTGCTGCTGATGCTGCTGCTGATGCGGCATGACCCCGTTCATCATCATGTTGTGTTGCGGCTGGCGCGGCTGCTGCATCAACGGCGGCGCCGCGTCGAATAAACCCATGATGTCTTCTTTTGACGCTACATTTTTCGGCGGTATGGCAGTGGTATCTACTTTCGCTGCTGTTGTTGATGATGATGGCTGCGGCTGAGCTACGTCGAAACCAGCGAACATGTCCACCCCACCATTCGCAGGCGCCGCAGTCGTCGGCGTCGGCGTTGTGGAAGTCGGCGCCGGAGCGGCGGAGAAATCCCCCCAATCGTCGTCGTTCGTTGCTGTTGCTGGCACCGCTGTCGTACTCGTCGGTGCGCTCCCAAAATCCATCCAATTTGCTCCTAGATTTTGATTACTAGTATTTGCTACTGCTGCTGGTGGTTGCGCCGGTGCTGCCGGCATATCGCCGAACAAGTCTAAGAGTCCCGCCGCCGCCGACAGTCGCGGTTGTTGTTGTTGTTGTTGTTCATGTTGCTGCTGCTGCTGCGCTTGTTGCGGGGAAGCAGCTGCTACTCCATCGCCGCCACCACCTCCTGCTGGCAACGGCACCGGCCCATCCGTCTCTTTATCGCAATACATTTTCCTCTCGTACTTTTGTCTAATATACCTCTCCACGGTTGGCAAATCCGATTTCGTCGGTTTCACATTCGGAGGTAAATTCTTCTCCCAAAACACATTCGCTCTTACGTTTCCCATGCGTTCCATGTACTCCACCTGCGTTTCCGTCCACTTATCCAACTGCGTCGATCGTACCCTCGAAATGTGCACGCCTAAACTTCTGTGGATTCCCGAACAGTTCGTGCATATGAAAATCCCCAAGTTCATGCTCGCCCATCGCGGTAAACGCGACGGACACTCCGCGCAGACGATGTTTTCCGGTTTTTTTAAGCACGCGTTTAAGCGTTTCTGAAGCGAGAGCTGAAGTCGATCGGACGACATCTTCTTTTCCCCGTTCTCTCTGAAGGTGTGTGGGCCACTAATGCGAGGGATGTGGTGGTGTGCGCAGGTTTAGAAGAACGAATATTACTATGAAGATTAGTGATTTTAGAGAAAAGTCAATTCGATTCGACAAAACACACGACGAAAAAGCAGTGTGATGAAAAGTCACTCACAGTTTCTTTTTTTGTGAAAAAGCAGACGGCAGAGCAGAAAGCCGAAACCTAAATTTCGCACAACCAGCTTTTCGCAAGAGGAAAAGAGGAAACAAAACTCTTCTCGTTGTTGGTTTTAAACCACAACCAACACCCCTTTTGTCTTGTTTTGTTGTACGAACGACTCGTGAGACATCAAAATCATATCAAATGATATTACAATACATAAACGCACTGAACGCGTCGACGAAATGGCGCGTCGTGCTCGCCTCGAAAAGTCCTCGCAGACAGGAAATATTGAGAAACCTGGGGATCGAGTTCGACGTCGTCGCTTCGACGTTCGAGGAGAATATTTCTAAAGAAGGAGTGAAGGGGCACGAGTACGCGATTTGTACCGCCAGGGAGAAAGCGAAAGAGGTTTATCATCGAACGACGAGAGAAGAACAAGAACAAAAGAAGAAGAGTAATCTCATCGTGATTTCTGCGGATACGGTCGTGGAAAGTTTCGGGAACATATTAGAAAAACCGAGGGACATTCAAGACGCGAGAGCGATGATGGAGAAACACTCGAACAATTCACATAAAGTGCACACGGGCGTATGCATAGCGTATAATACGAACGAGAAGACTACACCTGAACTGAAACATTTCTCGGAAACGACTGTTGTGAACTTTGCCGAAATAGAACGAAAAGAAGTTGACGCGTTCTTGGCTACGAACGAGTGGACAGACAAAGCCGGAGGGTACGGGATACAAGGGTACGCGTCTTCGTTCGTGAAAGGTATCGAAGGCGATTACTTCAACGTGGTTGGATTTCCAGTGCACGCGTTCTCCAGAGAGTTGAAAATCATACTAGATGAAATCGGAATAGACTCGATGTGAATGAGGAATGAGTTTACGTAGTGATAGTTAGAGTAGCAGTAGTAGTAGAGTAGTAGTAGCAGTAGTAAAAATAATCATCAAGGAGTGACGAGAAGATTTACGCGTTCATCATCAAGGAGGAGCAGACTTCCTCTTCATTTTCTTGGACTTGGCCTCTTTCGGCAAGGGAGTACTTTCGGTACTCTCGTTTACAGCGGCAGGATTTTCCTCATAGAAGAGTTTAATCGATTCCGCGTAGTTCGATATCGCAAAATTTGTCGCCATCGAGGGACCGCGCAACTCGACGAGTTTTACATCGTACGCGCGAGCGGCTTCGACCTCGGTTTCAAACAAGCCGAGATAGACGTGTTTTTGCCCGCCAGGTAATCCAATTCTCGCCTCCCAACGCCCCGTTGGATGTAATGTCACTCCGCGATAGCCCGAAGAGCCTCTAGCGAAGCCTTGGGACTGGCGACGCACCGCCATTATAAGCTCTTCGAGAGGCGTGGAAAGTAAATAGCCTTGTAAGTCTTGGTATTTCGACGCTGGATAGTTCAACTTGATTTTGCGCCCGTTCTTCATCAGTTTGCACTTCATCGCTACGAGATCGAATGCCTCGGCGGCGTGCTGTTCGTTGCTGTAGCCGCCCAAGTAAACCTGTTTCTTCGAATCTCGTATCCAGATGTGCGCTTCCCATCGACCGGAACGTTTGTGTTTCGTCACGCCGCGAAACCTGGACGAGTGCGGCGGAGTCGCTTCTTTCTCTTGTTGTTGTTGCTGCTGTTGCTGCTGCTGCTCATGTTCTTGCTGCTGCTCCTGTCGCCCCTGCTCTTCCCCGCTTTCTTTCAACCCGTGAAAGTTTGGATCGCCGCCGCCTCTCGCATCTCTCTCGATCAAAGGCACTTTCTTCATGTTCGCCGCCAGCGTCGCCGCGTCAACCTTCTCAATCTCGTCCTCTTCTTCTTCATCATCTTTATCTTCTGCTTCCCCCTCGTTCTTCTTTCTTTTTTTCTTCGTCTTCTTTCTCAAACCTTCCGCTCCTTCTTCTTCATCTTCTTCTTTTCCTCCCTCTTCTCTTCTTGGAGAAGTCGTTTTCTTACGTCCTTTTTTGTGTTGTTGTTGGTGTTGCTGTTGTTCGCTCGTCGCCAACACCGCCACGGCAGTATGCCAATCGTTCGCGGTAGGAATCAACGGTAAACACGCGTGCGATACCCTGTGCGTGTCCTCGTATTCTCTCATGTTCGGCCCGTCGTCTGATGTGTCGTCGTTGCGAGAGAAGAAGAAGATAAAGAAGAAAGAGAGAGAGATGTCAGGTATTCTATTCAGTTGTAAAAAATACGAGAGAGAAGAAAAGTCCAAGAGAAAAAAAAGTTATGTGTTACCGTCCAATAACTGGGACGCCATGAACGCCATCTCTTCCGAATCCGACGTCGACTGCTGGTGGTGTCCTTCTTCTCCTAGATGATGATGATCTCGATGATGATAATGATGATGATGATGCGTCGTCGTCGTGGTAGGAAGTGGAAGCATGTTCCTTGTTTCCACCGAGATTTTTTGTCGCTTTTTAGCTTTGCAAAGAAAGACGAGGGAGCGAAAAAAAACAAAAATCAATCGCTTTTTTAGCCTTCGGCACTTTTTTACACACCAGACACACAAGACGCACAAAGACACATTACAAGAATAAAAATGGATCCGCAACTGTTGAACTCTTTACCGGAAGAGGATAAGACCAAAATGGTCGCCATGATTGAAACCATGCAAACGAGAGATAGGTAAGGCGACGAGTTTAGAAGTGATGAACACGAGCAGCATAACGAGTTTTTTTTTCTCTTTACCATCAGCCGTCATTTTTTCTTCGTTATCTGAAAATCCAAAATCCAATGCGCTAGACTCGCGCGAAAGTAATGTAACGAATGAGTTTTACTGACTTTCCCTCCTCTTAACAACACGCGTACGACGTGTATTATATTATAGTTTGAGAATGTACAACAATTTAGTCGAGAAGTGTTTCAGCGAGTGCGTGAATAGTTTCCGAAGGAAGTCTTTGGAAAAAGACGAGGAGAGGTGCGTGAGCAAGTGCTGCGAAAAATTTCTGAAACATAGCGCGCGAGTGTCGGTGAGGTTTGCAGAGCTGAACGCGCAGACTATGGAGCAACCGCCGCCTGCTGCGTGATGATATAAAGTAGAGGATAACATTAGTAGATTATATGTAGTTGTCATTATTATAAATTGTAGTAGTTCCGTATTTACAAAACGTATTCATCACTTGTTCTCAACAACCGTCGCTAAGACATCGAAATAGTTCGGAAACGTCTTCTTTGTCACTTTCGGGTCGTTGATGATAATATCTTCATCACCACACGCTGCTAAAGCAAAAGCCATGGCCATTCTGTGATCATCATATGTATCGATAGCGACGCCTTTGTTGAATCCGCCCTTCGGCGGCGTGATGACGCAATAATCGCTTCCTTCAACGACTTCCGCCCCAAGCTTCCTAGTTTCCGTGCAAATAGCAATCATTCTTTCCGTTTCTTTCACTCTCCATGAAGCGACGTCTCGGATAGTCGTGGTTCCGTCCGCGAATAATGCGGCAACTGCTAAAGTCATCGCGGCATCCGGCATGGCGTTCATGTTCACGTCAATTGCTTTCAATTTCCCATCTTTCGGCCCAGTGCACGTGACCGAGTTCGCCGTCCACTCCAAAGTCGCACCCATCTGTTCCATTGTGTACGCAAACTTCGTGTCGCCTTGAATGGAATCGAGACCACACCCTTCGACGGTGACTTTACCGCCGGTAATAGTCGCTCCCGCTAAAAAGTACGACGCCGAACTCGCGTCGCCTTCCACAAAGATCGACCCTGGCGATTTATATGTTTGCCCGCCTTGGATTTTGAACGATTGCAAATCTTCCGCCGCGTCCACTTTCACCCCAAATCTCTCCATTAATTTAATAGTCATTTCCACGTACGGTTTCGAAATCAACTCGGTGACGACCTGAATCTCCACCGCTCCGGTCGATAACGGCGCGGACATCAAAATAGCCGTCAAGTATTGACTGGACACGTTCCCGCCTAATTCGATTTTCCCTCCTGGTAACCCTTTGCAATTTATTCTAACCGGTGGGCATCCCGTTCCCATGGTACATTCCGCGTCTACACCCAATTGGACTAACCCGTCCACTAAATCCTGAATCGGTCTCTCTCTCATTCTTTGCACCCCGTCCAAAACGAACGTGCCTTGGCCTGCCGCCGCCACCGCCGCCGTCAGCGGCCGCATCGCCGTCCCCGCGTTTCCTAAGAACAACTCCGTGACTTCTTTATCGGTCTTTTCAAATTTCCCACCGCACCCGGTAATTTCCAAAACGTTATTCGCTCGATCTTCCGTGAAACTCAAGCCTAGGACTTTTAACGCATCCACCATGTATCGGATATCGTCGGAATCTAATAAGTTTTCGACTTTCGTCGTCCCTTCCGCCAAAGCGGCTAAGAGTAGGATTCTGTTCGATAAGGACTTCGACCCGGGAAGGCGAACGGTACCATCAATTTTCTTGATTGGTTTCAAAGTTAACGTTTCCTCGACCTCGGCTTCTGCGGATTTGGCGGCGACGGCAAATGGAGACGATTTTGCTTTTCGCTGCGCGGGGAGACCGCTTCTTCTTCCGTGTTTGTTGTTGGACGCGACAAACGACGCGAGTTGTGCGTGTTGACGACGACTCGCAGTCGTCGTTGTAGTCGTAGTCATAAGAGCAGCCATGTGTGTGTGTGTTTCCTGTGTAAAATTATAATAAAGCGCTCTAAAGTTGTGGAGTCTGGATAATAACAATCATGAAGGGAAGGAAGGCGTTTTGGGCAAATTTTTTGAAGAATTTTTTCATCAAGCATCTCCTACTAATAGTACCATCTCTCTTACGTTTGATTAAACTTCTTCATCTTCGACTGAAGAGAAGAACGCTCTCGAACCCGCGAAAGTGAACTCTAACAAGCGAAACTCTCTCTCGTACTGTTCGATTCTTTTCAATCGCAAAGCGCGTTCTTCTTCTTCTTCCGCCTTGTTCGCGGTGTCCACCTTCTCGGAACGGTAATAGCTTTCGCAACTTTCGAACCAGTGCAAAGCATCAAAATTTGAGTCCTGGTTCAAGACTTTTAAGACGTACGCGATGCCTAACGCGAAACCGTCGTCGGTGAAACACGATTGATTGAGGAGCATTTGAGTTTCGATTTTTGAGGACGAAGGCGACGCGACCGTTTCCGACGCTTTCTGAAGCTTTTGCTTGGAAACGTACATGGCGTCGACGTTGGAGAGACATAACGCCGGAACGATCAAGAAGAAAGCGTTCAGGTGCTTGTTCGTATCGCTTTGAAGCTCGCTCGAGAATATGTTCGTCAAAACTTCGAAATAATCGGTGCCCTCCGTGCTGTTACTTCGCAGAGATTCGATTTCGGCGTCAAGTTGCTTGGAAGCGTTCACGGTGAAGTCGTGAAACGTGGATTCTCGAGCGAGAGACTCAAAGTTTGGATGTTCATTCTCGTCGTTGTTCTCTTCACTCTCAAATTTCGTTCGCGTGGCAAACTCGTTCGCTTTGGAGGAATAACGCATCGTGCCGAGCCGTATCATGCGCACGAAGCCGAGAGCGTTTCCCATTTCACTCAAGAGCGCTCGAAACTGATCCAGGAAACTGAGACCATCGTCCGCAACCCCGAGTTTCCGCATTTCATGGAGAAAATGAATGCCTCGAACGACGGGATATTCTTCGAATTTCTCCTCCGAATGCGCTTGTTTCTCTTTTTGAAGCAAAGACTTCACGTGGTCTTCGTACAGAAACTGCGAAAATATTTGGAACCTTTGGGCGAGGTACCGATAGACGGAGTTTATGACCGCGTGGGTAACCCCAGTGCCGTGCGTTCGGATGGACTCTGAGACGCGCTTTATGGATAAAGTACTCAACAAAGTCTTTTCCTTCGCCAAGGAAGATTTTTCGATGAACGTTTGCGCGTTCATATTGTAGTTATATCGAACACAAAACGAGCGAATGTCTCGAACGACGTCCAACACGTCGATGGCAGTTGTGTTCGCGCCGGTAGTATCTTTCACGGAAGTTGTCGCCGCAGGAGGAAGTTCATCGATTTCCGATAAGTCCAAATCGTACTTCGCCAATGCAATGCTTCGAATTTCAGAATACATTTTCCATTCGCTGCGAGACGACGCTGCCTTTTCATAGAGCAACTTGGCCAAATCAGCTTGAACTTCCTCTTTGAGGGAGAAAAGAGCAGCACCACCACCGCTCGCGTCCAACGGCGGTATACCGAGGAACACGTGTGCATACGCGCTCTTATTCCCTTCAACACTCGAAAAACTCTTGTGTTTCCATTGCATCGAAACGTTTTCGCGCAAATCGCTCTCGATTTCTCGTACCAACTTTTCGACCAGTTCAGAGCGCAAACTTCTCACCACAACTTCCTTCCCAAACTCTCGCGCAATCTTTTCATCCGCCAACAAATATTTCATCGGAGACGCGAATGCGTTCACAATCGCCGGTAACCGATAACATTGCTCCGAATGAGCATAGATATCACTCAACACCAACGGTAACGCTTCTTCGGCGACGCTAAACAAACAAGACGAATCACAGGAAATTTTTATTGCGCAGTCTAAATCCGCAACAATCTCTAAATATTCAAATGTCTGCGATATGTTTCCCCAAAAAACACGTTCTTTCACTTTAATAGTTTTAATAACATCTGTTGTTAATTTTAAAAGTCCTAATTTCGGGAAATTGAAGAAATCATCGGCCAATAATCGTTCTGAGGAAAAAAATAATTAATAATTAATTTTTTAATTTTTTCATTCGATTAATTTAATACATACCTGCAAGCAAACACGCATCTAATGCATCATATAAAATACCTTCATGACCACCAGATCTTAATAGATCTGATTTTTGATCATCTAAATTAATTTCTTCGAGCAAACTAGATTTTGCTTTTTTCTGTTTTTGTAAAAATTAATTAATACTTTATTCCCAAACGAAATTTGAATTTTAAAGTAATCAACGTACCACAATTAAATCTAATGACTGTAAATTTTCCGTAAAAACTTGGGAAATCTGTAGGTAAATGTGTTAATTTTAAATTTGAAGAAAAAGTGCTTTAATTTTTACCTCCAAAGCGAGTTCATTTTGTTTGGACGCATAACACGCACGAGTCGTCTCTAAAAGCTCCGCGAGTTGACCATATGCACGCAATCGAGCGCGTCTTTTGTTGTCTTGTGGTATATTGTTCTGTTTTGCGGCATCTTTTGAAAACGTGTTGTCCAAGTGAAGGAAAAGTTCCAAAGTGGCTTTTACGTCGCGTGCTATTCGAACGCCTCGCGTGAGCGTTTCAAGAGAAACTCCTCCTGTAGTACGATCGGAGATATCTCGTTCGAATTCGCTCGTCCAACTCGTCACTTCGGCTATAAAATCGATAACTATCCTCGTGAGCTGCGCGTTCATGTCGTTAAACCGTAAAATTTTATTTTCCAAGTGCGTTTGCCATTTTTTCTTACTCGCAGGCAAAGCGCTTTCCGGAAGTTGTACCAAGAGAAAATGCAGCGGATCAATCACAATCCCGGTAGATACGGCTAAACCAGGCACATTTTCCGCGAAAATATGCTTGAACATCTTTTCGATCAATCTCGTGTCTGAACTGTTCGGTTCTAGGCGCACTAACAAAACTCCCAACGCTAAAACGCCGACCTCGTTTCGCAAGACAAAGTCGGCTTCGAAAGTTTCCAAACCGTACGCGTGCAACGCACGTAAGAGTCGCATAGGGACCTCCTCTATTCCATTCCTTTTACCATGAATACCCCGACTGTCTTCATCTATAATCTCTCTCACGATGGTTTCGAAGCAGCTTTTCAAACACAGCTCAAATTCTAACGTTTCCGTAGTTTTCTTCAAAGCGAGTAACTTTTTCTTTCGTTCTTCATCTTTTTCTTCTTCCTCTGCTAAAGCTTCTTTCACGGCTACTTTCATCGCTTGGAACGACCGTCGTAAATGCCCATTCGAGGCTATCGCTTCGTCTATTTTACACGCCATGGCTAAACACATCGTTAAAGTCTCAAAAACTATCGTCAAGTTCACGTGACTCAGCGGTCTGTTCTCCTCCACCGACTCGTCCGCGTATTGAAACTCCAACTGTCGAAAGGCGTTCACCGCGACAGCTTTCAACTGGTCCCGAAACATCACCGAGTCTTGCAGCACGGTCAGATTTTTCGTAAACTGTGCCAACATGGCGTTGTCGTTATTATTATTATTACTACTCCTACTACTTTCATCATTTTCCTGGTTGTTGTTGTTCTTTTTATCGACGGCTTTGGGAGGAGGAGGAAACCACCCGAAAGATATCAAGTTCGGTAAAATCACATTTTGGCTCAAACTTTCCAAGCGTTTCGCTTCCACGTATAACGAGCTAAACGCGACGGCGAGTTTAGAAAACAAAAAGTTATCCGTCTCGCCTAAATCTTCTATCCGTATTTTGTTACTACTATTCCAGCCCTTGTCCTCGTCGACGATTTTCACCACTCCTTCTCGTTGGTGTAATGCTGTCAGTGTTGTTGTTGTTGTTGTTGTTGTTGAAAACGCACACAGTTCTTTCAACAATTCAAGGACCATCTTCGAGTCCTCCTCCGTCTCAAAAGGCGTTCCATCATCTCTTCTTCTTCTTCTTCTTCTTCTTCTTCTTCTTCTGACAGTCGTC
>JGI20159J14440_10003037_pt1 | contig 11005 bp, 10 predicted proteins | sample COG_09_FD_14440 | JGI IMG/M metagenome (IMG submission 14440) | reverse complement strand
AATTATTTGAAGCACCATAATTTAATAATTCAATTTTTTTATTTAATGAAATTTTATTATTTAAAATTTTAAAAACTTTAGGGTTTGGCTCAAAACAATACCCCTTACTAATATTAAAATTTTTAATTATACTAGATATATACTCTCCTTTGTGTGCACCAATATCGATCACTGATATTGTTTTTTTATTTAAAAAAACTCTTTTTAATTGATTAATAATTTTTTTTTCTGTTAAATAATCAAATAAACTTAAGCAAAATTTAATTAAATTTTTCATGAGTAAATATTCTATTAATTTTCTTATTTTAATTTATAGACTCTAAAAATGATACCTAAAAAAAATATACTTTTTTTTTTATTACTAACATACTTTTCTTTATTAGTAGGTTTTTATTTTGGTGAAGATGTTATTGGTGGAGCAATTAGTGACTACAAAGGCCATGCACATATTGCAGATAAATTTAAAGAAAATTTTTTATTCACATTTTTTAATTATGATGACTTAAGTCATCGTCATTCACCAGTATTTTATATTTTTAAATCAATTGCTCTGAATTTTGGTGAAACTGGTCAAAAAATTTTTTTTCTTCATTTCTTTTTATTGATTCCTATTTTTTTTTATAAATGTCTTAAAATCAAATTTAACAATGTTTCAAAAAATTATCTTAGATTATTTGCTGCAACTATCTTGCTATTTCCAACATTTAGATCATATGCTATTTGGCCTGACCCCCACTTGCTAGGAATATTATTTTTTACAATCTCAATTTATTATTACTTAAAAATGAAGACTAATTTTAAACCTTTTAATAATGCTTTACTGAATACACTCTTCTTATCTCTTGCAGCATATGCAAGCCCTAATTTTGGCGTCTTTGCTATATTCTTTTTTTATGAATTTTTTAAAAAATTTAATTTAGGTAAAAAAATTTTTATAATTTTTTTGACAAATGTTATTCTATCCATACCCTTTTTTTTCTATTTATTTTATCTGGATATAAATTTTATTTTCAAAAATAATGGATGGGATATTGGTGATAATTTTTATTCTTTAAATAATATATCCAATAAAATAGTTATTATTATTTCGTTATTTTTATTTTATTTATTACCTTTAATTATTACAAAAATTCCAAAAATTGAGTTCAAGTCTAAAATTTTATCTATTAAATCTCTTTTAAGTATTTTTAGTTATTTTTTTATAATTTATTTTTTTGATTTTTTTGCATCATACAATTTAACAAATTCTGGGGGTGGATTTTTTTATAATTTATCATATTTTTTGTTCGAGAATAATTTTCTTTTGTTTTTTTTAAGTTTTTTTGCCTACCTATATTTGTTAAAGATTTTCAAATTTGATAAATCAAATTTTATACTTTTTTTATGCTTGATACTTTCAAACCCACAAGTTACTTTATGGCAAGCTAACTTTAGTCCAACAATTTTCTTTTTAATATTATTATTATTTAAGGGTGTTATTGACGAAAAGTATTTAAATTTAAAAACTTTAATTATTAGCTATTCATATTTTTTTTTATATCTAGTATTTAATATCGTGATTAGAAATGTATTGATCTGATAATAATAAAGTATATTAATTCCGTATATGATAAACAATAAGTTTTTAACTATAATTTTTATATACTTGTTATGCAGTATATCTAAAGCTCATGCTTACCTAGATCCAGGGACTGGAAGTATTATCCTTCAAGCAATTTTGGGGTTTGTAGCAGCAGCAGCTGCAACTGTTTCTATATACTGGGAAAAATTTAAATCTATTATAAATAAAGTTCTTAAAAGAGATACAAAAGATAATAAAGATATTACAAAAGATTAAATGATTGATGAAAAAGGATCATTTAGAGATCCTGCTGGGAAAATCTATTATGAAAATAATAGAATATTTAGAAAATTAACCACATTAGGAGTGGAAAGATTTTCAAAATTAAAAGAAAGTAATATTATTTCCAAATCTATTCAAAAAGGTTTTTTGATAGAAACTAAAGAGATTGAAGATAATGAAAAAAATAATAAAGATTTAATTTTAGAACACGAAAAAATTCCTTACATTTCTTATCCTTATGAGTGGTCTTTTTCTCAATTGAAAGATGCTGCAATTTTTCATTTAGATTTTCATTTATTTTTATTAGAAAATGATGCTACTTTAATTGATGCTAGTGCTTACAATATTCAATTTATAGGCTCAAAATTAAAATTCATAGATGTGTTGTCTATTCAAAAATATACTGAAGGAGAACTTTGGGCTGGACATAAACAATTTTGTGAAAATTTTTTAAATCCATTAATCTTAAAATCAAAAAAAGGTGTAAAATTTAATAATTGGTTCAAAGGTAATCTTGAAGGTATAGAAACAAATGAGCTAAATAATTTATTAAATATATTTGATAAACTTTCCTATAATATTTTTGTTCATGTTTATCTTCTTAATAAATTAGAAGAAAAATATAGATCTAGAAAATCTTTAAAACCAATTGCTAAAAATAACAAAAAAATTTCAAAAAAAAGTTTAATGGCAATACTATCTCAATTAAGAAAATTTATAATAGGACTTCATGATTACAAAAGTATCTCAACTTGGGATGATTACTCTACGAATAATTCTTATTCTAGCGAAGATAAAAATAATAAAAAAGATTGTGTGACTCAATTCTGTAAAAAAAATAATTTTGAATTAATTGCTGATTTAGGATGTAATGATGGCGAGTATTCAATTCTATCTCTTGAAAATGGTTGTAAAAAAGTCATTGGATTTGATTTTGATATTAATGCAATAAATAAAGCATATAAAAACTCTAATATTGGAAATTTACATTTCCTACCATTATATCTTGATGCAACAAATCCTAGTGCAAACATTGGATGGTATCAAAAAGAAAGAAAAGGATTCTTAGAAAGAGCAAATTTTAATGCAATAATAGCTCTTGCATTTGAACATCATCTAGCAATTGCAAAAAATATCCCTTTAAATGATGTTGTTAGTTGGTTGGTATCACTTGCACCAACTGGGTTAATTGAATTTGTTCCAAAAGAAGATGAAACAATAAAAAAAATGTTAGAATTTAAGGGTGATATATTTCCTGAATATACTGAGGAAAATTTTGAAAAATATCTTTTAAGAAATAGTAAAATTATTTCAAAAAGTAAAGTTAGTAGTTCTGGAAGAACAATATATGAATATAAAAGATAACTTATTATTTTTTGTATCCACTTTTCCAGTTTTTATAACTAGATCAAATTTTAAAATATTTGAAATATTTATTATTATATTATTTTATTTTATTTTATTATTTTTAAATTTTGTTTTTTTAAAATATTTAAAAAATAAATCTAATTTTATATTTAAAATATATTTAAGTTTAATTATGGCATATGGCCTGGATAACCATTTAGGCTTATTTAATGGCCTAATACAACCAAATATAAATTATATTTTTCAATTTTTTTCAGTAGTTTATATTCCAGCCTTAATAATATTCATTGTGTTAGTTTTGGTTATCTTCTTAATAATTAATAAATTAAACAATGAAAATTCAATTAAAATATTGCTAGCAACAACTCTTACTCTAATGATTTTTAATTTGTTTGATAATACCAAACATCATGAACAAATACATTATTTTGAAAAAGATATTTCAACAAAATTTGAAAATTCAACTGTCATATTAATTTTTGATGAAATGTCTGGAATGAACTCATTATCGGGTGAAAGTTTTGAAGGCAATGAAGTAAACAAAAACTTTACAAAATTGTTTGGTAAATATAATTTTAATTATTATCCAAATATATCTTCAATATCAAACAATACTGTCACCTCCTTATCTTCTTTGGTAAATTTTAAATTTATATTAAATGACGATGATAATTTTGATAAAATTGTATCAACATCAGATAACTATTTTAGTGAATATGAAATTAAACAGAGTAAATTGTTTGACAAATATAAATCGATCTCTGTTATACAAAATATGCATATAAATTTTTGTAGCAATCCAAATGTAAAAAGTTGTTATCAATATAATCCGTATAATTTAGATATAATAAATGCAAAAACTGATATTTTTTCTAAAATTATCTCTAATTGGAACTTGAGTGGGTCAATTTTTGCAAAATTTATATGGAGATTTTTAAAACAGGTAGAATTAATAGAATCCACCTTAGAACCAGAAGGAGAAAAAAAATTTATAAATGAAATAATGGATTACAATCTTAAAAAAATAAATTCTAAAAAATATGACTTAATTTTTTCTCATGTTCTCGTTCCACACATACCTTATGGTTTTAATAAAGAGTGTGAGTATAAAACTAAAATTAGCAATCTTAATATATATTTATCTAATAAGGATAAAATAAAACAACACAATATTGAGAGAAATTGTGTAATAAATATTCTTGATAAATTTTTAGACAAAATAGAAAATATCGAAAATCACAAAATTTTTATAATGTCTGATCATGGATCTAGAATTGTTAATGATAAAAAAAGCTCACATTCAACTATTTTTGCATTTAAAAACTTCAATAGCAAAACTAGTTATAGGCTTTATGAAAAAAATATGCATAAAGAATTTAAAATTTTAAATAATGAATGATCTTACTTTAATAATTCCTGCTAAAAATGAAAGTGAGTCCTTGCCCCAAGTAATTGATAGTTTAAAAAATCTAGACTGCAAAATTAAAGTTTCGCTAAAAATTGACGATAAAGTGACAATTGATTCCATTAAAGATAAAAATATTGAAATATTTTATCAATCAGGAAATGGTTATGGTAACTCACTTAAAGAAGCTATAAATGACTGTAAAACAAAATATTTTTGTATTTTTAATGCAGACGGCTCCTTTGAGCATAATGATTTATTCAAAATGTATCAGTATATTAAAGAGAATGATTTTATTTATACAACTAGGTACGAACAGCCTGGTGGAAGTGAAGATGATACAATANTAACATTTATTGGAAATAAATTTTTTTCTAAACTTGGCAACATATTATTTTCTCTAAAAATAACTGATATTTTATACACATATCTGATGGGTAAAACCTCTTCACACAAATCATTAAATATCCAATCTAATGATTTTAGATACTGTGTTGAACTTCCAATCAAAATGAAATTAGCCAAGATGAAGTATCAATATTTTCCTTCTTATGAAAAAAAAAGAATTGCTGGTAAAAAAAAAGTAAATGCTTTTAAGGATGGATTTTTAATTTTGATTGAAATGTTAAAATTATTTTTTAAATTTAAGGTTTTTCGAAATAAAGTTATAAATTAATAAATACAAAATAATATTAATTAAAATTATAAATACCAATAATTTTGAATGTGTAATTAATAAGCTTGAAAAAATAAATGTTGGTAAATTAAAAACTAAAATTATAATTGAAGAGACTGTATTAAGATTTTTCTCATTAACTAAATTTTTTGATTTTACAAATAAAAAAATTAGTTGATGTAAATGTCTGTTATCAGCTGAAGATATATTATTTTTTTTTGATAATCTTCTAGATATTGAAAATAAATTTTCAAATGCTGGATACCATAACATCGAAGCAATATAATAAGGAGAAATATGGATATGTATGTTACTCGAAAAAAACTCAATAAGATAAAAACCTACAAATGTTGGAATAAGATAACTTCCTCCATCCCCCAAATATACTTTACCAAATATGTTAAATATAAAAAATATTAGTAACGATATAAAAAATATTTTTAATTCATTTTCATTAATAAAAATAATTTCATTATTATTAAAGCAAATATAAAATATTGAAGCAATTATCATTAAATAATAACCAGATAATAGTCCGTTCAAACCATCTAAAAAATTGCTACCATTTAATAATACGGCAAAACAAAATATTGTAAAAGTTAAGTTTATAAAATTATTTTTTAAAATATTATTTAAAAATATATTCTCTAAATCATTTATTTTTAATTCTGAAAAAAAAACAAGGAAAAATAGTATTATAATTTGAATAATAATTCTTATTTTAGGACTTGGTAAAATATTTTTATCAGATAATATTCCAAGAACAAATATTGTTAATAATGATATTTTTAGAATAAAGTGAGAATTATCAAAAAAAAATAAAACTATAATTATAAGAAACGTACCACCAATAATAATTGGTGATTTATTTGTTTGACCAAAATTTTTGTGAATTGAATATTCAATATTCTCATTTAATAAATTAGTTTTTTTAAAAAAAAAATATATTAATAAAAAAGTTGTTAATAATAAAAATAAACTTAAAATGTTCATTCTTAATTCTATGCTCTGTTTTCAATAACTTTTTTTAGACCTTCTTTGAGCTTAATTTTTGGATACCATCCAAGTTTTCTTATTATGCTCAAATTTAAACCTTTTCGATAAGTTCCATCAGGAGATTTTTTATCAAAAACAATCTTGCCTTTAAACTTTATAAACTTAGCTATTAATTGTGATAAACCTTTAATAGAGATTTCTTCATTTGTTCCAACATTAATAATAGGTAATTGTAATTTAAATATTTTTTTCAAAATACTTGGTCTTAATTTTAAACATTTAATAATTGAGTCTGCTAGGTCTTCAGCATGTATAAATTCTCTTAGAGGCTTACCGGTGCCCAATAATTGAACTTTTTTTTTATTTGATTTTTTTGCTTCTTCTATTTTTGAGATTACAGCTGGAATTACATGTCCATTAACTTTATTAAAATTATCATTATCTCCATACACATTAGTAGGCATAAGACACACGATATCTAATTTATGATCTTCAAATAAAGCTTCACAAAGTTTAATTCCTGCAATTTTAGCTATAGCATAACATTGGTTAGTTTTTTCTAATATTCCAGTTAACAAACTGTTTTCTTTTATTGGTACTTTAGAAAATTTTGGATAAATGCATGATGTACCTAAATAAATTGTTCTTTTTATTTTTTTTATTAAAGCTAATTTTAATAAAGTATTTTGAATTTCTATATTTTCTAGAAAGAAATCTTTTTGATTGGTGTTATTGGCTATAATACCACCCGCTCTTGCTGCAGCCATAATCATGTAGTCTATTTTTTTATTTTTAAAATAACGATTAACTTTTTCAAAATTTCTTAAATCTAATTTTTTTTTATTTTCAATAATTATGTTTTTGAAACCATCTTTCTTTAATTTTTTTAAAACAGCACTACCTACTAAACCATTGTGACCTGCTATGAAAATAGCATCATTTTTTTTCATTAAATATTTTTCTTAGCTTGCTCAATATCAGAGTCCATCATGTCTTTGACAAGATCTTTCAAGTCATATTTAATTTTATATTTTAAAATTTTAAAAGACTTTCTTGGATCACCTTTTAAATACTCAATTTCTAATGGCCGGTAATATTTTCTGTCAACTTTAACCACAAGTTCTTTTTTTTTATTTTTAATCAAATATCCTTTTTCANCTATACCTTTGCCAATCCATATAATTTTTAAATTCAGATATTTACAACATTCGTTTACAAATTCTCTAACACTAGTTGTTTTACCTGTAGCAATAACAAAATCATCAGGTTTATGGTGTTGTAAAATTTTCCACTGCATTTCTGTATAATCTTTTGCATGACCCCAATCTCTTTTAGCATTTAAATTTCCAAGATACAAAATATCTTTAGAACCTAAAATTTTTTTTGCAAAGAACATTGTAATTTTTCTCGTTACAAATGTTTCTCCTCTTCTTGGACTTTCATGATTAAATAAAATTCCATTTGATGCAAAAAAACCATAAGCTTGTCGATATACTTTTGTCATCCAATAAGAATAAAGTTTTGAAACTCCATAGGGTGATTTTGGTACCATCAGTGATTTTTCATTAAATGAATTAACTTTATCTGGTTTTTCACCAAATAATTCTGATGTGCTAGCTTGATAAAATTTTGTTTTTTTTAAATTTAGAAAACGCATTGCTTCAAGAACTCTTAATGTTCCAATTCCAGTAACTTCCGAAGTGTACTCTGGTATTTCAAATGAATGTCCTACGTGACTTTGTGCACCTAAATTATATATTTCATCTGGTTTTATTTTGTTAATGGCATTAAACAAACTATTTGAGTCTGATAAATCACCATAATGAAGAAAAAAATTTTTTGCTTCATGAAAGTCTTTATAAATATGATCTATTCTAGTTGTATTAAAAGTGGAAGATTTTCTTTTTATACCATGAACAATATATCCTTTTTTTAATAAGAATTCTGCCAGGTAAGATCCATCTTGACCAGTAATACCTGTTATTAAAGCTTTTTTTTTCAATTTAAATATTTTTTAAAATTTTATTGTACGAAATTACTATTACACTAAAAATTGATGAGATAAAATTTTTTTTTTCATAACAATAAAATAATTTAAAAGCATCTTTTAACTTTTGCAATGTATTAGAAGATAATGAGTTTTGTGTTTTTCTCCATGATGATAAATTTTTTCTAATTGTACTTAGTTTTACCCCGCTTCTTAATATGCTAAGCCATAATGCAAAATCTTCTTGTGTGTTTAGATTGGGAAATTTCAATTTAGAATAAATTTCATTTTTACAAATAACAGTACTCAGACCAATAAAATTAGATTTAATTAAAATTTTATAACTTGCATTATTTGGCACTTTTCTAGATCTTATGATTTTATCTTTTTCATCAATAACATCAAATGAGGTGCAAGAGAAATTAACATTATTTTTTAACATGTAGTTAATTTGAAATTCTAATTTTATTTTTTTCCANAGATCATCTGCATCTATAAAAGCAATAAAAGATCCTTTACAATATTTTAGTGCTTTATTTCTTGATTTTGCAACACCTAAATTTTTTTTATTAATTATAAGTTTTTTTTTTTTAAATTTATTTAGTATTTTTTTAATATATTTTAAGTCTTCTTGGTTACTATCATCATAAACAAATATAACTTCGATATTTTGGTAAGTTTGATTTAAAATTGAATTAATAGTTTTTAGAATATAAGTTTTTTTTTTATAATAAGTTATTATAACTGAAACTTTTGGTTTTGAGGATTTCATTTTCTATAATAAAAAATATAATTATTTTTTTTTTCTAAATTAATATATTGAATTCCTCTTATACAAGTTGATGGTATATTCCAACACATGCCATCTGTAGAGTACACTTTAATATTATTGATGAATTTTTCTTCAAATTTTACATTATCAATCCAATAATAAGGGAAATTTGTAAAATTATGATTTTGATTTTCGAGTATACTTAGCTCATAATTTAGTCTTATAAAATTCTTATATAAAAAAACTGAATAACAAATTAAAAAAATAACAGATACTTTTTGTAAAAAAGAAACAGTTTTTGTATCTATATATTTATCATAAATAATCACAAAAGGAAAAATTAATAACAAATAAACAATTATATATCCGGCATATCTTAAAGTAGGAAAATTTAAAAACCATAAAAGGAAAGTAATTATTGTTATTAAATAAAAATATATAAATTTATTTTTTAAATTACGTATATTTTTTATATTAGAAAAAATTTCTTTATAAAAAAATAAACTAAAAATTAAAATGATTACAAAAGTTACTAAAATAAAATCTGATACTTTGTTTTTAAAATAGACATTAATCCAATTGCCTACCCAATTTAATGACTCTATATATTTAGCTGGCTCACTTACGTTGAAATTTGGTCCCTTTCCACCTTTGGCCCATGTTTCATAATGAAGATTCATATATTCAACTATTTCATTAAGACAATGCCCATTTAAAATGATCGTTCAAACACGTTTTCTCAACTGGATATAATAAGCATCCTGTAGATGCGAAATTAAAAAAAATATAAAATATAATTGCGGGAATAGTTAATACCAAATAATTAAATTTTATTATTTGTCTAAAAAACTCTTTTTTAATTTGAAATAAAATCATAATTAAAAAAATTGAATAAATAACTAGAATAAATTTAAGTGTACTAGCAAATATTATAAAAATAATTGATAGTTTGAGATATTGTCCAGATTCTTTACTATTTAGACTGTTATTAAATAAAATTTCTAAAATAAAGTATAAATAAATTGCAATGATAATTTGTGCTGAAATATCAGAGCCATATTCAGCAAGTCTTGAAAACTTTGTTAAAAATAAAATTAAAATTAAGCTTATAAAAATTCTTGAAATATTGTGATTTACTTCCTTATTTATATAAATTTCATAAATTATAAAATAAATTAAAAAAACAAAGAAAATGAAATTGGTTAAATTGAACAAATAATACTCAAAATAAGGCAAGTAATTTATCGACATTAACATGAAGATTGAGCTTATATGTTTAAACCCATGATTTAGATTACCTAATCCAAATTGAAGCTTTTGCTCAGCAAATTGAAGAGAGTTTGGTAAATGATAATAAGGAAAATCTTCATTAGTTTTTGAAATTAACAAAGATATAAACAACAATGACAAAATTAAAATTAGGTATTTTAAATTTGAAGTAATATTTGAATCGAATTTTTTTGAAAAAAAATATAAAGAAAGTACTCCAGTGATTATAATTATAATATTATGCATATAACCATGAGGCATCAAAATATGTGAATAACTTGCTATTATTGATAGAAAAAATAAACCTAAAAAACCTACTAATCCTAAGTTAAATTTTTCAATTTTGAAATTAGCTATTTTAATAAAAAGATACCCATAACCAAGAACAGACATCATAATTAAAACAGAAATTAAAAAAAAATAAATTAATTCTTGCATTTAGAACTCTTTATCTAAAATAATATTTTTTAATTGTTGATAATGACTAAAAATTGTAAATCTTTTTGTTCTTTTTAAACTATTTTTTTTTAAAGTATTAATATTTTGTAATTTTAAAACTTTATCAAATTTTAATTTGAAATCATCTATACTTCCTGTTTGATAGACTATTCCATTGTAATCATTTTTTATTAATTCATTTGGACCTGGTTTAGAGTTGTTGCATAAAATTAAAGTTCTTGAAAAAGCAG
>JGI20159J14440_10003034_pt1 | contig 11016 bp, 13 predicted proteins | sample COG_09_FD_14440 | JGI IMG/M metagenome (IMG submission 14440) | reverse complement strand
TTGGCGATGTCCAAGCACATGGGTTTGATCAGAGAAAGGCGCTCGCTACGTTGAAAGGCGCGAGACGCTTTTTCCAATCGCAAATAATGTGCGGCAAAGGCGGCCTGTGCGCGGGGTCGCAGTTGTAGCCGATATTTGAACAGCCCATGGTTTGGGTGCTCTACCAAATAAGAAATGCGGGCCCGATCTGTCTCTTCGCGCTTCGACAGCAAAACATATGACCAGCCCACCATAGGCAGCTGCGCCTCCTCCAAAACACCTGGCCATGCAGCATGGGCCGCTCTTTCCAGTTTTGTTATGGGGTCTTCGAGCCACATGATAGCATTCCAATAATAAGCAAAAATTAAAGACTTCAAAAAATAACCTAGACGAATCTAGGCCGGTGATTTCCGTGAAATTATACAAATTTTAACGTATCATTGACCAGTAAAACATGTGGTTTTTTTAAATCCACGAAGGATTGATAGGATCAATTGGACCAAGTGGACCCCCGAATGTTAATTCGACGTGTCGTGCAGCGGCCAATAGCGCAGCTTCTCCTCGGGGTTTCCCGATCAGTTGCAGCCCCACCGGCAAGCCGCGCGGACCGCGTCCTACGGGCACCGATATCGCAGGCAGGCCGGTGGTTGTGGCCAAAAAGGCAAAGCGCAACCAATCCATATAATTGGTCAGCTCTACACCACCCACGTGATGCACCCATTCTTCAGAGGCCGAATGCGGCATACAGCCCACTGTTGGGCAAGCGAGGACGTCGAATGTCTCAAACAGGCTCAGCATATTATTGAACAGAATGGAGCGATTCAAATTGGCGTCGATAATATCTTCCAGAGTCAAAGCTTGCCCAAAAGCGGTGTTTTCAGCGAGCGTAGATTTGAAATGCGCTTGGACCTCCTGTGGTAGACGTTTTGCCGCCGTGGCCCACATAAGGCCGCGCAGTGTGTGATAGCTGCGCTCAAGATGGGTGAGATCGGGGCAAGTCTCTTCAATCCGTGCGCCATTCTTCTCAAGCTGTCGCATTGCCGCGGCAAGATGCTGGGCCATTTCGGGATCGACCTGTCCAAAGCCTCCCAAATCCGGGGCAAAGGCAATTTTCAGCTTTCCGTCAGCGCGAATGACGGCCTCTTGATAGGGAATTTCGGGTGCCGGATAGGAAATGGCGATCTGTGGATCAAACCCTGACATCGCATCCAAAAACAATGCACAATCTCTTACGGAACGGGCCATTGGGCCCTGCACCCCTTCAATTATAAAGGCCGCGTCCTGTCCCGGTCCGCCTGCAATGCCCGGGCTTGGGCGCAGACCCACGATGCCGCAATAGGCGGCTGGGGTGCGCAGGCTGCCGCCGTGATCGGACCCATGGCTCAGCCAAATTTCCCCTGCGGCCAAAGAAGCGGCCGCGCCACCGGACGAGCCGCCCGGATTGAGCGCGGTATTCCAAGGGTTTCGTGTTTGTCCAAAGACGTCATTGAAGGTGTTACCTCCTGCGCCAAATTCGGGTGTGTTGGTTTTGCCTAAAATGACCGCCCCACGCTGTTCCAATTGGTCCACCAAAGGATCACTTTTTTGCGGTATGAAACCCGCCAGCCCTTTGGTTCCAAATGTTGTGCGGACATCGGCGACGGCGTTGAGATCTTTGATTGTGATCGGCAAGCCCGCCAGCCAACCGGCCGGGGTGCTGTCTCGGCTTGATAAATCCACCGCACGCGCCCGCGCTTCACAAAGCGTAGGTGTGGCATTGATCAATGGGCCGGTTTGGGCAATGCGCGTCAAAGCTGCATCTATCAGATCTGATGAGGAAATTTCCCTGGCTTTCAACAGGGCAACAACTTCATGGGCTTCAAATTTGCAAAGTTCTGGGCCAGTGAACAATAGCTCTGATGTCATAATGCGCACCCTTCATATGATGGGTTAATGACTGCATCATAGGTTGGGGTGGGTCAAGTCAAAGGGGTAAGCTGGTCCATGGCCCGTTTTTGGCTCAGGAAAATATCTCCCGTGAGCTGCTCGAGAAACTCCGTTCCCGTTAATCGATCCATGACCGGCCCCTTAACCTCGGACAGATGGAAAGACACGCCCATATCTTCAAGCCGTTTATTGACCGCCTCTAAGGAGTCCAACGCGCTCATATCAATATCATTCACGGCAGAGCACATCAAAACCACATGGCGCAATTGTGGCTGCTGGGTGGCGCGGGCAAGCAGGTGATCTTCTAAGAAGCGCGCATTGGCGAAATAGAGGCTTTCATCCACGCGAATTGTCAAAATGTGAGGCTGGGTGATGACATCATAGCGCAGAACATTGCGGTAGTGTTCTGAATTTGGCACTTGCCCGACGGTTGCGATATGGGGTCTGGAGGATTTGTAGAGATGGATCAAAATCGAAACCAAAACCCCAGCAATCACCCCAGTTTCAACGCCGACAACCAGCGTTATGGCCATTGTGGTCGCGACGGCTGTGAAATCGGCCTTTGAATAGCGCCAGGCTTTTCCCAAGATTTTGAAATCTACCAAAGAGAGCACGGCGACAATGATCGTCGCGGCCAATGTGGCTTTGGGCAAAAAGAAGATGAGAGGTGTCAAAAACAAAGAGGCGAAGATCAAACCAACAGCCGTATAGGCCCCGGCCGCGGGAGTTTCGGCGCCGGCGTCATAATTGACGACTGATCGTGAAAACCCGCCCGTCACGGGAAAGCCTGAAGTGAAGGCCGCACCAATATTGGCGGCGCCAAGGCCGATGAGCTCTTGGTCTGGATCAATCCGCTGGCGTTTTTTTGCTGCAAGAGTTTGCGCAACAGAGATGGATTCACAAACCCAATGACTGAAATCAAAACGGCTGATGTCAGAAGGCTGCTCCACAGATCAAGCGAAAATTTTGGCATTGTCAGTGGCGGCAGACCCTGCGGCACAGCGCCAACTATTTTTACGCCCAAGTTTTGCAGATCGAGCAGCCACACGAGGGCGGTGGTGGCAACAATTGCGGCAACTGGCCCGTTTTGGCCATAATTTTTGCGACAGGCTCGGTCAGACCCAGCGTCAATAAGAGCGGCAGCAAACCTTTGCGTACCCAGAACAGAAAGGCTGTTGTAAGGCTACCGATGAGCGCGGTGATCCAATTGATGTCCTGCCGATGTGCCCAAAGAGACTCTGCCAATTGAACCAAATTATGGCCCTCTGCCTGAATGCCTAAAATTGCCTTCAGTTGGCTGGCAGCGATGATCAGGCCAGAGGCTGTGATAAAACCAGCGATGACGGGATGGGACAGGAAATTGGCCATGAACCCCAAACGAAACACCCCCATTGCCACCAAGAACACACCTGACAAAAAGGCCAGGGCGATGGCTGCAAAGATATAGTCTTCACTGCCGGTGCAGCGATGCGTGAGATAGATGCTGCTGTGAGCAAGGACACGACCGCCACGGGGCCCACGGCTAAAGACCGGCTGGTGCCAAATATTGCATAAAGGGTGATCGGCAAGATGGATGCGTAGAGACCCATTTGCGGCGGTAGACCCGCGAGCATGGCATAGGCTAAGGATTGCGGAATTAACATGATGGTCACAATCACCGCAGCGGTGAGGTCATTGGTCAAAGACCCGCGATTGTATGTTCTGCCCCATGTTAGAATGGGCAGATATGGGGCGAGCATTGATGTGAGTTTCATGTGCGTGTTCCGGTCATGCGAGACGGGTGATAGAAATCTGGGCTAAAGGGCGGCCGCAGAAAGCCTTGGGGTGAGTGCCGTCAGATCATGCCCGGCCGATTTTGCAGCCGCGAGAATCTCATCCACGGATTGCCCAATTTGGGCTTGATGCAAGGCCCAAAGGGCGGTCGCGCGCATACCACTGCGGCAATAGGCGAAAATGGGCCCGGTGCTCTTGCTGACCATATCCGCAAATTCCGCGATTTGTTCTTCAGAGATCTGACCGGGAATGATGGGCAGGTAATGGGCTGCAAGCTCCAAAGTGGCGGCTTGAGTTTTCAGGGTGTCAAACGCGGGCTGATCGGGCCCCTCGCCATCAGGGCGCAGGCAAATAACAGATTTTATGCCAGAGATTTGAATATCTTCGATATCATCAACTTCAATCTGGGGTCCAACATAGAACTGATCTGAGAGCTTTTTCATAGACATAGCTTATCCTTTTGCCGCGCGTATCAACCGGGCAATTGTGTTTCAAAAATGGGTGGCGGCTTTACAAAGAGTTGATTGGTACTTTCAGGCTCGGGTGCCCGTCTTCATCTGTAGGAACTTCGCCTGCGCGCATGTTGACTTGCAAGGCTGGAATAATCAGCTTTGGCATCGCCAAAGTGGCGTCGCGCTCGGTACGCATTTTAACAAAGGATTCGCGGGTCGCATCTCCGCCAACATGGATGTTGAAGGCGCGTTCTTCTGCCACGGTGGTTTCCCACTGGATGTCGCGCCCATTGGGGCCGTAGTCATGGCACATAAACAAGCGCGTTTCATCCGGCAGGCTCAACACTTTTTGAATGGAATCATATAGGATCCCTGCATCGCCACCGGGGAAATCAGCGCGCGCCGATCCACCATCGGGCATAAACAAAGTGTCGCCGACAAAAGCCGCATCGCCCATGACATGCACCATACAGGCCGGAGTATGGCCAGGTGTGGCGATGATGACGGTGGCTTGCATTTGCCCCACATGATAGCTGTCCCCATCTTCAAACAGCGCATCAAATTGTGATCCATCGCGTTGGAATGCGGTTCCTTCATTGAAGATCTTGCCAAAGGTGTCCTGCACCTGGATGATTTTCTCACTGATGCCGATTTTGCCGCCCAATTGCTCTTGCAAATAGGGGGCTGCGGAAAGGTGATCGGCGTGCACATGGGTTTCAATGATCCATTGTAGCTCAAGGCCCTGATCTTTGATTGTCTTGACGATCTCATCGGCGCTTTCGAAGGTAATCCGTCCGGCCGCGTAGTCCATATTCATGACGGAATCGATCACGGCGCAGGCGGTGCTGCTCGGATCCTTCACAATATAGCTGATGGTGTTGGTTTGGGCATCAAAGAAGGCCATGACTTCCGGCTGTTCTAGCGTGTTCAGTTTTGTGTCAGACATTTGATCACCTTTCTAAATTACTTATCGTCGCCGAAGTTTAAACGTGGTTGTCTCGCCGTTGGAGAACGTATTTTGAGGCTGCCATCCCTGTCAACATAGTGGCGACAAAGATCAGCGTGCCTTCAGCNGCCAGCGGNAGNGCNGTCATTGCTGGACCGGGGCAAAATCCGCCTAAACCCCAACCTACGCCAAATATTGCTGCACCTGTGATCAAACGTGCGTCGAAGTCCGTGCGGGTGGGCAGATGGAAGACGTCGTTGAAAAATGGCTTGCTGCGGCGGGTGACCAGCCAAAACCCTGGCATGGTGACAGCAATCGCGCCGCCCATAACAAAGGCAAGGCTGGGATCCCAGGTGCCGAAGAGGTCGAGAAAGTTTTGGACCTTGGCGGGATTGGCCATGCCCGACAGTAACAGGCCGAAGCCAAACATAAGACCGGACAGAAGTGTAACGAGGTTTTTCATGGCTTTAGCCTCCAAAAACGTGACGAAGCAGCAGGACGGCAATAAAACCGGTGCTCATGAAGGTTAATGTCGCAACAATCGAGCGACCGGAGAGGCGGGAAATGCCGCATACCCCGTGGCCACTCGTGCAGCCATTGCCCCAGACGGATCCAAAACCGACCAGAGCGCCGGCGAGGGCCAAAAGCGGCAGGTTGTTTGAAACGCTTTGCAGCGGAGCTTGTCCGTTGATCACGATCCAAATGGGTGCGGCGAGCAACAGACCGATCAAAAAGATCAGACCCTGTGGGAGTGACTGATCTTTGCCGGTGGGGGGGAGCATGCGTGATAGAATGCCGCTGATTCCCGCAATACGACCATGGGTCGCCATTAGTAAAACAGCCGAAGCGCCAATAAGGCCGCCTCCCAAAAGTGACAGAAGTGGTGTGAACTCGGTTTCCATAGTTGGCCCCATTGTTATGCCGTATTTGATATTCTCATTTTTATATATAAGTGATCACTAATATACAAGCGCTATATTACCGAGTTTGAAAAACAGGCTCAGAATTCGCTGTGCGGAGCTTTAGGGCGCCATCCTCGGCCAATGAATTCGCTGGTCAGCTGGAAGATTGCTCCCTATGTATAATGCATGGATGTTTTCGTGTTTGTCATTTTGTTGGTCACATGTTTTGCCGCTGGTGCAACTGGGGCTTTGTTTCAACCAGGTCGCTGGTATCAGGCGCTCAACAAACCGGTCTGGACTCCGCCGAACTGGGCCTTTCCCTTGGCTTGGACAACGATCTATTTTTCAGTTTCCTTCGCGGGTGCCCGCGTGGCGGATATGGAGGGAAATGCCATTGCCCTGGCCTTTTGGGCCATGCAGGCCGGCTTCTCGACCCTATGGACGCCGGTATTTTTTGGGCTGCGGCGATTGCGTGGAGCGCTATTGGTGATGCTGCCTTTGTGGGTCTCTGTATTGGGAGCCACCTTAGCGATGTTTGAGCTGGACCGGGCCGCAGGCCTGGCTTTTCTGCCCTATATTCTCTGGGTCACCATAGCGGCTGCATTAAATTACCGGGTTGCACAGCTGAACCCTACGGTTGCGCCCCGAGACCTATCGGCAGATTAGCCTTGTGATGGATCTATGGCCATACCTTGCCATCTGCGGCGCTCCCTTCTCGGCGGGGTTGGCCCATGCCGCATGAGCCTATCTCCATTTATGTTGTGGATGGCGATCCACGGGCGCTGGACGCCCAAACAGCAGTTTTAAACGCAGAGGGCTATGCCACGATTCCCTGCGGTTCAGCTGAGCAGTTCTTGAAACTGTTTGATCCAGACCTCAAAGCCTGTGTGGTTATGGAGCTGCATTTGCCTGGGATGTCAGGAAGCGAGCTGCAAGACTATCTCGCCTCCAACGGACTGGATATTCCCATTGTAATCCTAACCGCCCATGGCGATGTGCCCAGTGCCGTACAATCGTTACAAGTGGGCGCTGTGGACTTCATCGAAAAGCCGTCGCCTCAGTCCCGATTGCTTGAGGCGATAGGCACTGCTTCAGAGCTCATATTTGATCGAGAGCCGAACCGTCTTTCGCAGAAAATTATTGCACAACGTCTGCGCTCTTTAACGGATCGAGAGCGCGAGGTCTTGGAGCATCTGCTCAAAGGCAAGCTCAACAAGGAGATTGCCGTAGATCTCAATGTGAGCCAGCGCACAATCGAAGCGCATCGCGCCCGCATACGCGAAAAAACACGGACCCGCGGGATTGTAGATTTGATCCGCATGTTTGGCTAAGCGAAGTAAGTATTACTACCTAAGTATTTTCCCTAATTATGCTGCAGTGTGTTCTGTGCTCTAAAGATTTTACCGATGACGATGGTTTTGATCGGACGTCAACAACGTAAACTAACTTCTGCTTAAGAAATGATAGCTTTATGATCTGGCGTTCAGCCTGCGTTTTTACGATAAAGTGAATATTCTGGAGGATAAGACCGAGTTTTAACATGGAACCTGCTGTACGGGAGCAGTGCTACAAAGCTGTGTAGCCCCCTTTCGATTTGAACTGATCGGCCCTCTCGCCAAGGGCCCTGTCGCTTCGCAATTCGATGCAGTGTGAATACCGGTGTCCATGTGAGTAGCGAGTGATAGGGGACACATGAATGTCGAAACAACAAGGCTCCGCTTCAGGAGTGCAGTCGACAGATGCCTTCGAATGGGAAGTGTATCACAACAGCGAAACAAATATATTTGAACTCAGCAAAAAGCTGCCGGAAGATTTGGTCGCCAGCCTGGCACGCGAAGTGATTTTACGCGTGGCGTCGAGGACTGTGGCGGCGGCGGTGGCCCGTCCGGTGTCGCAAGAGGAGTTGCTGGCATTCAGCACGGCTCTTGCCTCCGATAGTCCCAAAAGCGCCGCACAGATCATTGCCGCGGAACGCAAGGCTGGTCGTCCGGCAGAAGATATCTACGTCAATTTATTGGCGCCTGCTGCGCGACAATTGGGTGATATGTGGAACAGCGATCATATTACATTTGCGCAGGTCACGGTTGGTTCAGGCCGCATTTTTGCGATTATGCGGTCAATGCGGCATATGTTTGAGACCTCCGCGCCCGCCGAAGAGCCGGCGGTTATTTTCGCCTCCGTGCCAGGGGAGACCCATACGCTTGGGGTTCGTATGGCCGCAGATTTTTTCCGAACTGATGGGTGGAATATTTCTCTATTGATAGGCTTGTCACACGATGATCTGCTTGCTGAAATCGCACAGATCTCAAGCCGTATGGTGGGCCTGTCTTTCAGCGGGGAACATTCGCTTGAGGCGCTGTCACAGCTGATTGTCGCGCTGCACATTTGCGCGCCGCATCTGTCCATCGTGATTTGCGGCCAAGAGGTAGAAGAGTTTCGACCTATTTTGGAGCTCATGGGTGTCGACGGGATCGCTGTCACCATGGAGGATGCCAGGGCGCATTTTACGCGTCTGTCACAGGATAAGACGTGAATTAATCGCTCACACGAGGTCGTATTTGCGTAACTTCACATAGAGCGATTGCCGCGACAGTCCGAGCATCTCAGCTGCGGCGACGCGGTTGTTCGAGGTCATGCCAATCGCGGTTTCGATACACATTTTTTCAACCACATCGGTGCTGCGCGCGACAATATCTTTGAGGGACTGGCTGCCAATCAGCTCAACTACAGAATTAATCTCTGCTTCCGACATTTGACTGGTGGGTGTTGAGATCGCCTCGACCCTGCGGGCGTTGCGCAGGAGCAGAACACAAATTGGCTCACGTTCTGTGCGAATTTGCGTTGTGGAAATCTCAACAGGGCGCTCGTCCCCATGCTCGTTCAAAACCTTTGTCGAATAGAGCCGCATCTTACCATTGCGGCGGGCGCTTTCCAAAATTACGTTGAGATCGACCGATCCACGGGAAAAGAACTCGGACATGCTGCGTCCACTCAGGGTTTGCGCATGGGTTACATTGGCCAAAGAGACAAAGGCCTCGTTCACACTCAAAATCTGACCGGACATATTTATGAACACAATTGGGTCGACCCCTTTGTGGAAAAAGCTGACCAAATGCGTTGCCAGTTGGTCCACAGGTTCCTGGGCGGGCTCCTCTGGCTCAATTTTACACAGCAACATTTGCGAGGTTGCGCCACGGAACAATGTGGGGTCGATGCGGTAGGACCGGCCGCCCAGCGCCGATTTTGCCAAAATGGCCCCCATGGAGGCATCAGAGGCAGCGGTCACCATTCGGTCGATCAGGCTCGTCAGACCTTCGTCTTCAAATTCCGAGGCGAAGGAGGCGTCAATCAACTCGTTGCGCGGCCGTCCGAGTAGAATCTCAGCAGCGCTATTGCATGATACAATGGCGCCTGTTTCGAGTGTGATGAACACCGTTGCAACGTCGGATGAGTCCATCAAGACTCTGAGCCGGATTTCATGCTCCCGGCGCGCGTCATAGTCGTTTTCAAGAGCGATCTGTGCTTCCACCAGCTGTTGCTGCATTTCTGCGACGGGCCGCAAATCCGAACCCAAAAGCAATGTAGATCCGTCCGCTGCGCCGGAATGATAGGTATAGCGAACGGGCAATTCGGCTTGTTGGTCGGTGGCGCGATGGTTCAACTCAACGGGCCGCACCTCTTTTTGGCCCCTTTGAAACTCGGCAAGCCGGGCCTCAAACTTTGGCACAGATTCCTTGGTGAGCGTGTCTTTAAACTGCAGACCAGTCCACGGGGTCAAATCCAATTTTGGCGCCAAAAAAGGGCTGGTCACGGTTTGCGTGATCTCGCCATCGCTCGAGATGATAAAAGCAAAATCACACAGGCGCGAAATTAAATCCGCTGTGGCAGATTGATCCAAATTGGGAATAAGGCGATCGGCCCATTCTGTTTTACCATGCGACGTCATTTGCAAAAGTCCTTCGTTCAATTTGCATTTCTAGATGCACCCACGTGGCAATCGTACTGTCAAATATCTGGACTTTAACTTTCAAAAGCATTGAGCAACCGCGGCTTTCCAGTCGTTGGTTTTGTAATCTGTTCCCGTAACCGCATCAAGGTTAATTTGAGCGCTCAGAATGCCGCCTCCAAGAATAACCTTTGCTGTGCTCCAATTACATCTAACATTTGAAATTATTTCAGATAATTTTTCGGCACTGTCGCGTGCTGACGCAGAAATAAACACGCCGTCGAATTGCTCACCTGCGCCAATCTGATGAACTCGATTGGCGGTGACATCCATCTCCAACTTAACGCGTGCGCCAACACATCTTAGTGTCTTGCCTAGGATAATCGCACCTAATGTATGTTGTGTTCCTTCCGGAACGATAATTAACAAACTCAAATTTTTACTCAGGTAATTCACGCCTTCCGGAACCTCTCGTTCTGAAAGACCGTGCACAGCAATCTGCAGACGACTCGCGCCGAGCGTCATGGCGAAGAAGGAAAGCGCGTCCTCCTCCCAGGCCCGGCCCAATTGGCAGACGGCTGCGGGTATAATCTCTGAAAATAGGGTAAAGTCCGAAAATCTTGCGGCTTGTAGCTCTTGAATAGCTGTCGAAACGGCTGCGTTTTTCGGATTGAGAGAGGCATCGAACAAGCGTTGGGCGGCTTGGCTTGTACTGATTGCAGGGGCCAATGGCGCGCGCGCTTCCAGGCTGCTGGCATGACTTAAACTGCTCGCCAAAACCTTAATAGCCACCTGAGCCACCCGGGCGGCTTCATCCCCTATACTCACTAAATTTGTGTGTTGGTGATGAGTCACGATGACCTTCCGAATACTGGCAGTAGGTCACCATGACCTCAGTCCCTATCAAAGATGACAGAGATGCTCGGGCATTGGGGCGCAATTGTCAATAATTTGTTACATAATTCGGGAAACCGTCAGTGAAACGCCGTATTTTTGGGGAAAATAAAAATATTTAGACAAGAATTCTGCCAATAAGTGTAAATCAAAGTTGACAGACTGCGCCGCGCCTGCCAAATTTTGACCAGCCTATTG
>JGI20159J14440_10003031_pt1 | contig 11018 bp, 10 predicted proteins | sample COG_09_FD_14440 | JGI IMG/M metagenome (IMG submission 14440) | reverse complement strand
GGTCTTAGCAAAGCTTTATCTAAAACGTCAGCACGGTTCGTTGCAGCAACAACAATGACACCTGAACTTGGTTCAAAACCGTCAAGCTCAACAAGTAACTGATTAAGCGTTTGTTCTCTTTCATCATTTCCCCCTCCAGTGCCTGCACCACGACTTCTTCCTACCGCGTCAATTTCGTCAATAAATATAATACAAGGTGAGCTTTTCTTAGCTTGCTCAAACATATCTCTAACCCTTGCAGCACCAACACCTACAAACATTTCTACGAAGTCAGAACCCGAAATAGTAAAGAATGGAACTTTTGCTTCGCCTGCGACTGCACGAGCAAGAAGTGTTTTACCCGTACCCGGAGGGCCTACAAGAAGAACTCCTCTTGGAATTCGACCTCCTAATTTATGAAATTTTGCGGGATCTTTTAAAAAATCTACCATTTCAGTCACTTCTTCTTTTGCTTCATCACAGCCTGCAACATCTTTGAATGTTGTTTTATTTGATGTTTGATCTAGTTGTCTGGCCTTACTCTTTCCAAATGAGAATGGACCTCCACCTTTGCCACCACCTTGCATTTGTTTCATAAAGAATATCCAAACGCCAACTAATAAAATCATTGGGAACCAGGATATGAATATACTCATTAAAAATGATTGCTTTTCTTCAGGTTTTGCTTCAACTACAACACCGTTTTTCAGCAAATCAGAGACTAACCAAGGGTCAGTTGGTGCGTAAGTAGAGAATTTTTTACCATTATTAGTAGTCCCTGTAATGTTATGCCCATCAATCCTTACCTTAGCAATATTTCCAGATTTCACTTGATCCATGAATTGCGAATAAACAAGTTTGTTATCAAGTCTGGATGATGAAGAAAATTGATTAAATATAGTCATCATAATTATGCCTATAGCAATCCAGATACCTATACTCTTAAGAATGTTTTTATTCAATGTTTGGCCTTATTAAAATTAAAAATTCAAAACGTAAATCATTATAACTAATTAAAAATCAAAACTACAATTTATGCTTTTGACTGAAACTCATAACCCAATANAAANATTTCAGAGCTTCTNCTTCTAGATGAATCAGGTTTTATTTTGAANACTTTTTTAAAATGTAACTTAAGCTCATTTAAAAACTTTTCAAAATCAGCACCAACAAAACTCTTGACTAAAAAAAAACCATTTTGTTTCAAATTATTTTTTACAAACTCAAGCGCTAATTCATTTAGATAAATCGCTCTTTGTTGATCTACCATTTTAATACCACTAATATTGGGTGCCATATCAGAAATTACAAGGTCTACTGGCAAATTTTTTAGTTTATCTTGTATATCTCGTAGAACTTTTTCTTCTTCAAAATTACCTTGAATAAAGTCAATATTCTTAATTGGGGGCATCTCTAATAAGTCGGCAGCAACAACCCTGCCAGTTGCTCCTATTTTATTTGATAGCACTTGAGACCATCCCCCAGGNGCAGCTCCTAGGTCAACAGCNTTGATCCCAGGTTTGATGATATGATATTTTTTATCAATTTCAATTAACTTATAAGCTGCCCTTGANCGATATCCATCTTTTTGTGCTTGGATAACGAATGGATCTTTAACATGCCCTTTNATCCAGTTTTTACTACTGTTGGCTTTACTCATCTGTTAATATATCCAAAATTAAAAAATTTTTTTACCTAAATGTTAAATTCAAAACAAGTTGCCCACCTAAAAAGCCTTTCACATTCTTTGAATCCAGTTGTGCAAGTTGGTCATAAAGGGCTTACAGATTCTGTTATCAATGAAATTCAAATTAGCATAAAAGCTCACGAGTTAATTAAAATAAAACTTCAAGAAAAAGATAAAAATAAAAGAAAACTTTTACTTGATGAGATATGTAAAAAAATTAATGGGCAAGCAATCAATATGATTGGGATGCAAATAGTTATTTTTAAACCCAGTGAGCCGTCAAAAATAGATCTTCCTTAAGTCTTACCTACTTTTTAATAGTAAAAATATTCCCAAAAAGCATTGAATTAAATAAGCAATACTTGCAATTCCATGCCACGCTGAGAACCTATCTGCAAAAACACTCTCCATGACTTCTTTTGGAAATGCCTCTACTTTTAAAGCCTCAAGTAATGGNTTGATTCCAAAAAAGCTTATAGAGAGAATCAATAACAGTAAAAGTGCCAACCATGCTTGCATTTTTTTAAAGAACTTTATTTTTTCACTATGNAANCCGAATCCTAAAATCAAAATAAGAGTAATCATTCCAAAAAAATTAAGATAGAAAAATAAATTTGAAACAATAACGCCCGCAATATAGGANCTTGGAATCATATTAAAGATTACATAAGTAACCATGAGCATAGCCCAGAGACCACCNACCCAAAGNCTTGTAAAAATAAANCTTAGTTTATTTAAAAAAGAATTCATATGAATTTACAAGTATTCAACTTTTAGAATTTCGAACGTTTTTAATCCTCCTGGAGATTCAAACTCCACAATATCTTCAATTTGCTTTCCAATGAGCGCTTTTGCAAGCGGAGAACTAATAGAGATTTTTTTTTCTTTTATATCTGCTTCATCATCCCCAACAATCTGATATGTAACCTCACTTTCAGAATCAAGGTCTTGAATGACAACAGTTGTTCCAAATACACACCTGCCATCCTTTTGAAGTTCTTTTGGATCAATGATAATACAATTTGATAGCTTTGCTTCAATATCAGCAATTCTTCCCTCAATGAATCCTTGTTTTTCTTTTGCAGCATCATATTCTGCGTTTTCAGAAAGATCTCCTTGAGCTCTAGCCTCTGCAATGGCTGTATAACCTCTGGTCTTTCTACACTCTTTAAGAGTTTTAATTCCTCTTTAAGTTTTTCTGAACCATTGATTGTGATGGGTGTTTTATCCAAAGTACTTCCTATTTATCAAATTTATAATTGAATATTTATTGATGATTTGAGTTTATTTTAAGAGAGGTTTTTATGCAAGCTCTGTAATGATGTCACAGATATTTCATCTGCATAACTCATTCCAACGCACGCAGCTTTTGCTCCTGCTAGAGTGGTGTAATAGGTAATTTTATTCTGAAGGGCATTTCTTCTAATTTCATAAGAATCTTTAATTGCCTGTTTGTCCTCAGTTATATTAACAATCAAATCTATTTCATCATTCTTAATCATATCCACAATATGCGGTCTACCCTCCGCCACTTTATTCACATACTGAACATCAAGATTATTTTGAGTTAAAACTTTTGCTGTACCTTTTGTTGCAGCAAGAGAAAACCCTAACTTTTTAAGCGCATGAGCAACGTCAACTATTTTTTCATGATCTTCTTTTCTTACACTAATGAAAGCTGTGCCTTTTTTAGGAAGAATCATTGAAGCTCCCATTTGCGATTTAATAAATGCTTCTGCAAATGAAGCACCAACCCCCATGACTTCCCCAGTTGATTTCATTTCCGGTCCCAAAATTACATCAACGCCTGGAAATTTGATAAAGGGGAACACAGCTTCTTTCACCGAGAAAAATTTTGGCTTAACTTCTTCTGTAAATTGCAGTGCCTCTAACGATTCACCTGCCATACATCTAGCAGCAATTTTTGCCAGTGGCTTGCCAATAGCTTTTGAAACAAAGGGTACTGTTCTCGAAGCCCGCGGGTTAACTTCTAATACATAAATATCATCTCCTTGCAAAGCAAATTGAACATTCATCAGCCCCTTGACGTTCAACTTTAATGCCATTTTTTTTGTTTGAGATATCAATTCAGCTTGTTTTTTTTCATCAATACTATAGGAGGTAATGAGCAAGCAGAGTCTCCTGAATGAACTCCGGCTTGTTCAATGTGCTCCATTATTCCGCCTACCACCACTGAACTCCCATCCGAAATAGCATCAATATCGACCTCGATAGCATCATTTAAAAAACGATCTAAAAGGACTGGTGAGTCATGAGAAACTTTAACAGCCTCCCTCATATATCTTTCTAAATCTTCTTGTTCATGGACAATTTCCATAGCCCTTCCTCCTAGCACATAGCTTGGACGAACAACCAGTGGATACCCAATTTCTTCAGCAAGTTTAACAGCCTCGGCAGGGGCTCTGGCAGTCCTATTAGGTGGCTGTTTTAAACCAAGATCATTTAATATTTTTTGAAATTTTTCTCTATCCTCTGCTGCATCGATATCTTCAGGTAATGTTCCAATAATTGGCACCCCAGCATCAGCTAAAGATTTAGCAAGCTTAAGCGGTGTTTGTCCCCCATACTGAACAACAACACCAAATGGATTTTCCTTATGGACAATCTCTAAGACGTCCTCTAAGGTAACCGATTCAAAATACAAACGATCAGAAATATCATAATCGGTTGACACTGTTTCTGGATTGCAATTAACCATAATAGTTTCATAGCCAGCTTCTTTAAGAGCAAGAGAAGCATGCACGCAGCAATAATCAAATTCTATTCCTTGACCAATTCTGTTTGGCCCTCCACCAAGTATCATTATTTTTTTATTTGACGTAGGACTAGACTCACATTCCTCTTCATAAGTTGAATATAAATATGCAGTATCAGTGTGAAATTCTGCGGCACATGTATCAACACGTTTATAGACAGGGTGGATATGATTTTTAATTCTCAGATCTCGAACATCTTTTTCGGTAGCCCCTAAAAGGTATCCGATGCGATGATCAGAAAATCCTTTTTGTTTGAGTGCATAAAGATTAGATTTGTCTAGAGACGCAAGATTAGATTTTTTTAATTCTTGCTCGCTATCAATTAAATCTTGAATTTGATGTAAAAACCAAGGGTCAATTTTCGTAAAACTAAATATTTCATCTACCTTACACCCAAGCCTCATTGCATCGGCTAAGTATCTCAACCTGTCAGAACCAGGCTCTTTTAATTCTTTAATTATATTTTTTTTATCTGAAGAAATTTCATTTAAACCATCGTATCCAAGCTCAAGTCCCCTTAACGCTTTTTGTAAGGATTCTTGAAAACTTCTTCCAATTGCCATAACTTCACCAACAGATTTCATTTGCGTCGTTAAAAGCGGATCTGCATTGGGGAATTTTTCAAAAGCAAACCGTGGTATTTTTGTTACTACATAATCAATTGTTGGTTCAAATGATGCCGGCGTTAGTCCGCCTGTAATCTCATTACTCAATTCATCTAAGGTATAGCCAACCGCTAATTTAGCTGCAATCTTTGCAATAGGAAACCCTGTGGCTTTTGACGCAAGGGCTGATGATCTTGACACGCGAGGATTCATTTCAATAACTACCATTCGACCATCATCCGGATTAATAGCAAACTGAACATTTGAGCCACCAGTATCAACACCAATTTCTCTTAAAACGGCAATCGAAGCATTCCTCAAAATTTGGTACTCTTTATCCGTCAACGTTTGAGCGGGGGCAACCGTAATTGAATCTCCCGTATGAACACCCATGGGATCAAGATTTTCGATTGAGCAAATAATGATGCAATTATCTTTTGAATCTCGAACAACCTCCATTTCAAATTCTTTCCAACCCAGTAATGATTCTTCAATAAGCAACTCTTTCGTTGGTGAAGCCTCAAGACCCCTTTCACAAATCGTGATAAATTCCTCTTTGTTATAAGCAATACCGCCGCCACTTCCCCCCATAGTAAATGATGGCCTTATAATTGCTGGATAACCAATACCTGCTTGAACTTGCATGGCCTCTTCAAGGCTATGTGCGATGGCAGATTTTGCCGATGATAAGCCTATCTTACTCATTGCCTGTTTAAAAAGCTGCCTATCTTCTGCTTTATCAATTGCTTCTTTTGAAGCACCAATTAGCTCAACATTTAAACTCTCTAAAACACCATGTTTATCTAAGATCTAATGCACAATTAAGTGCTGTTTGCCCACCCATTGTGGGTAATAAAGCATCAGGCTTTTCAATTTCAATAATCTTTTTCACTACCTCCCATTTAATTGGCTCAATGTAAGTAGCATCAGCGACATTTGGGTCTGTCATAATCGTTGCTGGGTTTGAATTTACTAGAATAACGCGATAGCCCTCTTCTTTTAAAGCTTTGCATGCTTGTGCGCCTGAATAATCAAATTCACAGGCTTGCCCAATAATAATCGGTCCTGCTCCAATAATTAAAATTGATTTTATGTCTGACCTCTTACTCAATTTTTATCCTTGAATTGTTTAACTGTTGATATAAATTTATCAAAAAGATAGGACATCTCTGTCGGACCTGGACTTGCCTCGGGATGACCTTGAAAACCGAATGCTGGAACATCAGTTCTTTCAATCCCTTGTATACTTTTATCAAATAATGATAAGTGCGTAACTGTTAAATTTTTTGGTAAAGATTTTGGATTAACTGAAAAACCATGGTTTTGGCTGTTATAAATATTTTTCCTGATTCTAAATCACGAACTGGATGATTAGCTCCGTGATGGCCAAATTTCATTTTTTCTGTTTGAGCCCCACTTGCTAAGGCCAAAAGCTGATGTCCTAAACAAATACCAAAAATAGGAATTTTCTTTTTTAAGAGACCTTTAATGCTTTCAATTGCATATTTACACGGTTCAGGATCACCTGGGCCATTTGACAAAAATATGCCATCGGGCTTAAGTGCGAGGACATCTTCAATACTTGTTGTAGCTGGAACAACAGTCACCTTGCACCCTCTCGATACAAACATTCTCAATATATTTTTCTTTATTCCAAAGTCATAAGCAACAATATTGTAGGTTTGTTTAACTATGGATTCAAAACCTACCCCAAGTTTCCATTCCCCCTCTTTAAAAATATATTGAGTTTTTGAGGTCACTTTTTTTGCAAGATCTGATCCTAGTAGACCAGGAAAATCTTGTGCCATTTTGAGGGCGTGGTCATCATCAAAATTTTCGCCTGCTAAAATACAACCAGGTTGTGCTCCATGGGTCCTCAAATGCTTAGTTAATCTCCTCGTATCAATTCCTGCAATAGCTACAATATTTTTTTCTTTTAAAAAATCTGAAAGAGAACAATGGGATCTGAAGTTTGAATGTTGGAAGGGTAAATCACGAATGACAATACCTTTTGAATAAATATTATTTGATTCAAAATCCTCATCATTAATTCCAACATTACCAATATGAGGGTAGGTAAAAGATATGATTTGATCAGCATACGAGGGATCTGAAATTATTTCTTGATAACCTGTCATCGAGGTATTAAAAACAACTTCTCCAACTGTATGCCCTGAAACACCAATTGAAAATCCTCGAAACTTTGTTCCGTCCGCTAGCACAAGTATGGCCGGCAAATTAGACGCCAAAAAAACTCCCAAGGTTAAATTGTTATTTGATAATGAACGGGTAAATTTTCTTACATCCGATCCAAGCTAGTATAATTTAATCTAATACTTTCTTCAATTACTTCTTCTTTAAAAATTCAAATTAAACTTATTTTTTGAGATTTAATACATCAAACATATCGAATAGACCATGCGTTTGCTTTTTTAAAAATTTAGCAGCTTTAATAGCGCCCTTAGAGAAAGTTGTTCTACTTCCCGCTTTATGCGTTAATTCAATTCGTTCTCCATCCCCCGCAAAAAGAACAGTATGATCACCAACAATGTCACCGCCACGAATAACTGAAAAACCAATGTCGCACCCTTTTCTCGGGCTTTTTGAATGCCTTCCCGACTATAGACAGCATTGTCTTTTAGATTTCTATTTGAGGCTTTTGCTACCTCCTCACCAAGCCTTATTGCTGTTCCTGAAGGAGAATCAACCTTATGCTTATGATGAGCCTCCAAAATTTCAATATCAAATTCCTCATGAAGAGATTGTGTTGCCTTTTCAACAAGAGAAATTAAAACATTAACTCCAATACTCATATTAGGCGCAAAGCATATTGGTATTTTTTTTGCTGCATTTGAAATTTTATTTTTTTCACTTTCTGAAAAACCCGTAGTTCCAAGTACATAACCTAAATTATTTTTTAGGCAAAAATCTATGTAATTCATACTTGCTTCGGGTCTTGTAAAATCAATTAAAACATCGGCTTCTAAATCATCTATTGATAAATCTGAACTTATTTTAATGTTGCTCTGAACCCCAAAAAGTTCGCCAGCATCATGACCAATCCTTGGTGAGGATTTTATATCAATAGCCCTAACAAGATGTAAATCAGAACTTTCTAATATCTCTTTTATAATTGCTTGACCCATCTTTCCTGAAGCACCTACAACGATAATATTTATATTTTCCATTTTTTAAAATCCAATATTTTCCATAAGAAGTTCAAAATAACCCGGGTCCTCTTTATCAGGCAAAGAAGTTTTTAAGTCTTCCTTTACACTTTGAGAAACACTCCCCGATTCTTCAACCGCATTTTTTTTAATAGGCTCTTCAACTAATTGTTTTTGTTCATTATCAAGAGAACTATTATTTTTTTCAAGTATTTCATTTTTACCTTCAGCATCTCCGAATTTTTTTTGTTCTTCAGTCAAGGTTTCTTCATCCCACTCCTTAACTGTTCCAAATGGTTTTTCAGCTTCCTTAACTTTTATAGCCTCATTCCTGTCAATAAGATCCCTGTTAAGTTGACAAGCATATCTTTTTTAAAGGTTAAGACAAGATGTCTTGATTCAATAAACTTTCCTTCTTTTCTTATCACGTATATGTAGTCCCAGCGATCCTTATGAAATGAATCTTGAATCAACGGGGTACCTAAAACAAACCTAACTTGAGATTTATTCAAACCTGGTTTAATTTCTAATAGCATCTCTGGAGTTATTTCATTACCTTGAGAAACATCCTGTCGATATGTTTCTGGAAGAAATTTAGTGACAATATTTATAAGTGGAATAGCAGATATATCAGTATCATCGTCTTCTTGTCCAGCTGGAATATTATCTTCATCAGATGAATCAGAACCCAACCAAGAACAAGCCGGCATCATCAGAAAAATGAAGGTAATAAAAATTAAACGCATTTAATAAGACTTTAGTTCCAAAGATTGATAATATAACATTTTGGATGACGGTTAGGTTTAAATTATACTAGGAGTTAAAGGCTATGGAAGAGCATGACGGTTTAAAAAAAACAGGATTAAAAGTAACGCTTCCCAGACTAAAAGTCCTTAACATTTTTGAAAATAGTAAAGAAAAACATTTGTCAGCTGAAGATATTTACAAGGAAATGTTAGGGGGTGGTGAGGAAGTTGGTCTTGCAACGATTTACCGAGTTTTAACCCAATTTGAACAGGCAGGGCTACTTATACGTCATCACTTTGAAAGTGGTAAAGCTGTTTTCGAATTAAATGAAAAGAGTCATCATGACCATATTGTTTGTCTTCAATGCGGTCATGTTACTGAATTTGTGAATGAAGATATTGAAACATTACAAACACAAGTAGCAGATGAGCACGGTTTCAAAATTATTGAACATTCACTCTATATTTATGGAGATTGCACAAAAAAGCCGTGCGAACATAAAAAATAAATTACCCCAATATATCTTTAGCATGATCAATTGTCTTATCAGTGATCTTTATACCGCCTAACATTCTAGCTATTTCATTAACTCGATCTTCTTCATTTAAAAGTTTAATTTCACTTGTAATTGAATCTCCAACTTCATTCTTGAATACTTTGTAATGATTAGTTGATTTTGCAGCTACTTGAGGTAAGTGAGTAATAACAAGTGCTTGTGTATTTTTTTTATTACCTAAATCACTTAACAAATTTCCTACGACTTCCGCAACTGCTCCACCTATACCAACATCCACTTCATCAAAAATCATTGTGGGGACTTCAACATTTGAAATAGAGGCTACTCTTATTGCTAAACTTATTCTTGATAATTCACCACCAGATAAAACTTTTTGAATTGGTTGAAGTTCAGCACCTTTAAAAGTCGAAACTAAAAATTGAATACTTTCGTTTCCATTAACTGATGGTTCTGAAGGAATTAATTCAATTTTGAAAATTGCGTTACTAAAAGAGAGTTGATTGAGTTTTTCTGTAATTAGTTTGCTCAAAGATAAAGCTACACTCTTACGTTTATCGCTAATCTTACTAGCAACTTCATCGTAAGCTACCTTTGCTTCATTTACTAAAGATGATATATCTTTATCACCTAACATTATCTTTAACGTATCTACCCGCTGGAGCCATGTTTCACTTTCTGACTCTAAATCCTCAGGCTTAACATTATATTTTCTACAAAAACTAAATATAGATTGAATTTTATCTTCAACGTTTTTTTGTAAATTTTCATCTAAATCTATATTTTGTAAATAGTTTGTTAGCTCACGAGACAGCTCCATTGACTCAGCTTGAATTGAATTCATAATTTTATTTATATTTCCAAGCCTTTCATCTAGTGAGAGAAGGTTTTTAAGGTCCGCTTGAACTTCTCTTGAAAGATTATTTAATGAAATGTCTCCTTCATCGACCATTGAAATGCATTTATTAATCCCAGCAATTAATTCATTCCCATTTGCTAAGAATTTTTGATCGACTTGAAGTTGTTGCCATTCTTGGTAAGAAAAATTTAATACCGAAAATTCATTGCATTTTTCCTCAAGCTCATTGAGCTCATTTAAAAAGCTTTCCTTATTTTTAAGAAAATTATCTTGCTCTCCAAATAATCTTTGCCACTCATTAAAGAGTTTATTTAAGCTTTCCAATTCCTCCTTGCACCCCAGAAAGTTATCTAATATTTCCCTTTGTGATGTTTTTTTTAGAAGAGAGTGGTGTGTATTTTGACTATAAATGTCAACTAAATTCTCACCAATAGATTTTAGTTGGCCAATAGTTGATGGAATACCATTGATAAATGCTTTAGACTTTCCATCTTTATAAATAACCCTTCTTAATAGTAATTGATCCTCTGGTTCTTCAAATTCATTTTGCGATAGCCATTTTTTAGCTTCATCATTTCCTTCAAGATTAAATGTTGCTGTTATATCTGCTTTCTCATTACCCATTTTAACAACACCACTCTCACCTCTGCTTCCAAGTGCTAATGACAATGCATCAATAAGGA
>JGI20159J14440_10003030_pt1 | contig 11021 bp, 12 predicted proteins | sample COG_09_FD_14440 | JGI IMG/M metagenome (IMG submission 14440) | reverse complement strand
TGAATTTCTCTTATAAAAAAAAGTATAGATATAATCATTGATAAACAACAAGAGCCAAAAATTAATCTGGCAATAAAAACTTCATTTAAATAAAGACCTAATACAGTCAACATATTGAACAAAAATCCAAAAGCAGCAAACATGATTGTCCAACGCAGTAGTGTGATCCGTCCACTTAGATTGATAAATTGTTTTTTCCATTCATGGGGAATATGATTTTCATAAACATGTTCGTCATGAAGCTCTCTAATTAGCATGCTCAATGAATGAAATCTGTTACTATAAACACTCATTAATAGAGGAATAGCTGGAAACATTAGTGCTGTAACTGTGTAATCTATATTCATACGAATCAGTTTGATTATGAATCTAGCCTTTGCTATTTACAAGTAAAATATTATGAACCAACTCAAACTTTTCATTGATTTAACAAGAATAAAAAAGCCAATTGGTTATATGCTTTTATTTTGGCCCTGTGCCTGGGGGCTAACATTAGCTTACGATTTTTCTAAAAATTTAAATGATTATTTTTTTTATTTAATTTTATTTTTTTTGGGATCAGTGTTTATGAGATCAGCGGGATGTATAGTAAATGATATCCTCGATAAAGAGTTCGATAAAAAGGTATTTAGAACAAAAAATCGTCCAATCGCTTCAAACCAAATCTCTGTGAGACTAGCTATTTTTTATGTTGTAATTTTATGCTTATTTGCTTTTTTCGTATTGTTAAATTTTAACACTTTCACAATAATCTTGGCTCTTGGCTCTATGCCACTTGCTTTTACGTATCCTTTGATGAAAAGATATACTTACTGGCCACAACTATTTTTAGGAATTACTTTTAATTATGGATTAATATTAGGTTGGACAGCAATTAAAGGTCAAGTGGATGCGGTGTCAGTTTTACTTTATATTGGAGCCATATTTTGGACACTGGGATATGACACTATCTATGGATATCAAGATATTAAAGACGATGAAATAATAGGATTAAAGTCAACTTCAATCAAATTTAAATCAAATCCATATATTTTTTTAATTCTATGTTACTTTATTTTTTTACTTTTACTTTTAAACACTGGTTATTTATTAGAATTAAACAAGCTATTTTTTTTATTTTTAATAACAATATTTATACATATGTTTTATTTTCAAATAAAAATGCTTAATATAAATAATCCAAATAGTTGTTTGCAAATCTTTAAATCAAATAATTTTCTTGGATTATTGATCTTTATTGGATTGATAATTGGTAAATATTAATAATTATGAATAATGTACAAATTTTAAGTCGATTATACAAAAGTTACACAAGAAAATATTTAAGAAATATTTTAGTTTCTGTTTTTTTTACATTGCTATTAGCAGGGAGCACTTCATCTGTTGCTTATTTACTAGATCCAGCTATTAAACAATTATTTATTAAGCAAGATAAACAATATTTATATCTTATTCCCGGATTAATAGTTTTGGCTTTTGCAATAAAGGGTTCATCATTATATTTAGCAAAAGTAATAATGATTGGTGTTTCAGAAGAGGTAAGAAAAGATATTCAGACTGATATGTTTTCTTCACTAATAAAAGCAGACACACAATTAGTTGATAATAAACATTCTGGAAAATTTATAACCAATCTAACTAACGATGTAAGTATGATTACAAATCTTGTTAGTACTGTTATTCTAAATTTATTTAAAGATAGTTTAACTTTATTAGGTTTACTTTCTGTGATGTTTTACCAAAATTGGAAATTATCATTAATTGCTATTATTATGATACCTCTTGCTAGTATCGCTGCCAAATCGCTTGGAAAAAGAATAGGAAAAGTTACCACTCAACAGATGGATAATGCTGGGATTTTAAATTCTTACTTAATCGAAATATTCAAAAATCATAAATTGATAAAAATTTTTCAAAAAGAAACATATGAAAAAAATAGAGCCAATAATTACATTAGTAAATTAAAGGAATCTTCAAGAAAAATTAATGTAGTTTTTCAACGAGCGTCACCAATAATGGAGCTCTTAACTGGAATAATGATAGCATTTTTAATTTTTTATGCTGCAAAATTAATTGCTAAAAATGAACTTGAGGTAAGTAATTTTTTTTCATTCCTTGCNGCAATGATGTTAGCATATCAGCCTGTGAGATCCTTAGCTACTTTAAATATATCAATCCAACAAGGTTTGTCGGGTGCTAGACGAGTTTTGCCAGTCATAGATGATGTTCCAATAATTAAAGATGAAAATTACTCCAAGGAATTAATAATTAAAAATGGGGAAATAAATTTTGAAAATGTAGAGTTTAAATATTCAAAAAATGAAAATAATATTTTAAATTCAATAAATTTAATTATTCCAGGTCAAAAAATGACTGCTCTAGTTGGCCCTAGTGGAGCTGGAAAATCGACAATTTTGAATCTTATTCCAAGATTTTATAATGCTCAAAATGGAGAGGTCAAAATTGATGATCAATCAATTTATAATTCAACAATATACTCTGTTAGAAAAAACATTTCTTTAGTTAGCCAAGATACAACATTATTTGATGATACGATTAAAAATAATATAGCCTATGCAAATTTAAATGCCTCTCAAAATGAAATAATAGAAGCTGCTAAATATTCTTTTGCTGATGAATTTATTGAAAAATTACCAAACAAATATGACACTATAATTGGAGAAAATGGAGTTAGGTTGTCAGGAGGTGAAAAACAAAGGCTCTCAATTGCAAGAGCTATACTAAAAAAAAGTCCAATAATTCTGTTAGATGAAGCAACTTCATCACTAGACGCTGAAACAGAAAATAAAATTCAAAAAGCAATAAGTTTTCTAACCAAAGGAAGAACTACAATTGTGATTGCTCATAGACTATCAACAATACTAAACTCAGATAAAATTTATGTCATTGATAGAGGTGAAGTTGTTGGAAAAGGCAAGCATGAAGATCTTTTGGTCTCCTCGAATGTTTATAAAAATTTTTATGATAAACAAATTAAAAAATCTTAATGTTAATTATTTATAGATTTTTAATAAATATAATTTTATTATTTTCTCCAATAATATTAATTATTAGATTAATAAAAAAAAAAGAAGATATTTTCAGGTTTCGAGAGAAATTTTGTATTTTTTCAAAAAAAAGAGGTACTGGTAGGTTGGTTTGGTTTCATGGTGCAAGTGTTGGGGAAATACAAAGTATTGTTCCTATAATAGAAAAACTTGAAAATGAAAGCAAAATCAAAAAAGTTTTAATTACATCAAATACACTAAGTTCTTCAAAAATTATAAAAAAACTTAAATTTAAGAAAGTTGTTCATCAATTTTTTCCTATTGATACAAATTATTTTTCAAATAAATTTTTAGAATTTTGGAATCCCTCTAATGTTTTTTTTATAGATTCTGAAATTTGGCCAAATATGATTTTAAATTTGAAAAGAAAAAATATACCAATTACTCTTTTAAACGGAAGAATTACTCGCAAAACATACAAAAGATGGAAAAAATTACCAAATTTTTCAAAGAGTATTTTTTCTAAAATCAACTATTGTTATGCAGCAAGCAATAAATCTAAATATTTTCTTAAAAAATTAGGCGCACAAAAAGTAAAATTTATTGGAAATTTAAAATTTTCACAATCTGAAAAAGAAAAAATCAAGATTAATAAAGATCTAAAAAAATTAATTTCTTCTAGAACAACTTGGTGCGCTTCTAGCACTCATAATATGGAAGAAAAATTTTGTGGTCTAATTCATAAAAATTTAAGAAAAAAATATAAAAACTTATTAACAATAATTATACCAAGACACATAGAGAGAACAAAAGCAATAATTAGAGAACTTCACAAATTAGGTTTAAAAACTCAAACACATGAACCTAAAATGAAAATTGATAAAAAAATAGACATTTATATTGTGAATTCATATGGAAAAACAAAATCTTTTTATAGTTTATGTAACAATGTATTTTTAGGAGGTTCCTTGATTAGTCATGGAGGACAAAACCCTTTGGAAGCAACTAGATATGGTTGCAATATTTTACATGGTCCTAATATTGATAACTTTGAGGACATATATGATTTTCTAAAAAAAAATAAAATATCATCTGAGGTCAAAAACCATAAAGAAGCATTTAATAAATTAAATAAATTTTTTGAAAAAAAATCATACTCAGTAAAAGTAAAAAAAAAATTAAGCTTTATTGGAAAAAAAATTTTACAAAAAACTTATCAAGAGATTGGTCTAAATTAATTCATGCAATTAAAAAAACCCAAATTTTGGGATAAAAAAGAACCAAATTTAATCTCATATTTATTGTTACCGTTTACGTTAATAATAAAAATTAATAATTTTTTCCAGAGTTTTGTTTTACCTAAAAAAAATAATCTAATAAAATCTATCTGTGTTGGAAATATTTATGTAGGTGGAACAGGAAAAACACCAACTACTATAAAGTTGTTTGAAATTCTAAAAAAATTAAAGATTAAAGTAGCTGTGGGAAAAAAATTTTATCCATTGCAAAAAGATGAAATTACAATTCTTAAAAATCATACAAATTTAATAGTTTCAAATACTAGAAAAAATATAATTAAAAAAGCAAAAGAATTAAGACAAGAAGTGGTAGTTTTTGATGATGGATTACAAGATAATACTATTTATCATGATATCAAAATTGTTTGCTTTGACTATCAAAACTGGGTTGGAAACGGACAGCTAATACCTGCTGGGCCCTTAAGAGAAAAACTAGATAGTTTAAAAAAATATGACTGTGTATTTTTGAAGGATGTTGACTTTAATAAAATTGATATTGTTTCAAAAAAAATTAAAAAAGTAAATCTCAATATCAAGATATTTTGTACATATATGGAAATATCTAATTTAAAACAAATAAATAAATTTGATAAAATTATCATTTTTTCGGGAATTGGTAACCCAAACAGTTTTAAAAATATTTTACAAAAAAAAGGTTTTAATATTATCGAAGAAATAATTTATCCAGATCATTATCAATATAAAAAAAATGATATAACTGAAATTAAAAAGAAAGCTAAAAAAATTGGCGCAAGTATCATTACAACAGAAAAAGATTTTATTAAACTTTCTTATAAAGAAAAAAAGAATATAAATTTTCTTAAGGTAAATTTAAAAATAAAAAATGAAAAAAATTTTATAGATTTTTTAAAATTAAAAATTCATGGCAAATATTAAATATTTTATTCAATATATTATAATTTTAGTTTTATTTATTTTTTATAAATTATTAGGATTGCGATATTCGAGAATTGTATCTGCACAAATCTTCAGAATTTTTGGTCCTTTTTTTAGATCAAATAAGATTAGTGATGAAAATTTAGAAAGAGCTTTTGATAATTTGGATAAAAATAAAAAAAAAAAAATACTAAAAAAAATGTGGTCCAATTATGGAAAAATTTTTGCTGAATATATGTTTATTGAAAGTTTTAGAAATAATCCAAAAATTTTTAATAATATTATCGTTGAAAATAAAGATATACTTCATAAAATTAAAAATAGCTCAAAGCCAGTGATTTTTATTTCAGGTCATTTTAACAACTTCGAATTAATGGCTATGACTATTGAAAAATCAGGTATTGATTTAGCTGCAATTTACAGACCGTTAAATAATAAATACTTAAATCCTCTGATGGAAAACATAAGAAAAAAATATATTTGTAAAAAACAAATTAAGAAAGGAATTTCTGGAACACGATCTTTATTAAAATATTTTAAAAATGGGTCCTCAATAGCTTTAATGGTGGATCAAAGAGTTTCTGAAGGAATAAGATGTAATTTTTTTAGTGAAAAAGCTTCAACTACTACAATACCAGCTCAATTTGTAAAAAAATTTAATTCTGAAATAATTCCTGTTTACATTGAAAGATCTAAAAATGACAATTTTAAGATAAAATTTTTTAATTCATTGAAATTTGAAAAAAATGATAATGTCGAAATAATTACTTTAAAAATAAATAAAGTCCTAGAGGATTTAATAATTAAAAACCCAGATCAATGGATTTGGACACATAATAGATGGAAATAGATTATTTTTTATTTTCTCTTTTTTGAGACGCTTCAATGTACGAATAATATGGTTCTTGAAGGTCAACATTCCAATAATTTAATTCATTAAGACTAATTTTTTTTCCACTTATTGAACAAATGACATGGTCGCCATTTTCAATAATTTCATAATTATTGGGTAAATATTTTATTTTTGCTAATTTTTTAAACATTTTTAGTTTATATATCTTTATATGAAATATTGCATAATAGGAAGTGGGGGAAGAGAACACGCTTTATGTAGCTCTCTTATAAATTCAGATAATATAAGCAACATTTATTGTATTCCAGGTAATGCTGGAACAAGCTTAATAGCAGAAAATAAATCAATTGATTTAAAAGATTTTAAACAAATAAAAGATTTTGTAAAAAAAAATAATATTGATATTGTTTTAGTGGGCCCTGAACAGCCATTAGTAGATGGAATAGTAGATTATCTAGAACGCTATAAAATTAAAGTATTTGGTCCTAGTAAATTGGCTTCTCAATTAGAAGGTTCAAAAATATTTACAAAAAATTTATGTAAAAAATACAATATTCCAACTGCAAATTTTGGAATATTTAAAAATTCTGAAGATGCAAATAGATTTTTAGAAAAATGTAATTTACCAATAGTAATAAAGGCAGATGGATTAGCTTCAGGTAAGGGGGTATATATTTGTAATAGTAAAGATGAAGGACTGACAGCAATAAAAGAAATATTTGAGGGTAAATTTGGTTTAGCAGAAAAAATATTAATTGAAGAGTTTCTAGAAGGAGAAGAAATGAGTTTTTTTATAATTTCTGATGGAAAGAATTATAAAACTTTTGGCACAGCTCAAGATCATAAAAGAGTTTTGGAAGGAGATAGGGGTAAAAATACAGGTGGCATGGGAGCTTACTCTCCATCTAGATTAGAAAACAAAATCTTAAATAAAAAAATTTTGAAAAATATAATTGATCCAACATTAAAAGGTCTAGCTGAATTAGGTACAAATTTTAAAGGATTTCTTTATGCTGGTTTAATGATTATTAAAGGAGAGCCATACCTAATCGAATATAATGTGCGTATGGGTGACCCTGAGTGTCAAACGATACTTCCAAAACTCAAAACAGATTTCGCGCAGATTATCAAAGCATGTGTCAGTGAAAATTTAAATTCAATAGATTTTGAATGGTATGATGATAATAGTTTATGTATTGTAGTTTGCTCTAAAGGCTATCCTGAAACTTACAAAAAAAATATTCAAATAGATAACCTTGATAAAATTTTACTTAAATCAAATGAATTTATTTTTCATGCTGGGACAAAAAATATTGACGGCAAGATAGTATCTAATGGTGGAAGAGTTCTTAATTTTGTAGTTAGATCAAAAAATTTTAAAGAAAATAGAAATAGAGCTATAAATTTAATAAATCAAGTAAATTGGGAAAATGGATTTTTCAGAAGTGATATTGCACATAAAGTAATTAATGGATGAGAATAATTGGTGGTAAAAATAAAGGAAGAAAAATTATTCCTCCAGTTGATAAACAAACTAGACCGCTAAGAGATATCGTCAAAGAGTCAATTTTTAACCTAATAGAACATTCTAATATTTTTAAAATAGATATTAATAATTCAAAAATTTTAGATTTATTTTCTGGCTCAGGGTCATTTGGATTAGAGTGTATCTCAAGGGGGCGCAGCATGTTTTATTTGTGGAACACTATAAAGAAATCTTAAATGTATTAAAAAAAAACATCATTAGTATCGATACATTTAAAAAAAGTGTTTTAATTGAAAAAAATTGTTTTGATTATTTAGATCAAAATAAACAGTGGCCTCATAAGTTCAATATAATTTTTTTAGATCCTCCTTATAAAGAAACAAAAATAAATTTTATTATTGAAAAAATAAAAGAAAATGAAATTCTAGAAGAAAATGGAATTTTTATTATTCATCGACATAAAAAAGATAATATAGATATATCGGGTGAACTAAAAATTTTAGATACTAGAATTTATGGTATTTCAAAAATTATAATTGGAAGTTAAGAGTTTACTAACATTTTTTTTGTATCTATCTTTATTAGCTCAACAGCAGGTTGATCATACGGATTGATATTGAGAGCCTTTCCTAAAAGAATCGTTTCAAGAATAAAAAAAGAAAATAATTCACCTAATGTTTGCTCATTTCTTTGATCTATAAAAAAACTTCTGAAAGGTATGGATTTCTTTTTAAATACGTTTTGAGTACCAATAAATTGTGAATACAAAATATCATTAGTATTTTTTTGTTCAAGATAGCTGTGTGATTTCAACAAATTATCTTTATTGATATTATTTGAACTATTTTCTTTTACAAAAAAAAAAGTGTAAAAATTATTTTTACTACCGTCCAAATAAAGTTGCATCAAGCTGTGATTATCTTTAGGCATTTCAGAAATTATCGGCAAGATTCCCTTGCCTTTTTTCCCCAAACTTTCAGCAACTAATTGTTGATACCAATAAAATAAATCTGTGGATTTTTGATCATAATTCAAAATTATTGAATTAAATTTTTTTTTTTTTACTAATAACAATATGTTTGCAACATTATTAACTAAAGAATTAATAAAATTTTTATTTTTAACTAATAGATTATAATTTTTGAATCTGTTTACATTTAAACCCATTAGTTCAGCTGGCAACATTCCAACTTCTGACAAAACTGAATATCTGCCACCTATATAATCATTATGATGGATAATGTCAGATTTTAACTTTTTTGCTAATGAACTAATGTAGCTTTTTTTATTTTCAGTAATAAAAATATTTTTATCTTTATTATTAATCAAAATATTAGAATTAACAATTGTCTCNAATGTATTTCCAGATTTTGAAATTATAATATTAAGTTTTTTTTTATCAGNAATATTTTTTGCTTCTTCACTTCTNAATCCATCTATAAAAAAAAATTTTTTGTCAATATTAATNTTTAAAAAATTATAAATTGCTTTAGCTCCAAGAATAGACCCTCCCATGCCTATAATATTTATTCTTGAATANCTTTTAAATTTAATNATTTTTTTTTTTATATAAGAATTTTTATATCCTTTGCTTAATGAGAGTAATACTTCATTTTTTTCAGACAAGAGTTTTGATAATAAATTTTTGATTTTTTTTGTTGGTGTTTTTACTATAAAATTTTTAAATTTAATATTTCTAGTTAGATGCATCTTTTTTAATATTTTTTAGAATAGATTCTTCTATGGAAGAAGACATAACTTTTTGTTCACTATTATCAGTGTTTTTAGATTTATTAATAATCTTTTCAAATTTATCCTTATCATTTTCAGTTATGTTTTCATTTTTATTTAATGAATTTATATTTTCTGGTGTAGGTAATTCACTATAGTCGGGTGGTAACACTAAAGGATTTTTTTTTTCAACTAAAAATTCGTCNCCATTATTTTTTTTTTTTAATGTAAATCCTTCACTTACAGATTGACATGAGTTCAAAAAACTTAAAATAATAATNGTAAGCAANACTTTTTTCATTTNNGATTTTTNATAGTTATTTCATTTATTATAAGCATTAATACGCCAACAGTTATGAATATATCAGCAACATTAAATACAAACCAATGAAAGTTTTTGTAATATATGTCTATAAANTCAGGCACAGCTGAATAATATAAACGATCAAAGATATTGCCTAATGCTCCACCTAGAATCATTAAAAACCCATATTTTTCTAATCCTTTTGTCTTTATTATCATCCAAAATACTATTGAAATTATCATAATTATAAGACCAGTTAATAAATTGTACTCGAATTTTTCACCATAAGAAAATAAACCAAACGCTATACCTTTATTCCAAATCAAGTTTAGATTGATAAATGAAGAAATTTTTATTTCTAAATTATTTTCTGAATTAAAAATCGAAATTATCCATAATTTACTAACTCGATCTAATATAAAAATAAATAAAATAAAAAAAAAATAAAAAATATTTTTTTTTAACATATTATTACCCATGTCTTGGGCATGGTTCTGTGTTAATTTTCCAACAAACATTACATTTGTCACCTTTTGCTTTTGTTGTTTTAACTATTATTTCATTTGAATTGTTTTTTTTATTTCAGCAAGAGAAGTTATACATATTTCTGCTAGATCAATATTTCCTATTAATTCCAAATTTTTTTCATTCATTTCAATTTCTAATGAGGCTTCTAGGCTTGAGCCAATTTCTTTAGTTGCTCTTTTTTCTTCAATACTGATATTGCAAACATTTCTTATCTTTATTATTTCAAACCATTTTTTACTTAAGTCTTCATTTATAAAATTTTTTGGAAAATTCATAAATTTTTCCAAATGTATACTCTTATTTTCGTTAGAAATTAATCTGAAGATTTCCTCTGTAGTAAAAGTAAGAATTGGTGCAAACCATCTTAATAATGAGTTTAAGATTATATTTAATAATATAATTGTTGACTCTCTTTTTTTTGAACTCTTTGGATCACAATATAGGACATCTTTTCTTATATCAAAATAAAAAGCTGATAAATCAACGGTACAAAAATTTAGTAATTCCTTATATAGATTGTGGAAATCATAATTTTTAAAATAATTCTTAAAATTTTGGTTTAGAAAATATATTTTATGAAGCATGAATTGTTCTAATTCAGGCAGATTATTTAGATCTAATTGATCTAAATCAATTTTTTTTACATCATCATTAAGGTTTCCTAGTAAATATCTAAATGTATTTCTAATTTTTCTATAAGAATCTGCATGTTGATCTAATATAGAATGATCAATTCTTAAATCTTCTGCATAATTAGATGAAGCTACCCAAATTCTTAAAATATCAGCACCATATTTTTTTAAAATATCTTCTGGTGCAATTACATTTCCAAGAGATTTAGACATTTTTAATCCTTTTCCATCAACAACAAAACCATGTGATAAAATTGACTCAAATGGAGCTTTTCCTCTTGTTC
>JGI20159J14440_10003024_pt1 | contig 11034 bp, 8 predicted proteins | sample COG_09_FD_14440 | JGI IMG/M metagenome (IMG submission 14440) | reverse complement strand
GATTCTGAAATTGTAATAAGTTTAAGTTTTTTTGGAATTATTTATTTTGGAAATGATATTCTTAGTATTCCCTTTTCACTTTATTATACTTTTATTATTGAGGAAAGATTTGGCTTCAATAAAACTTCTTTTAAAACATTTATAACTGACAAACTAAAATCTTGGTTATTGACAATTTTATTTGGAGGCGGAATACTATGCTTTATAATTCTTCAATTTGAATCTGTTGGACAAAATTTCTGGATAGTAGCTTGGGTATTTATGTCCATTCTAACTGTTCTTATACAGGGTCTGTATGCTCAAGTAATTGTTCCTCTTTTTAATAAACAAACAAAGCTTGAAGATGGAGAGTTAAAAAGTGAAATAGAAAAGTACTCAACAAATGTTGGTTTTAACTTAAGCAATATTTTTGTAATTGACGGCTCCAAAAGATCAACTAAGGCTAATGCCTATTTTTCTGGATTTGGAAAACAAAAAAGAGTCACTTTATATGATACATTGATAAATAAATTAAATAAAGAACAAATAGTGGCAGTTATAGCTCATGAAATTGGTCATTATAAAAAAAATCATATTATTTTTAATTTATTATTCTCAATAATTCAAACAGGAATAATGCTTTACATTCTTTCATTATTAATTTATATGCCGATTTTTTCTGAAGCACTTAATATTGAAAATCATAGTTTCCATATAGCACTAGTTACATTTTCAATACTTTACACACCCATTTCTGAAATATCATCTTTAATATTTAATTTATTTTCTAGAAAATTTGAATATGAAGCTGATGAATATGCCGATAAATCTTTTGATGGAAAATATTTAATTCAAGCTCTAAAAGTATTAACTAAAGATAGTTTAAGCAATTTAACACCACATCCAAAATATGTGTGGTGGCATTACTCTCACCCTACCCTGTTAGAAAGAATAAATCAATTACGATAGTTATTTTTTTTTTAGTTAAATTTATTAATGATGGTAGTCGATTCAATAAAAGAGAATAATCAAATAGCTAAAGAATACAAAGAACTTCTTAAAATTAGTTATCAATCATTATCTAAAGATGATAGAAAACTTATTAGGTTAGCTTTTAATACATCTGTTGATGCTCATAAAAATCAAAGAAGAAAATCTGGTGAACCTTATGTATTTCATCCTATTTCTGTTGCTAAAATAGTTGCCTCAAAAATTGGATTAGACGCAACTTGTATAGCTGCAGCTTTACTACACGATGTGATTGAGGATACTGATTATGATGCAAAAAAAATAACTAAGATTTTTGGTAAAACAATTTGCAAAATTGTTGTTGGTTTAACTAAAATATCAAAATTATCCAAAGAGGAAAATGTTTCTTTACAAGCTGAAAATTTCAGAAAAATGCTACTTACGTTAAATGATGATGTAAGAGTTATATTAATTAAAATTGCTGACAGATTGCATAATATGCAGACCTTAGATTCAATGCCACCTGGAAAACAAATTAAAATTGCTTCTGAGACCCTGTATATTTATGCACCTATAGCTCATAGAATTGGTCTTTATGATGTAAAGTCAGAATTAGAAGATTTAGGTTTGAAATATACAGAACCTGAAATATTCACAGAATTAAAAAATAAAATTGAAGAAACTAAAATTGACCAAGACAAATACATAAAAAATTTTTCAAGAAGAATTTCAGATAAATTAAGACCTGAAAATTTAAAATTTAAAATAAACGGAAGACCAAAATCGATATACTCGATAAGAAATAAAATTATTAATAAAAATATTACGTTTGAAGAAATTTATGACAAGTTCGCAATTAGAATTATCTATAAATCCGATAGGGAAAATGAAAAATTTATTGCCTGGAAAATATATTCAATTATAACCGATCATTATACTCCTAATCCTTTAAGATTAAGAGACTGGATTACATCTCCAAGATCAAATGGATACGAGGCGTTACATATTACAGTTGTAGGGCCAGGATCAAAATGGGTTGAAGTACAAATAAGATCAGAAAGAATGCACGAAATAGCTGAAAAAGGATTTGCAGCTCATTATATGTACAAAGGAGTAAATAAATCTGAAACTGGATTAGAAGAATGGCTGAATAGATTACAAGAGGTATTAGAAAATACTGATACTAATGCAATAGATTTTGTTGAGGATTTTAAGCTGAATTTATATTCAAACGAAATATTTGTTTTCACACCAGCTGGAGAACTAAAATCTTTATCTAAAGGATCAACTGCATTAGATTTTGCTTTTAACGTTCATACAGGTTTAGGATTAAAAACTAGAGGTGTAAAAGTTAATGGAAAAATGGTCCCGCTAAGTCATGTTCTCAATAGTGGAGATCAAATTGAAATAATTAAATCAGAAAACACAAAACCATCTTCAAATTGGCTTGATTATGTAAAAACATCTAGAGCAAAATCTAAAATTAGAACAGCATTAAAAGAAGAAAAAAAGTTATTAGCTGAAGATGGTAAGGAAATATTGAGAAGAAAACTGAAACAATTAAAAATAAAATTTGACGAAAGATCAATTAACGATTTAGGTAACTTCTTAAAATTAAAAACTAGTTTAGATTTATTTTACAGAGTAGGAATTGGAAAAGTAGACAATAATGAACTCAAAAAATTTGCTAATTACAACAACAGATTAATTAATTTTTTTAGAAAAAAAATATCAAGAAAACCAAGCCAATTTAATCAAACTGATAAAGAAATTGCCAATAACTTTGATCTAATTGTTTTTGGAAATGAGGAAGACAAACTTGAATATACTTTAGCAAAATGCTGTAATGCAATTCCAGGTGACGATATTTTTGGATTTGTAACTATTAATGAGGGAATAAAAATTCACAAACAAACATGTTCAAATGCTCTTGGTCTTCAATCTAAATTTGCATACAGAATTTTAAAATCCAAGTGGATTGATTCATCATTATTAGAATACAGCTCAACAATTAGAATTTCGGGAATTGATAATCTAGGAATTGTAAATGAAATAACTAAGCTAATATCAAACACATTGAACATAAATATCAAAAAAATGAGTTTTGATACGGTAGATAATATTTTTAGAGGCAAAATCACTTTAAAAGTTAGGACAAAAAATATTTTAAATGATTTAATGAAAAGATTAAAAAAAATAAATGGTATTGAAAAGGTCATAAGAGAATAGTGAATTATCAATTTTTAACCTAATTTTACTTTATGAATAAAGAAAAGAATCAGAAAATAGTAAAAGAAGTTTTTACTAAATTTCTAGACAATAAAAGTCATAGAAAAACACCTGAACGTTTCGCAATTCTTAATGAAATCTACAACTCCTCAGAACATTTTGACATAGAATCTTTATATGTCATGATGAAAAATAAAAATTATAGAGTAAGTAGAGCAACATTATATAATACCATAGAACTCCTTTTGGAATGCAAACTTGTAAGAAAACATCAATTCAGTTCAAATCAAGCTCAATATGAAAAATCTTATTTTGATCATCAGCATGACCATATAATTTTAACTGATACAGGTGAAGTTATTGAGTTTTGTGATCCTAGAATACAAAGTATTAAAAAAAATATAGAAGAAATTTTTGGAGTTGAAATTAACAATCACTCCTTATATTTTTATGGAAAAAAAATAAAAAATAAAATATGAAAGTTGATTTACTACTTGGTTTACAGTGGGGAGATGAAGGTAAAGGTAAAATAGTTGATGTATTGACAAAAAACTATGATATTATTGCAAGGTTTCAGGGAGGACCTAATGCAGGACACACTCTGGAGTTTGACGGAATAAANCATGTGTTACANACTATACCNTCAGGAATATTTCATCAAGAATCAATGAATTTAATTGGAAATGGTGTTGTGATTGATCCTGTCATTTTTGAAAAAGAAATTGAAAAATTAAAGCCTTTTAATATTAATTTTTCAAAAAGTTTGTGCATTTCAAGAAAAGCACATTTAATTTTACCTACACACAGACTTCTTGACGCTGCATCCGAACTTTCAAAAGGAAAATCTAAAATTGGATCAACACTCAAAGGAATTGGACCTACTTACATGGACAAAACTGGAAGAAATGGAATTAGAATTGGTGATATTGAACTTCCCGAATTCCTTAATAAATATAGGAAATTAGCTAATAAACATGAATCAATGATTAAAAGTTATAATGTTAATTTACAATATAATTTAGCTGAGCTTGAGGAAGATTTTTTTAATGCAATCGAAAATATAAAATCAATTCCGTTTATCGATAGTGAAAACTATATTTTTAATGAATTAGACAATAATAAAAATATACTAGCTGAGGGTGCACAAGGTTCGCTACTTGACATTGATTTTGGAACTTATCCATTTGTAACTTCCTCGAACACAACTGCTGCTGGAGCATGTACAGGATTAGGAGTTCCTCCAAATAAAATTAAAGATGTATTTGGTATTTTTAAAGCCTATACCACCAGAGTTGGAAGTGGTCCATTTCCAACTGAACTTTTTGATGATAACGCCAAAAGAATGAGTAAAGTTGGTAATGAATTTGGTGCAACAACAGGAAGACCTAGACGATGTGGATGGTTAGATTTAGTAGCTTTGAAGTATGCGGTTAAAGTAAATGGAGTGACTAAATTAATGATGATGAAAGGTGATGTACTATCCGGATTTAAAAACATTAAAATTTGCACTTCCTACAATTATAACGGAAAGAAAATCGATCATTTTCCATTTTCTGTTGACTCAAAAAAAATAAAACCTATTTATACAGAATTTAAAGGTTGGGATGAAGATATNAGTAAAATAAAAAANGAGAATTCATTTCCAAAAACATTTATGGATTATGTTTCCTACATAGAAAATGAATTGCAGGTTCCAATCGCAATTATTTCAGTTGGACCTGACAGAACTCAAACAATAATTCGTTAAAAAAATTTGAAACTTAAATTATCAATAATTTTAATATTACTATTTAATGTTCTTTTATCTCAAGACAAAAAGATTATTCAAATAATAGAGGCTGGCTCATTTGATAAAAATGAATTAGATCTTCCGGGAGCAAATATTTTAAAAAAGAACGACAATGTAAGAGTTCATCTTTTACATGACGGAATGGATATTTGGTCTAATTATGCTCTATTCTACAAGAAAAACAATTCATTTAAAGCAAGAGGAGATGTTGTAGTTAAACAAGGTGATAGTATTGAACTTTATAGTGAAAAATTGGAATACGATGGAAATAGTAGAAAGATTATTGCAAAAAGTAATGTAATATTTAAAAACAATAATACTACATTAAAAACTCAGATATTATTTCATGACAGAGACTTAAAAGAAATATATTTTGAAAAAGGTGGAGTAATAAAAGATTCTTCAAATACAATAAAAAGCACTGAGGGAAAATATTATTTAGAAAACTCTAAATATGAATTTAATAAAAGAGTAAACGTTTATAACAACGACACTGATATCAAATCTTTTAAGCTGGACTATTATAGTGATACTGAAAAAGTTTTTTTTTATGGACCAACTGTAATAACAGGTCAAGATTATAGAATTTTTAGTGAAAAAGGTTTTTACAACACCAAAACTAAAAATGGATTTTTTAATACAAAAGCAAAAATAGAATATAGTAACAGAACTATAACAGGAGACAGTTTAATATTTGATGATTTAAAAAAATATGCATCGGGAAAAAATAATGTGACAATACTAGACACAATAAATAAAACTATTATAAAAGGTAATTTTGCAGAAATTTTCAAAGAACTTGACTCAGCTATGATAACAAGAAATTCGTATGCAATTAAACTTCTAGAAAAAGATTCTTTATTTATTAAAGCTGATACTCTATTTGCTATTGGACCAGATAAGAATAGGGTCATCAAAGGAAGGTATGACGTAAAATTTTTTAAAAATAATATGAGTGGCAAATCTGATAAATTTATAATGAATCAGAAAAATGGATTAATTAAACTCTTAAGAAACAAACTCTCTGAAAGAGAACAACAAATATTAACAAGTAAAGAAATTTCTAAAAAAAATCCTGTGATTTGGAACGGAGAAAGTCAAATGACAGGTGACGAAATACATATAATCAGAAATATAAAAACTAATAGACTTGATTCATTAAAAATTTTAAATAATGCATTTGTTATTGAAAAAGACAGTTTTGGAATTAACAATTATAATCAAATGAAAGGAATTGATCTATTTGGAAATTTCAAAGATAATGAATTAGAAAAAATAAGATTAAACAGAAATACTGAAATGATATATTATTTATATGACGAAGAAAGCAAAGAATTAATAGGAATTGATAAAGCAATTTGTAGTTCAATTTTAATGACAATTAATAATAATAAAATTGATGAAATAATTTTTTATACTAATCCAGAAGGAAAAGTATATCCAGAGATGGAACTTGAAATAAATGAAAAAATTTTAAATGGTTTTAATTGGAGAATCAATGAAAAGATTTTAAATAAAGAGAATCTAATTAATAACTAATTTGAAAGACAAGTTTTTTAAATACCAAGCACAAACAACTAATAACCCAATAAGTCTAGAAGTTTTAAGAGCTGAAGGATCATATATATATGATACAAATAATAAAAAGTATTTAGATTTTGTGGCAGGTGTTTCAGCATCCAATCTTGGTCATAAAAATAAAAAAATAAAAAAAGCAGTTTTAGATCAAATTGAAAAGTATTGGCATGTAATGGTTTATGGTGAGTTTGTTCAAGAACCTACAGTAAAATTATGCGAACTGATTTCAAATAACTTGCCAAATTCTTTATCGAGTACTTACTTAACAAACTCAGGCACGGAGGCCATGGAAGCTGCTATGAAATTAGCTAAAAGAGTAACAGGTAGAAGCGANTTTATTGCTGCAAAAAACAGTTACCATGGAAATACACAAGGTGCAATGAGTATTATGGGCTTTGAAGNAAGGAAAAGAGCATACAGACCTCTTCTTCCGGATATTAATTTCATCGAGTTTAATAACGAAAATGATATTACTCTAATTAATAGTAAAACATCAGCAGTAATTCTTGAAACAATTCAAGGTGGAGCTGGGTTTATAACACCATCAAAAAACTATTTAAAAAAAATAAAAAATCAGTGTCAAAAAGTAGGTGCTCTTTTAATACTTGATGAAATACAACCAGGCATTGGAAGAACTGGAAAATTATTTGCTTTTGAACATTATGGAATTATACCTGATATTTTAGTTTATGGAAAAGGATTAGGTGGAGGATTTCCAATTGGGGCTTTATCCTCAAGTTTTAACAATATGAGTTTATTTAAAGAAAACCCAATACTAGGTCATATTACAACTTTTGGAGGTCATCCCGTAATTTCTGCTGCTGCTTATGCTAATCTTAAAGAAACTTTAGCTTCTGGCATAATAGGTTTAGTTAATCAAAAGGAAAGTTTATTTAGAAAATATTTAAAACATGAACTAATTGACGAAATAAGAGGAAAAGGATTAATGCTAGCAATAATCTTGAAAGAAAACAAAATAACTTCAAAGCTTGTTTCCAAAAGCTTAGAAAAGGGGTTAGTTCTATTTTATTTACTTTTTGAAACTAAAGCTGTCAGAATCACACCTCCCCTTACTATTAGTAACAATGAGATAAAAGAAGGTTGTAAAATTATTTTACAAACACTTGACGAAATAAAAAACTCTGTTCATTAATTTGTTAAAAAGAATTATTTTTTTTTCTTAAACAAAATAAATCTGACAATATCTTTACATTTAAATGAAAGATAATTTTCAAGATTTTTTTTCTGATTCAATTATTAAATTTGAATCAATGATAAAGAGTAATAAATTTTTATTTTTTGATACAGATGAATTTGAATCAATAATAATTTATTATCTCGAATCTGGCAACAGCTCAATGGCTAGTAAAGCTATAAAAATGGCAGTTGAACAGTATCCAAATAATACATCCATTTTACTTTTAAAAGTTGAAGCCTTGATATTTGAAGATAAAATTGAAGAAGCAGAAAAAATAATTGACTCTTTACTTGAACTCGACAAAAGTAATTCTGAAATAATAATTCAAAAATCCAGAATTCTTTCCAAAAGAAAAAAACACTCTGAATCTATAAATCTTCTCAAAAAAATCAATAAAGATTGTGAGTTTTATAGTGATTCCTTAATAATGAAAGGAAAAGAATATCTTTTTATGGATGATTTTAAAAATGCAAAAGATAAGTTTATTGAACACATAAGAGATTTCGAGTTAGATTATGCGGTTTTAAATAATCTACTCTATTGTTTTGATACATTAGGAAATACAGATGATACAATTAATTATTTAAATGATTTTTTAGAACAAAATCCTTATTGCGAAGTTGCGTGGCATCAACTCGGTAAACAATATTTTAAAAAAGAACTTTTTAAAGAAGCCTTGACTGCATTTGATTTTGCTATAATTTCTGATGATTCTTTTGTAGGAGCCTATTTAGAAATGGGTAAAGTTCTTGAAAAGCTTAATAAGATAAATCAAGCAATAGAACAATACGAAATTGTAACTAAAATTGACGATCCAAATCCTTTTGCATTGTATCGAATAGGTTGTTGTCACAACAAATTAGGCAACACCGAATTAGCAAGTTCTTTTTTTAATAAAACTGTTGTTGAAGATCCTATACATGAAAATGCTTGGATGTCATTGGCCACTATACATTATAAACAAAAAGATTATTTAGAAGCTAAGAATCACTTGATTAAAGCAATTGAAATTGATTCTGAAAACATAAAATACTGGGAATTATATTGCAAAATCAATCTAGACATAAATAATAATGAAGAAGTTGAAATTTCATTTAAAGAGATTTTATCTTTAGGTAGTTTAAGCCTTAGTACTTTAATATTTTTAACTAAAACATTAACTCAAATTCCTGTTAACGAAACTCTATCTAGAGATTTTTTAGTTAAAATTGAAGCTCTTCCAAATTCATTGTTAAGTGAAAAAAAATATATTAGTTATGTAATTCTTCACAACTCTAATCAGATAAATAAAGCTAACATCAGTTTAAAAGAAGCTTATTTTCACAACCCTGCAATTTATGATTACTTCAAAGACATTTTTCCAACTATTCCACAACTTGATGTCTTAAAAAACATGAAAGTAAATTAAATTTTAAGTATTTTATATTAATTTTATTGTAATGAAAAATTCTATTTTTTCAAATTTTATTATATTAATTAAAGGAATGTGTATGGGAATTGCCGACATTGTTCCTGGTGTTTCTGGTGGAACAATTGCTATAATTACTGGAGTTTACGAAGAATTATTAAAAACTATAAATAAATTTGACTTTAAAATATTAAATGACTTAAAAAACAGAAGATTTAAATTAGTTTGGGAATCTTATAATTTAAATTTTATATTCTTTTTAGGTTTTGGAATTTTATCAAGTATTGTAATACTAAGTCATTTTATAATAAATTGTTAAATGAATTTCCTATTGCGATTTGGTCATTATTTCTTGGATTAATTTCTTCGAGCATCATATTTTTATTCAAAACTACATCTAAATTAAATTTTAAAAACTCAAAATATTTCATTCCATTTCAGTTATATTTTTTAATTATTGGGATGTTTATTGCTGTTTACATTCAAACACTAAACTCTGGCAATGTTGAAGTTAACTCTTTGTACTTATTTTTTTGTGGAATGGTTAGTATAACGGCTATGCTTCTTCCAGGAGTTTCTGGAGCTTATATTTTAGTTTTATTGGGTGCTTATGAAACTATGTTGATTACACTAAGAGAAATTAGCAAATTTAACTCAGATTATTTTCTAAATTTTATTTCATTTGCTTTTGGAGCTTTATTGAGTGTTAAATTATTTTCTAAAATATTAACATGGTCATATAAAAATTATAAAGATAACACACTTTTTTGCCTAATTGGCTTTATGATTGGATCTCTCCCGACATTATGGCCTTGGAAGAAAAATAATGATTCCGAATTTTTTGTAGATAAATTATATATTCCTAAAAATTATTTTAATGATTCAGAATTTAATGAAGGTATATTATTTTTTACAATTGGAGTAATGTCAGTTCTACTTTTAGAATTCATTTCAAATAAAAATGAAAAAAAGAGATAATACGTTTTATATAGTTCTATTAATTAAAAGCATATTAATGGGTACTGTAAATAAGTTACCAGGTGTTTCTGGTGGGCTAGTTGCACTTTTAACTGGGTTTTATATAGAAATGATAAACTCTTTAAGGAAAATTAATTTAAAAATAATCCCCTTAATATTTAAATTAAATTTTTCGAAAATAAATAAAAACTATAATGGATTATTTTTATTTATTATTCTAACTGGAATTGTGATTAGTTATTTCACAACTTCAAAATTATTAGATTTTTTATTTAATAATTATGAGCTTTTTGTTTGGTCAGCTTTTTTTGGAATGATATTAGCCTCAAATTTTATTTTAATTCAAAATTTAAAAACTTGGGATTTTAATTCATTTATTCCAATAATTTCAGGATTAATATTAGGTTTAATTATTAGCTTCACAGATCCAATCGAAGAAAACAAAAACTTAATGTTTATTTTATTTTGTGGCTTTATAAGTGTTAGCGGAATGATTATTCCTGGACTTTCTGGATCGTTTTTACTAATATTGTTGGGTAATTATAAACTATTATTAATTGACTCAGTAAATTCGCTTTATAATTCATTGCTAATTTTAATAGGAATTGAATCTAATATTTCACATAATCTTGAACTTTTAAAAATTGTTTTAGTATTTACTTTGGGATCTATTTTAGGATTAATTTTACTTTCAAATTTTCTAAGTTATTTAATAAGAAAACATGAGGAAACAGTAAATCAATTTATAATTGGTTTTGTATTTGGATCTTTAATAATATTATGGCCATGGAACCATGCTATTGAGGAATCATTAATAAATGATAATTTAGATATAACTTTTCCTAAATTGACTGAAATAACAAATATTATTTCTATAATATGGATTTGCATTGGATTAATAACAGT
>JGI20159J14440_10003010_pt1 | contig 11059 bp, 8 predicted proteins | sample COG_09_FD_14440 | JGI IMG/M metagenome (IMG submission 14440) | reverse complement strand
TATTTCACTGTATAATATTTCCAATCATTCTAAAATTGTTAGGAGATCATATCCTGCCAGATAATGTTCCTGCCAATGAGTTTTTAAATTTAGAGGGAAAGAAATTAAGCACATCGAGAAATTGGGCTGTATGGGGGCATGAGTACCTAGAGGACTTTCCAGGGCAGGAAGACGTGCTTAGATATGTACTTACTTCAATCTCACCAGAAAATAAAGACAGCGACTTTTCATGGAAAGATTTCCAAGCAAGAAACAATAATGAACTAGTTGCTATTTATGGAAACTTTGTGAACCGTTGCTTAGTTTTAACACATAAATATTATGAGGGCTCTGTTCCAGAAAGAGGAGAGCTAACAGACTATGACAAAGAAGTGTTAGAAGAATTGGCGTTAATCCCCTCTAAAGTCTCAAATGCTATTGAGTCGTATCGGTTTAGAGAAGCACAGGCAGAAGCGATGAATTTAGCTCGTTTAGGGAATAAGTATTTAGCCGATACCGAGCCTTGGAAATTGATTAAAACAGATGTGGAACGTGTTAAAACAATAATGAATATAGCGCTTCAAATAACGGCAAACCTTACGGTTGTATTTGAGCCGTTTTTACCTTTTACTAGCAATAAATTAGCCTCCATGCTAGGAATAGAGTTATTAAAATGGCAGGCAGCCGGACAAGATGATTTAATGAGTACAGGCCACGTTATCAATAAAGCAGAATTACTTTTCAGTAAAATTGAAGAGAATAAAATTGAAGAACAAATAGCAAAATTAGAGTCGGCTACACAAGCAAATAGTAAATTCCCTCCTATGAAAGATGAAGTAACATTTGACGATTTCACAAAAATGGACATCCGTGTTGGAGAGATCATCACGGCAGAAAAAGTCGAGAAAGCAGATAAGTTATTGAAGTTAACGGTTAACACAGGCTTAGATACTCGTACTGTTGTTTCTGGAATCGCAGAGCATTATTCTCCCGAAGATGTTGTTGGGCAAAAGGTGTCAATCCTAATGAATTTAGCTCCACGAAAGATTAGGGGCGTGGAATCTCAAGGAATGATTTTGATGGCTGAAGATGATGAAGGAAAACTTTCATTTGTTGCTCCAACCAAAGACATGGAAGCTGGAGGAGAGGTTAGGTAATGACTACTTCTAAAACCCGGTAAAAAGCATTAAATTTTAGTGGCAGAATAAATACATGTAGTTATCGTATTATAACAACTTTTTTAGACTGCACCAATTGATTGTTTTGAATTACCTGGATAAAATAAGTCCCCGTAGCAAATTGACTGCAGTGAATACTTTCCTTTTCGTTATAAACATTTTTAGATAGGATTATCTCCCCTAGTTGATTAAGAATGTGTATTTTGGAATTAGATGCCCCTTCTAACTTTATTTCATTTACAGCAGGATTAGGGAATATTGAAATTGTTTTATTTACTTCATTAACACCTACACTTCCCACAATAGCTGTGCGATATGTTACCCCTCCTGTATAGCTGTTTTGGTATACAAAATGAAAAACTCCATCCGCAAAAACAAGATCAGGATTAGATTGGCTTCCAAGCGATTGTGTATTTAGAAGTGTTAACGAATCAAGTTTTGAATCTCCATTAAATGTATAGGCAAAATAGCATTCGGAACCTGGAGAACCAGAAATATATTCCTGATAAACAACACCAATGGTGTTTCCTTCTCCTGCAATTCTAGGGTAATTTTGTCCTCCTTGCTGGACCCCTGGCATCCCCCAATTAGTGGTGCTATTGGCATTCGATTTATCCACTGTGGTAATCATTGCTTTTGAGGTTCCTGATGCCCCTGTCATCCAGACCATATAGAAGCTGTTGTTAATAAAAGCTCCATGCGCCCCACTTGATGGACATACATTTACAAGCCAATCGGCATCGTCTACATCACCTCCAATTGGAAAAGATCCTCCACCGTCAGTAGAAAAGGAAGCCCACATATCTCTTAAATTAGCATTATTATCTCTAAATAAAAGGGCTTGGTCTGATCCGTTTAATATAATTTCAGAAGGGCAGCAGTCACACACCTCTGTTCCCGATAGCGCTTCACTACCGTTAATTGGTGTTTGCCAAGTTGTTCCTGCGTCAGTGGAGTTAGAAACGACATAGCGAGGGTTAATCCAGTTCGCGTCGTGTGTCATATAACTTACCGCAATATCTCCATTTGCGTTACTTCCAATTGAAGCGAATCTGTTCAGGCCACTATACCCGCTAATATTTACTGTATCCGAAAAAGACACGCCAGCATCTGTTGACGTTACGCTATAAACGTCAAACCCAGAATTTAATTCAGCATCATAAATAACCCATACTGAATCACCTTTAGCTGCAATATCTGGCCCTGTCCAAGTGGCTGTATAAGGGTTTATTCCTGATGGACTTACCGAAATAGGCGTGGAAAATGCCCCGCCATTCAATCGAGAAACATACACCGGTTGTGTTCCCGTTCCTCCTCCCCATACAACAACTGGAACATTATTTGAAGTCAATGCTATTCGAGGTCGAAGGTTCCCATAACCACTTGCAACTTCTGTTTCGGTAGACCAAAACAATTCTTGCGAGAATGTGTAACTCGTGAGAAATAATGCGACTAAAGTAATGGGTGCTTTCATATTAAATAGCTTATTGTTTTTACAAATATAACGATAAAGAAGAAGGAATTTTCAGACAAACTACAATCCAAGGCAAAACGCAAATAATATTTTAGTTTAATTAGGTTAGAAAAGGTTGACTTTCTTTAATTTAAGAACTAAACACAGATAAATTAAGCTCCTTTTCCTTTAAAATGAATAAATTTGATATATGGATATCTCTAAGAAAAAACCGGCATACATTATTAGTTCCCCATTAAGGCTGTATCTTGAAAAATTCGATAGAGACATGAAACTTCCTGTGAGTTATGAAGGTTTGATGCATTGGAAAGAGGGGTTTCCAATTATGGATAAAAACGGAGTAGATACGCTTTGGGAAAGTGTGATGTATGAGCCTTCTCGCATGGAGGAATTAAATCAAGGCTTAACTGAGGTATATGCATTGCTAAAAACAGATGGCGATCTCTCTGTCATCGGTCACCTTAAAGTGGACCGAATTGACTTTTGTCATTTTGGAAATTCTAACCCTTTTCGCATACGAATCATTAATCAGTTTAATGATAATTACGATTATTTCTATGTTAAAGTAGCTGATGCTTCTCGAGTTTATGGATTAGAGTTTGAACATATTCTTAGCCCAAATCGAATCAACTATTTAGTGGATGGGAACTCACTAATCGAGGAACACATCGCTGGTATTCCGGGAGATCAATTTATAGATCAATTTTTGTCCATGTCGAATTTTGGAAAGGTTCGATTAGCAAAAGAATTTGTTAAGTTTAATGAGCGTTGTTTTGTGAGGCTACTAGGAGATATGCGATCATACAACTATGTAATTGACATCACCCCTGATTTTGAAGAGGCACAATATCGCGTTCGTGCAATTGATTTTGACCAACAATGTTACGAAGGAAGGAAAAACGTTTACTTGCCGCAATTTTTTAAAGAAAACAATGCGATTGTGGATTTCTGTCGAGAAATTATGACGCCCGAAACGATTACGCAATATAAATACGAAGAAAGAATTTTAATTAAAAAGAGGTACGAATCAGCGTCGTACCGAACGAATGACCTGCTAGTAGCAATAAAACAAGACTCTCTCTCTACTCCGAAAAAAACAAATCAATTAAAAACAGAGCTGAACAAATACCATACAACACAAGAGTTTAATAGTTGTAAAACTATGGGAGAAATTATGGGTGTTCACCTAGAGCTAATGCTTACCAAGCCCATTCCTCAAAAAATTTCCTCCGCTTTTAATCTTTAGTTCTAGAAAACATAAATTAAAAATCCGTTTTAAGCTGTATCTTGCTATAAGGTTAAACAACGTCCATTTCAGCTGGAGCTAGCTTAACATAATATTGCCTGTGGCATGATGCTTGGATATTGCTCTTGGAATAACTGAACAGACACTGCCTTTACAGGTGAGCCATTAAAAAAAACGCATGAATGTATTCTTAACATACCTTATTATTGGATTTTTAGCGAGTAGTCCAACTGAAGAAAAAAAAGTGAAGCAAACAATTTCTGGGACAATAACCGCTTCTGGAAGTTACTGCGGAGGAGTTGCTCCTTCCAATGAAATGCTTCAAAATGCTCAAGCTAAAAGACCTATGAGTGGTTTTATGGTCTATGTGAAAAAGGGAACAGAGAACAAATTAATGTCCAGCATTGTTGACAGCTCACGCACAGACTCCAATGGAAACTATTCATTCGACTTGAAACCAGGAGAATATGTTCTTTTGCAAAAGGAGCAATTAAATGAAGACATTTATAAAACGTATGAAGCTTCCAAGTGGCTTCAAGCAGATGTTGACTGTATGAAATTATGGTGGAAAAAAGGACTGTCTAATATAACCGTTGAAAATGAAAATATTAACGGTTTAAATTTTCATTTTCAAAAACGATGTTTTGTACCTTTAAGTATTCCTTGTTTGAGGTACTCTGGCCCCTACCCTCCTTGATTTAACCATCTCCTTAACCTTTCTTAATCATTTTTATCCAAACCTCTCTACCGGATCGAGGCTCAATAGAATTATAACATGGCTCCATTATTTCAATGTCAAAATAGGGGTCAAAATAACCTATATACTCCTTTATTGTTCCTCCATAAGGTGGGTGGTCTTCATTTAACGGGGCGTCAAATAAAAGCCCTACTAATTTTCCTTCCAAGTTGAGTAGATCGGCCATTTTTTTTGCGTATGCAGATCTTAGGTTTTTGTCGATAGCGCAGAAGAAAGTTTGTTCGACGATTAAATCATACGTATCGGTTAGTTTAAAAAAATCTATATTGAATAATTGATTAGATGGAAAATTCGGAACTCGATTTTTAATATTAGCAATCGCAAAAGGAGAAATATCAACAACAAAAACATTTTTAAACCCTTTTCTAAAAACGTATTCCGCTTCATGGCTATTGCCTCCTCCAGGAATTAATATTGGCAATTCTTTATTATTTAATTGATTAAAATACGCTTCAATTGGGGTAGAAATTTTTCCTAAATCCCACCTTGTATCATTGTTTTGATAACAATTATTCCAATACTCTTCTGTCAATTTCATACACTAATATGTTAATCGTTTACTACAATTCTAATAATAAAAACTGTTTCAGCCTAAAACAAAATCTTATACTGCATAATTGGAAGCATTCCAATTTGGTATCTAGTTAAAATCGACTGTGCTGAAGGATCATATACATGGTTAAATACATTTTTGCTATTGGTTGCGTTTTGCATTGTAAACGCCCATTCTTGCGTGATTTTTTTGCCATTTAATTTATACCCTATTTTAATGTCTGTTCTAAAATATTCAGGGTGCTGAGGGGCAAATGCATTGTCATAATCATAAACTGCAACGTTCTGATTTTGACTTTTTTCCAGATCTATAGGAATGTATCGCTGGCCTCCGTTTAAGGTAAACTTAACATCTAGCAATAGCGAACTCTGCTTTTTAGATGGTTTTTTAGACGTAAAGTAAAACTCTTTTCCGACCAAGATATTTGTTGTATAGTTTCCATTGAAAGCTGTGTTTCTTTCTAATCCATCAACCCCTTTGTAGGTTGAGTTATAAACTGAACCCGTAAACAAATAATAAAATCCATTGTTTAAAAACCTTTCGACCGTAAGTTCCAGTCCATAGTTTGTACCCGTACCCTCGTTTACTAATGTATCGGGAAATGCTAAATCGAAATTAGCCCCAAAGTTTAGTGTGCTATATTGTGGATATCTATAGCTTACAGGAACGTTGTCCAATAGCTGATAATACGACTCCATTTTTAGCCTTGCGTGTTTACCTAAACTTCTATCGTATGCTACAACAAAATGCTGACTTCGAACCATTTTCAAATCTTTGTTTGTAATTACCGCTTCTCCTTTATCGTCAAAAACGGTGTTTCCATAAATATCTGTTTGCTCTCTAAAAAACAGTCTGTTTGGGGGTAGTTGATTGTGTAATCCATAACCTGCGCTAACGGTATTTTTATCATTCCATTTGTACTTAACGCCTAGCCGAGGTTCTAGCAAAAGTACTGTTGTAGATAAAATATTGACTGTGAACACCTGTATTTAAAGTTAGGTCTTCGTTTACTCTATATTGCCACTGGATAAAAGGTTGAATAAAATAGGTGGCGCCATCGTAGTTGGTCAGCTTTCTCCATTGGGGCTGTATAATAGTATATGAATTTGCGAATGGATTAAACCGCTATCTAGCCTCTGGTGGATGCTGTCCTGCAAATGGAAGAATTTTCGCTGATTATACACCCCCACTTTTAAAACGTTTCTTGCGTTGATTTTTTGATTGAAAACGATATTAATTGATTGTTTGCCTTCAAAACTATTGTTTCTGTAAAATGCACTGTAATTGCCGTTAGTGGGATTTAGCGTATCGTTGATTATATCATTTGCTGTAGCGTCAACAGCAAGGCTTGTTTTAAGAAATGCTTTGTCATTAAACCGATATGTATTGGATAACGAAACTACTCCTATTCTTGATTTAAAAACAATGTCTTCTCCGCTATCGGTAAATAAATTTTCTTCTCCTTCCTGTTCACTATCTAAAAATGAAGCTTCGCTAACTCCTCCCACAGCCCATAAAACAGTTCTCCCTTTTTTGTTTGGAAAGTTTAACTTAAACATTGCGTCTTGATAACCCGGAACAGCTGTTCCTGCTCCAAAATTAAGTCCCATTTTTTTAAATAGACCAAGTGTAGAATAGCGGTAACTTGCAATATAAGATGAGTATTTCTCTTTGTTAATAGGTCCTTCCGCTGTAAACTCTAACCCATTAAACCCAATCTGGGACAAGAACTCATGTTTCTCATTGTTTCCATTTTTCAACTTCAAGTCAAAAACTCCAGCCAAGGCATTTCCATATTCTGCCGGGAATGCTCCAGTCATGAAGTCAGAGTTATCCAAAACATTGTTATTTAATATACTTATTGGGCCCCCTGTAGTTCCGTTTAACGCAAAATGATTGGGGTTTGGTATATCTACGTCTTCTAGTCGATACAAAACGCCTGTCGGCGAGTTTCCACGAATTACGATATCATTTCTACTATCATCTGCACCTTGAACACCCGCAAAGTTTTGAGCCATTCTAGCCACATCATTTAAACTTCCTGCGTATCGCTGGGTTTCTTCAATGGAAAAAGTTCGGGCACTAACCGTTGCCATTTTGTTTACGGTTTTATCTTTATCTGGTCCAGACTTAACTACAACTTCGTTCATAATGATTGACTCTTGAATCTCAATATTAAGAATGAGCTCTTTTCCAGAAGTAAGTTCAATATTGGTTAGTGTTTTTGACTCATATCCAACATAGCTTATTTTAATATTGTGCCGACCAATTGGAACGTCAACAACTTTGAACCTACCGTCAAAATCTGTAGCTGCCCCTTTTAGGGGTGTAACTGATGCAATAATTATATTAGCTCCTGGTAAGGGAGATTTAGAGTCTTTGTCAATGATGACACCTCTAATGTTTTGTGTTATCTGCGCCTGTCCAAAAAGCGAAAGTATAACGAGTACTGTGGTAACAATATTTTTCATTTCTTATTTTTGTTGGCACAAAGAAACAACCGATCTTTTTTAAAAAAAACTAAAAGGTACGAATAGCTATATTTTGGGATGAAATGAAGCGCTTGGGACGAATGGTAATATTACCTCAACAACGAAACAAGCGATTTAAAATAGGCTGATTGCTTCCTAGACACAGGGATAGAATATTCCATATTTTTAAAGTGTATCTTGTATCCTTGAGCTGTTCCAGAAACTTTATCAATCTTATTAAAATTAACAATATAACTGCGATGTATGCGCACGAAAAATGACACTTCTTTTAGGCTGTCTTCTATGGAATTTAAACTACTTCTAAGAAGCTCTTTCCTGTAGTTATTGTCTTCGTTTACGTGAATTTCACAATAATTACTTTCTGATTTAATAAATAATATGGAATGGTCAATGAATTTCAATTCCTCTTTTTTTCCTTCCCCTTTCAATATTATCTCTTTCGTAAGGGTGCTCTTAGGTTGTTTTAATTTGTTAATCTTTTCCGATTCTACTTTGTACTTTTTTAATAGTCTTGTTTGGTTATACAATACCACAAAAATTATGGGCATTACTCCTATTACAAAAGTGATACTAATTGAAAGGATAAAATTATTAAAGGAGTACACGTCACTTTTTTCAACTGAAATTTGACTGGACGCAGCATAAAAAAAGTTGACAACTCCAATCATAAACACAATAAATGATAGGTGGCCAATCTCTTTTAATACAGTCCAATTGGTGTCGTTAAAATAGTTTGTCAAAAACTGCGGTAAGATGGCTGCAATAAAGAATGAAACTGCAAATGTAATTAACCCATACCCCAGCGGCATATAGCCTGAATAGTTTATTAAGGAATCGAAGGGCTCAAACAACAATAAGAAAAAGAAAATAAACGCCCCCGCTAATAATGAGATAACAAGATTATCAAAAATCTCTTTGTTGCATGGGTATGGCTTTCTTAAAATCTCTAACACAGTTGCAAAAATAAAAAAGCCTCTAACAAATAGTTGCTAGAGGCTATAAAATTTAAAACACTTTTTAATATTTAGCTCTGTCCGCTTTCTCTGTTTTTAGAAGTTCTTTTATGGTTGCTATAAAAACACTTGTTTATAACGTTATATTTCCTTAAGTTAGTTGCTTAATTATAAAAAACCACAATCAAATGAAAAAAAAATGGATCTATATTCTTCCTGCTATTTTAACATTATCAATGTTTTCATGCGGAGGTGGAGAAGAAAACAATACGCCGGATGCTGATAATTGGGAGGAAAATGAAAGATTAAGAAAAGAAAAACGAGAAGAAGAGGAAAAACGCGAGGCCGAAGAAGAAGAAAAACGCGAGGCCGAAAAAGAAGAAAAACGCAAAGCTGATTCTTATGAAACGACAATTGACGCAGAACTTACAGGTAAAATGAAAGATTATTTCTCGTTTGAAGGAAAAGTAAAATTTGGTGCAGATTATATAACTAATTCTATAGGTGAACCTATTGTTAAATTCAAATTAGTACGGAACGACAAACCCTTTGCCTTTGATATGTCTAAAACTTACATAAAAGGGGGGGACTCGGATAATTGTCCAGAGGAGTTGAAATTTGAAGTAGAACTGCTTGATGTTGATGGAGCTCCGATAGATATAGATATAGAATTTCCATTGTATGGAGGAACTAAAGACTTGTATAATGTAGAAGAGGGAGAAGATTTATGGATAACAAGTCCAGATGGTTTTAATGATCACCTTATTGTAGACAGAATAGTTGAACAAAAGGAAAACATCAAAAAGCTCAAAATAAAGACGTATATAGGAGAAAATTATGCTTATAGCCGCGGAAGCGCGGCATACAATAAAGATGATTCTGAAGATGATTATAAAGAAGGTTATGAAGAAGGCAGTGCAGCAGAAACTTCTGAATGGATTGATGAGTACGCAGAAATTCTTGAAGAATACCTTGACATCGTATCAGATATTGATTGGGAAAATCCGGACATAACTGCCATTTCCGAAATAACAGCTCTTGAAATGAAATTTTTGAATCTTACACAGAAAATAGAAACGGCAAACCCTTCGGCACAAGATCTAAAACGCTTAGTAGAGATTCAGGCGGAATACGCCAATGCTGCGGCAAAAATGGCAGAATATTAATGTCATTACAAGCAAATAGGTAAAAAGCACAACCCAACGGTTGTGTTTTTTTTATTCAATTGAAAATATGTTATCTAGCAACATTAAGGGGGTTACTTGGTCCACGCGAGACGACAACCAAAGGAAACGCATCATCGGGGACAACCATAATCCGAAATACCTGCAAGCTGTGGTTATTCTTCGAACACATTTGCAAGCAGAAAGGCACCATTAATTAATTACCTTCAATAAAAAACGAATGCCTTTCAATTCTTTAAAGCTGCGGTTTATTTCACTTTAGTATCCATTATCATCTCCATGATCATCTCTACTTCCATTCCTTGAACGCTCATCGAAATTCTTTGTGTCATGAAGCTTTTAATCGGAAATCCGGTTGCTCTATCAATATCCAGAGCGCCCGTAAACGTTCCTTTAACATCTGCTATACCACCATCACTTTCCACACTTCCGTCTATGGCTAAAATGACTTTTTCGTCTAAAATTTCTTTCAACGTATAAGTGGCGTTTAATGTCATTGGCATTTGACTATTTCCGGAAACTGTAGTTCTATCCCATGATTCACCTAGATTAACTGCTCTCTCTGGGTAAATCGCAAACATGTTGTCAAAGGTTTGTTTCATTTGATCTGCTTGTCCAGCCATCATCGGATTATTGCCAATCATTTTAGAGAAATCTGGCGCCTCTACTATTTCTGATAGATCATTCATTTTCATATCAAAAGGGGTATTAATAATACCTCCCATAGCTTCCGCCATCTTTTGAGACACTGGATCAGTGGGGTTTACATCATCTGAATTATAACGAATCACCTGCCCCATCATGTCCATATTCATTTTCATTTGTGTATATTCAGATGTAACGGTTATAACACCCTCAGCATCTACATTATCGACCTTCATGTTGAATTCCATGGCCAAAGAGGTAGACATTCCCACATCCCCTTTCATGGTTATATCCATGTCTACGACAGACTCCATTACAGCCCCCTCTTGCGGAGTTAAACGGAGCAAAATCCCTTCGTTATTTGTGCTCTGCGTTTCTTTTTTTGTTTCGTTTTTCTCTTCTTCTCCACAAGAAGCAATCGTCACTGAAATCAGTCCAGCAACAGCTAGTAACATAAAATATTTTTTCATTTTGTTTCGTTTTCTGTTTTACGTAGTTTACAAAAAACAACTAATCCTTACTGTAAAACAAAAAATCTCATACATAATTGATAAACAATATAGTTTTAGTGATTAAATAGGATTTATTAGCTTTGCAC
>JGI20159J14440_10003008_pt1 | contig 11061 bp, 7 predicted proteins | sample COG_09_FD_14440 | JGI IMG/M metagenome (IMG submission 14440) | reverse complement strand
ATATTCCCCCCCGCCGCTGTTTGCGTTATTTCGTTAATAGAACGTGCTCTACATACGGCATCCTCACCGACCTCTGGTATAAGAGCAGTTAATAATTTGATGGGATTAAGACGGTCCAAGTTTGAAAGCATACCAGGTATTAATCCTTTCGGGATTCCACCGGTTCCTGCCAACTCGCTAAGAATTGGAAAATCGCCAGTAGGTCGATTATTTACACCAATATGACGCTCTACAATATCGCCATTTGCTGTAGAACATTCAATCCCTGTATTTATTACATACTTGTTCCCTAAAACACCCTTTGTTTTTTGAACTCCATCGGAGGTATAACCCGCCTCACCCCGAGCGGGCTCGTGAAATAAAAGCGCATTACCATAATTCAAAGTCCCTTTAATATTTGTTTTTATTTTTCCACCATCCTCACCCATACAGGGACCCCCATCACAATCTCTTGGATTGTAAAACGCTTTAATATAATCATAATCCTCGCCTAAAAAACTATTACTGGGCATTATATTATTATATTAGATATTAATGACTATTTAATACCCAATTCCTTTGCGTTTGAAGTCGCCTTCGCTCCGTTAGACTTAACCAATGACAATATTTGCTCGGCATTGCTATCCGTTTTTTTTTCTAATTCTTGAACCTTCAACGTAAGCGTGTTCAACGGTGCCCCTAACTGTTCTTGTAAAATAGCTATTTCTCCTGTATGTTTATGCATAGTCGCTTCAACCGACATGGCTGCACCACCAATGTTACTCTGTCCTTCTATAGTTTTAGGTATCGCACATTTAAGACAATCAAACAACGACATTCCAATTAAAAATAATACGAAAATTAAAACCACTTTATTAAATATCGTGTCAGTAACCATATTAATATAATAACAGGTTTTATTTTCTAAAATTAGTATATAAAATGACCTCAACTTATAATTGGCAGGCCCAACCCATAATTAGTTGGAAAGGACAAACAAATAATAGTGTGGTTCCTTCGTGGACGCGTGCTGATAACGATACCATAGTAGGAGATAGCGGACCCGCTTTTAAGGCTCGTCCGCTTAAGATATGGCGAAAACAACTAAACGGGAAAAACAGTCAGGGGCGTTCAGCGGTCGGTATGCCAATGGATACACCCGGAGGTTCTGTAAATTTAGGAAGTGGTGTGGTTTGCGACACCGATAACAATAGAATTGGGCTAGTGGACGAGATTAATCACGGGATACAGATACGCGATCCACTTCCATCAGATAAGTATTTCGACACCTCATCTAACAAGACCGCGTGTGTTGCGTGTAACCCCGAAAATCACGTTATCAAAAGCGCCTCCACATTGATAGACAAAAACTATTATACAGACAGCCGCGCATATTTACAATCCAGAGGCCGAACATACACACAGAATCAGGCGACTGGCATCAAAGTCGATGGTGTAAGCTATTTCGATTCAAACGGCAAACCATTACATCCGTCAAATGACGTAACTAAGGGACCACCCAACTACAATAAAACATCAGGCAACGAGCCCGATTGTCCGGTTCCCAATAAACTAATATATAAACCCAACAATCACAAATTCTCTACACAGGGTGCCGTTTCTAGTGGTTCGCGATTATTAAGACTAAAGGTAGATACGATAAATAACAACGCACAAAGTTTCGCATCTGCCTATGGATTAGAGGCGCGAAACGCCGGTCGTTACAGCTCTAATTCCAACGCAATTTATTTCCTAAAATCTAAACAAAATACGTGCACGCCTCGTCGTCTAACTGGTAACAAAACGATGTGCTTCACGACAACTCAATAAGTAATCTACATAATATATGATTGTCCAATAATATATTATACAACTCTTTACCATTAATGTGTTTCGGTGTTCTTTGATAGGAATATATTGCCTGTATGACTATTGTTGTGTGGCATATTGTATTTAAGACACCAATTAATACATTTCTGAATATTATGTTTCTTCAGATTTTCTATTTTATCTGACTTGTTATTGTCTATCAGATTTAGTGTACACGCAATGCTATCTAATTGTTGCTGTCCATAAATCGCGTTCAATTCTTCTATCTTATTGACAAATAAATACGGTGGTCTAATTGATAGAATTTCGCATATATTATAGTCATTGTTCATATTGTCAAATATCGGGGCAAATTGTGCTACTAGTGCTTCTGGGTCTTCGAGACGAAAATTTTTACAAACAACATATTTCTCCGAATTTGCGTATCTACTAGAGTTCGGCTTCACGAAATAGACCTCCTCGTATATTATAGACAACAAGTATAGCATGTCTACCGATGCGCTCGTAAATGTATCAAAAAACTTTATTAAGAAATTTCCGCGTTTTTTTTGAACGGCAATTGCGAAAATTATCTGACACAGGATTAATTTGGAGCTCACCGCCTCCTGATGATTAAAGTCTATTGAAAAATCAAATCCACCATCGGCGGTTACTAAATCAATACCGTGTTTGTATTTTTTCTGACAATATATCAAGTTTTCAAGCGACATTAAATTTCCGGTGCGATCTGCTGCTGTCTCAATGTAAACATTCGGATTATTTTCTAAAAATACGTTGCTTTTTTTCCACCCAGGGACGTTATTGTTATTTTTGTCTAGCAATGTAATACCAACATAAGAATCGCCTGGATTCTGTCTAAGGTGACATAACGCCTCTATGAACCCACCCGGACCCTCTGCTAGATGAAACGATTTACAATTAACAGGAAGACACTTAACCAAATCAAATAGCCCACACATTTCAATCATCTTGAAATACGAGCGTGAGAGCGGCTTGGTCTTACATACGGACATTTTCGTGTTTGATATTTGGGTGTGAATATACTCGTATGGGTTCGTATATTTTTTGAATCTATCCCAGTCGTCTTGCCGATTGTCAATTTCCGTTTTAATATCTGTGAGATATATTGCCAGCGTCTTGTTTATCGTTGGCAATACATTTTCCTTAGCAATAACCTTTATCGAAATGGAGCTATATAAATTTGTGTTATATGATACATTTGGTAATAAAAAATAACTCATAGGTGATACATAATATATAGTTCATCATTTAGATTGTTTACGGCAATAATATTCTCTTTATTTCTTTGTAGAACTAGTAGAAGTGTTCAATTTTAACCGCGTGGTTTTCTTTTTTGGTTTGCTTGGCGCAGCCTTCTTGCTCGTATCCGCGTTGCTCGTATCCGCGTTGCCTGTATCCGCGTCCCCTGTATCCGCGTTGCCTGTATCCGCGTCCCCTGTGGTAGAAGCTTCCTCTACGAACTCCTCTTCTTTAATTACATCGTCGGGTGGCTGCGCCATTTCATCCTCCAGGGTCTGAGATAGTAAATCTCTGGAAACGTTTTCGGCGTTAACATTGTGTGTCTTCTTATATACGAAATATCTATTGAGGAATGATATTTTGCGCTGTTCCGTGCTCATATTAGGTGCCAACCCATAATTGTGCTTTTTCTTTCGCTTCACTTCGGTAGTCATCGTATCAAATAGTTCTTTGAACATTCCGCTTCCAGACGGTATTCCCATCGCCTTAGCCTCGTTATTGGCGACGAGTGTGAATCCGTAATTCTCAAGCAACCGTGTCAAGTAGTTATAGTTGACGAGATATTCGCGAAATTTCTTATTGATTGACTCTTGATACACGTCTATCGCATAGCCAAGACAGCTGCTATTGTCCGAAAAGTCCGTTCTTTCATACTCTTTTGTGATTTCCCATATTTTATCACCCTCCACCATAATGACGTCGCTCTCCCCCTTTTGTTTGTCTGAAAGCAATCTAAATATGGAATTTCCATCATAGCTGGTTCCTATGAAATAACCACCAACCTTCGTAACCTCGCTGACGTTTCGCAGGAAACTATGAAGCGTGAGCTGTGACTCGAACATATAGTGAATGGCAAACTGAATAGATGTTATGTCGAACCCATCCTTGCCCAGCCCATATACATTATACAGTCCTTTTCCCATGTCCTTCGCCTCCTTCGCGCCTTTACCAAATACCGCGTTGGTAATCTTCTTGCCTTGGTCGGTTATTATTCCCTCGGTGTTACGAATATTAACAGATGAATTTCCGTTTACAAATATTCCCTTTGCCATTCGCTTGTTATTTTTTCGCTCCGTTAGGTATCTGGCGCAGACACCATCCTTTCTATTGCTAATGTTATCCGCCGCAATGTCAATACCGAATACGAAATTAAGTTTGGCTATTTTCCATTTAGGAATATCACCACCCTTACCTACCGCCAAGTCAATCATGTTATTGCCCGGTTTTGATACCTTTGTAATTAGCATATTTTTCACGTAAAGATTATGGAAGTTGCGCAGCTCCTTGGTGCGACTTGCTCCGCTCACCTTATTATAGTATACGTCGTCGTCCTCCGCCACATAACTATCAAGACCAGAAGTAATTATTGTATCGCTAACTGGATAATGAATACTGTGCCAATTGTTATTAGCAACACGATAATCATTACCGTAGTTGCTTCCACCGTTCCGCAGCTCCTCCGTCTTATCGTATCTAACCCTAAGAGGAGTCCACTTCCAGTGCTTGTCGCCGTCCATCACATAGCTAAACTCCACAATCATATTATCCTCTATCGTTTCTCCCACTTCAGTTAGCATTACCTTTTTACCGTTGTTTCCGTCTTTAAGCATAATGTTACAAATTCCCGCGTCGTCATCGCTAGGCGACGACGGAAAGAACTGCATCGGTCGATAGTCGTTGCTGTTATATTCGGTGTATGTGGGAATTTCGTCGTCGATTACATTTTGACACGGATTGATATATCCGTGCATCTTCTCGTCGAATCCCACCCGGAGAATAAGCGTCTTATATTGAACTATTTGGTTGTTCACATTCGTGTCCACGCCAGATTTAAATAAATTGCCCACGACTTCCTCGCCAGAGGGTAACGTTTTTATAGATACCAAAAAGTCAATCGTGTTATATTTTGGCGGCTTCCACTTGAATGAATGCCCCCATGATTTTTTAAACGCCTTGTCGGCCGCCTTATCATTGCTATTATCGGCTCCAACCGCAAATAGAGCAGGCGTGAATATGAGCCCATCTGTCTCATATTCGTATAGTCCCGGGTTGTTTATTATTTCGCCACATTGCTTGAATATCGAAGTATTCTCTGTTCCAAGTCTGAAGACTTTCGTTTCGATGCGAACTGGGGTTCCATCGGTCGCGCTCACCGGAATGGGCTTGATACTATTAATTATATGGGTAAGCAGCAATAGACGATAGTTGTTCCTATCTTTTTCCACAGACATTTCGATGGGTGCGAATGGCAGACTTCGCTTATCCTCCCCACTCAAGTAGTATATATCGAACGCAGCATACAAGTTAATATAAACCCCGCTCTTATTATGCAAAATATGCTCACCGTCGATTAACGTGCCAACAAGGTCTTTATCTTGTGTAATAGAGCCTGTGAATTGGACGTTCATATTCGTGTCAATCATGTATATTTTGCGGTTCCTTCCAACATACAGTAGCTTGCGCTCACCATCCGCCTTATCAGTTACAGTATAGTTATCGTTGATATTCGGAACCGTAGAATCCTCGGATAGGGGCGCAATGTTCTCTAGCTGTAGCGTAAAGGAGGATGGACCCGCAAAATTACGATTCTTTACATAATGACGCCCCTTCTTCTCGTGCCCCAATAGCTCCATATAGTCGTTTATAACGGTATTCTGCTCTGTATATGATACGGGATAGTTGGTTGACTGAAGGCCCGCCATCACTAATTTAATAACCTTTCTAATTGCGGCGCCAAGCGTTTCCGTATCGTTGTAATTTGTTCCCGGACCGACTCTAGCATTGTCAACCTCAATCTCTATCTCATACGCCTGCGATGATTCGGTTACACCCGAGTTTGTAAAACGGTATTCGGGGACAAATTGCCTTCCCTCTTTCCTCGAAGAGCGAACTATACTGATGTCTACTTTTACCGGATATTCATTGTGTTTAAGAGTTGTTCTGTTTAATAAACGGAAGGTTTTTTTGCTATCCTTCCACTTATCAATTATACTTCGCACAATCCCCGCACCCTGATGAAATTTCTTCTCTATCTGGGCTGAGACTCTGAAGTTGTAATCGTCAAAATCCAATGGGTAAACCGGGTTATTGTCGTCATCGCGCATAAATGATTTCTGCTCAAACGTACAATACGCCGAACCCGTCTGATCTACAATCGAGTCCGAACTACAATATTTTGATATATTGCCCATACCGCTTATCTCCGAGCGTATGTTGGATATTTTAGATACGCCCGTCTTGGGGTCAATGTATTCACAATTAATTCTCAGAAAATCGCTGGGGGTTGTAGCAGTGAAGTTGGACGACAATAAGTTGCGGACGACATTTGTATAATCTATGTAGCTTATATTGCTACCCTTTGTCCCAAAGCGAACCTCTAGCTCAAGAGTGCCATCATTTGTGTTGCGACCCATTTTATTTTCTAAATAGAGATTTATTAACTCATCAAATTTTACTTTTGTTTGAGTTCTCTCCGACATTATATATATTACTATAATAATTTATACTTTTAAAATCAATTTTAAATATGTTATAGCTGGCTTTGTATTGACTGATATAAATCCTTCTTATTTAATTTAGTCCCAGTGCTATTAATAATGGCCAGATTTAGTTTCTTACAGATATCCTGTAAATCACTTACCGTATAGCCACTAATCGCATTAATGGGTTTTGTCGCATTTGTTATCTGATAATACGATGACACAATTTTCTCATAGTAAGAAGGGACATCCTCATTATAAACACCATTATTATCTCCGTGAATGATTACCCCTCGCTCGCCGCCCACATTAAAATCGAAATCATAGAAAACCCGCTCTTTCACCATACACACCGAAACCCCATAGGCCAGACACAGCGCCTTCAACCCCTTCACTGTTATTTTTTTCTCGTTTAACAGTTCGTTCTCAATCTCAATGCGTTTCAGCTTATTTTCTTTTAACAGTTCTTTTTTTTCCGCGAGAATCTCTATAGTTCGGATTTTCATATCTTTCTCGGTTCTAAATATGTGGTTAATATTCTGCTGATACCAGTCTTCGCCCATATAGATTATGTAAAAACACCAGAACAACGAGTCCTGTTGTCTAGGATAAAAAATATCTGGTTGTTTCTTCGCGATTTTAAATTTATTTTCGCAGTTTGATTTAAACTTTGATTTAAACTTTGATTTAAACTTTGATTTATTTAACGATTTCTTATCAATGTTAAACGTCTGTTTAATATTGGAATGCCTAATTATGTTTTCGGATGTTAGCATATATTTGTTAAGGTCGTTAAATAAATCATCGAATGTTTTCTTTCTACACGTCATATGTATTAGATAATTATGTTGTTATTATCTTTATTATCTTTAAAAAATGTATTTTGTATGCGGTCTTTTTCATTTTCAATCTCGTTTAATTGGGTCTCCTGTTCGTTCACATACGATATATATTTGTCCAGCTTATCAATGATACTGTTATCTAACTCTGTTAGATTTATAAAGGTTCCGTTATTATTTTCATTTAATAGTATATCAGATTCCTTGAATATTCTCAAGATTTCAATCTGATGATAAACAGGCATTTTTTCAATCCGACCCTTCAAGGTCTGTAGCATCTTAGTCGACGACATAATATCTACACTATATTAATATTTAATTAGTATTTATATAGTATTTATTTGTTGAACACCAGTTTTTTGTTTTTTTTCTTTAATCCTATATTATCCGAGACGTTGCTATCAATAAGCTCGGCAATGATTGAGATATACTTGTCGTTCAGCTCAAATCTCTGTCCGATTACTCTTACCTTTATTTTACGTCCTGCGGTTACATTACCGAACTTATTCATCGCCGCGTGGTGATCTCTGGCTACAAATATAACGACCGGGCTCGGCATATCATCGGTTTCTGCTCTAATTCCTGCCTTCGTAATATTCTTGGCGACGCATGTAATGTGCATACCCTCCACTGGAAGACATATCATACATTCAAACACGATGTCAAATACTATATTGTTGCTGCTAACAACCCCACAAGAATATGTCATAATGCGCGTTGATTTCTCCTTGACAAATCCCTCGGCAATACATTTGCCCTCAATTTCGCTGGCAATGATAGACTCGAGCGTTTCCCTTATATTTTTACCAACATTGTGAATTGGGACTGAAACCTTTTTAGTTATCATAGAGTTGTGGAATATATCTACTATAACGTTCTTTTTGTATTTCTTTACTTTCTTAGCAACAACTTCTGCGGGTGGGTTCATATCCTCCACTTCCGCTTCCTCCACTTCCTCCGCTTCCTCCACTTCCTCCGCTTCCTCTTCCTCCGCTTCCTCCACTTCCGCTTCCTCCGCTTCCTCTTCCTCCACTTCCTCTTCCTCCGCTTCCTCCTCCTCTTCCGCTTCCTCGGTATTTGGTATAGCGGTTGCGTCAATGACTTGCTCTAATTGTATTTCTTCCAATTCATCTCCTATTTTAATTTTATTGTCGGTGTTTTTAGTTTCATCACCATTCGCCATATTATATTAGATAGACATATTTTTAAATAACAATCAATTTTTATTGGAATTCTTCTTTTGTTTATCGAACTTCTGCTTTATAATATATTCCAGTGGATTCAAAAACCATATTTTGCCATTGGTATTATTCTTACTATATATTCTAAAATACATCTCTAATAAAATACAAATCTGAATCGCATTGAAATTGTTTGAATTTAACTTTTTAATTCCATAGCTGTTCTTTTCGAGAATATTCTTGAAAAGGTTATAATCCTCGTCACCTATTATTTTTTTAAATAATGCTACCACATACTTCTTCGGTTTCTGTTGGCAACGATACCCCTTCACTCTAGTATTATTATTATCCTTTATCTTAAACTCGTTGGTTTCACTCTTATCGTCATACGACATAAATCCAAAGTGATCGTTTATTTGGGTTTTAACGCTTTTTACAGACGCTGTTATCTCGTTCTCCATTTTACCTTTGTCGCTAGGTAACCCCTTTATCCATTCTCCATTGTTTAATTTATACAGCTCGCGAATGCCTTTATTATTCAAGTAATAACCAGAAATTTTATCATTTTTAATAATTTGGTTCTCTAAATATGTCTGTATCTTTTTATGGAACTCGTTCATTTCCAAATTCTTGTTCCTTTCAATATAGTTAAGTAGAGATAGCGTATCCTCGAAATCCATTTTATCAATTATATGTCCCACCACCGCATCGTCAATATCGCTGTTTTCAAATTTTTCAGATTGTTTCAATTCGTGTATAACAGGTCCCGCGAGAGCATACCAGTCTTTCTCACCCGAGTTAACAACGCGCGTATCCATTACCAAGATATATTTTTTATTCATATCGTCAATTATTTCGTCGTCGGTTTGTTTAACGTCCTCCTCCTGCGTATTTGTAAGGTCAATCTTGATTGCCGGGCGTTTGTATTCAATAGGCGCCGAGCGCTCGTATACCGATATCTTTTCATTTTTAATCTCCAATGGTTGAAATAGATACAGGTCGCCAATGTTTATTAAGTTGCCTATCCTGTTATATTTATCGGTTATATACTCGCTCTTATCCTCAATCATTTGGTTTAACGCAGCAAAAATCTGAATTAACGGATAGTCGCGGACCTGATTAATTTCGGTAATCATTTCGCTCTTCTTATAGAAGAAACGATTCTTCATCAATAATCTTACGCGCTTAATAATCCGGTCCGTATTAACATTAATGAATTCCTTACGATACGACCCCAAATTTGTGTTGTTGTCTAGTAATTTATACCCTTTGTCTTTTGTTTTACAAGAATACATACATTTATCCATATAATCACATATCGCAGTCAGTGGTTTATCGCCCACCTGGTATTCGATGCTTTCCTTTTTACTCGAAAGATTTTGCTTTACTATTTTTTCCACTCCATTTTCCTTCATACTCTCTATAGAAAAGTTCATCTGTTCTGAGTTTAACAGACAATCAACCGCGATTGTTTTAATAACGCGNGACACACGCCCCATAGTAACTGCTTTAGCTTCGGCCACACGATACACATACAAATCTGCGGCCTCTTCGTCACTATCCTTAATTAATGTCCCGTGTAAATATATCTCTACGTTCCTATCGATAAAATCCAGATTCTTATGACTACACGTCCTCACTGCTCTTCCTATAATCTGTTCTATGCGATTCATATTATACCATGGTTCTACCACGTGAACCTGACGGATAAATTTGAAATCGAGCCCTTCCGCCCCTGCGAGCGATATGAGAACGACCTTAACCTTTTCTCCGTTTACATTATCTAAACTAGTTACCGACTTAAGGTCCGCCACATTATCCGGCGAGATTGACTTATCGCCTGTAATCATTACGTATTTTGCCGAATTAAATTCATCACCTTCCACTTCTGATTTTGGTTTCAAGGTGGCCGCATCGATGGGGTCGGTAGGGGGCGTCTCGAACAGCGATTTCCCGCCGCTGGCCCGCGTGAGACCCAGCTCTTCGAGCGCGAGGGCGATTGGAATAATTCCACCATCTATATATTGCGAATATATCAATACCACACCCGTTGATTTCATTACACTTTCACAAATGCTCTTTATTTTACCACTATATTTTCCAATTTCACTACGTGAAAATATCCTACCATAGTCTCTCATAGCATCATCTTTATATTTAAAACTGTGGCGGATTTTATTTGTCTGTTTGTGGGACATGACGCGGTTGAGCCCCTCCTTGCCGACGATTCCTGATATGTTCTTTGCGCTACTATCGTCGTCCAACCTTTTATTGGGATAGACCATAATAAGAGACTCTAGCGGTTTCAGTAACATTTGATATCCAAACCTCTCCATATTATCGAATGTTGGGAGACGCATTTCGGCTTCCTCGGACATCACAACTTCTTCTCTTCGCGCGGCGTCGTCCGGTGTCGGTAATTGCGATTCTTCTAATTCATCCCCTATCTTGATTTTATTTACAGCATCCTCCTCCTCTTCGGCATCCTCCTCT
>JGI20159J14440_10002993_pt1 | contig 11089 bp, 11 predicted proteins | sample COG_09_FD_14440 | JGI IMG/M metagenome (IMG submission 14440) | reverse complement strand
ATGACGCCGCCACTCCACCGGTCTGGGGCAAACCCTATTGCAAACAGTGGTGGGAAGACGCGGCCATTGGATTGCGGGAAAAGCTGATCAATGAAGCGGATGCCACCTCGGCCGGGTTCTCCGGTTTGGTGGTTGCAATTGCTCCCACACTGGCCAGCGAACAGCAATACGACGCCGTCGCTAAAACCGTTCTCACCAACGCGCCGCCCGCTTGGTCCAATAATGAGCTGATCGCCAACAACGCGTCTGGCACTGGTCTGGTCAACGCGGTCGGATCCATTGTCAAAGGGGGTCTTGCCGGCGGTGGCATCGTGACCGCATCAGCCCTGTTTTCCGTCACCATGACGGCCGTACTTCAATCACTGCCCATGGTGCAGGCCATTATGCTGTTGGGTATCTATGCGCTGCTGCCATTGGTGGTGGTTTTGTCCCGCTACTCCATAGCCATGATGGTAGTGGGCGGCATGGCGATTTTCACCATCAAGTTCTGGACAGTGCTCTGGTACCTGGCCATGTGGGTGGATCAGAACCTGATTATGTCCATGTATCCGGACGTTAACGTTTTCCTGCAGATCTTCGCCAACCCCGGCGAACACGACGCCAAGCGCATGCTGCTAAATATGATTACAACCAGCCTCTATCTGGGGCTGCCGTTGCTATGGAGTGGGATGATGGCGTGGGCGGGCGTGCATATTGGGCGCTCTGTCACTGCAGCTACTTCGCCGCTCGCGAGACCAGCTGACGATGCAGGGCGGCAAGGTGGCAGTCTGGGTAAGATGGCAGTCTCAAAAGGGATGAAGAAATAGGGGGGCTGTTACAAGTCCTCCTCATACCAACCGTCCGGATCAGAACCGGAATCCAAGCTGCCGGTACGAAAATTGTGCTCACCAAATCGGTCTGAGCCGTTTCCGAGGGGTCGGTCCTCGCTTTCGTCGTCAACGGCGCTGAATAAAATGCCTACAGCGGTTACGAGGAAAGCTGCGGAGGCCTTGAAAACAGACAAAACGCTGGTAGTAATTTTCACCGGCAGTCTCCATCCATTGGTTACACGAAAAGATGGAGTAATCGGCGGAAATGAAATCTAAATCCCGGCGCTTATTACTCCAACTCAAGCACAGTATAGCTATCTGGGGTCGAAATTCTTAGCGCAAAGAATCAAAGCTTCCCGAAGAGTGGCAATGATCTACTCGTCATAGGACCCAAAGCCAAATGACTCAGATATGCAGCCCCGCCAAGCAACAACAGCCCGCGTAGCAGCCCCTCGACATTATCTTGTGGACCCCAGCGATAGAGTTTGTGCATGCCAACTCCCAGAAGTCCCAGTAGGGCACTGTGGAAAAAATGCCTGTGCTTCGGGTTCCCCAACGAGGGTTCGATCATATCGGGTAGCTTGCCGAGGAAAGCACCAGTAGGGATCGCAGCCGCTGGATGATGCAACGCCGTGCAATTGTCATCTGAGTCTATCTGTGTGATTGCCAGGGCTGCAATCGCGCCGGCGAACTGGTGTGTAGAGCCGTTCATTCTTCCTCCAATGATAATTTCAGTTTTCTCTTTACGGTCTCGATCAGCTGGTCACAGCAACCGGAAACTTTGAAGCTCAACGAATCAAGATCGCGGCCGTTTACTTTGATCTTTGGCCATAGAACCAATGTTAGAGTCGCGGAATGTAGCCTGCTTCACGTTGTCGCACAGTGCGCGGGTGCTCTGCTACGCGGAGACATCACTTGATCACTCTGTCGGATGTTCTTGCGTGTGTCTTGATAGGCCTCCCTAATCGTGAACCCACGTATAAGGAGGAGGCCTCCAAATTAGGCAGCGGTAGCTTGGCGTGCTGCGCGCCTTTTCACCGGCGTCATTACGCCTTTAACAAACCGGTGTTTCGGGTTCTAGTTCGTCGCTCCGACTTCTTTCGCAGCCTTCGCCAGAGATTGTGCTGCCTGCATATAGACCCAGCTCTCAGCTGAACGACCCAGGACAGCAGAAAGCTTTACAGCCATCGCCGGCGTGATGTCTGCTTGGCCTCGGAGCATGCGGCTAAAGGTCCTTTCTTAACAACCAGGCCCTCAGCGATTGATGCTGTAGTCGTTTCGTTCTCTTCGATGTACACCCGCTCTATCCAACTCGGTATAGAGAGGAACATTTAGCGACGTAGGTCCCGTCTTCATTCTGGAAGGCGCGGGCGCTGACGCCACAAATTCGCATCCCCGTCTTAGTCATTTCTGTACGCACTCTAACTGGCAAATCAACCGATGCACTCTTCAGAAAGCTTGTGGTCTGGGTGATTAGGCTTGGTGGAAGCTTTAGTTCGGTGAACCGCATGACGGTTGCGGCCATAGAGCACTCCATCAGGCCGCATATAATTCCCCCATGGAATGCCCTTAGCATGGGGTTACCGATGAATCGATCCGCAGGAGCGAGTTCAAACAGTGCGCCACTGTCGTTGCTATCAATGATCTGTACGCCCAGCTGCAGCGCGTAGGGAACAGATTCAATGATCTCCCTGTAACCCTGCACTAGATTGCGCCGCCAGCGGATGACGAACCTGAATTAGGCAGGTTCGCAAGTTTTTCAAATGTGTTTCGAAAAAATTCTGAGGATGCGCCGGTTAAGAAAAATCGTGCCACAGATTTGGCGAATACACCGTCAGAGTCGGATGCATTGCCTGTCAAAAACACAATGCCGTCGTCAACGCTTTTGCAGTGCACAGAAATTTCAATATCCTGATCTGCCAAGGGTGATCTCAACTCATCGTAACGCAGATCCAGAGTCGCTAATGACGACGACTCTTTGAGATTCATCATGCAGGCCAACCCCATACCCGAATCCATAGCTGTCATCACAACTCCAGGGTGAATGCTCATGTTTGCGGCGGATCGGGCCAGTTCAGGCCTAAAGGGTATGCGGATAGCGACCCACTCTGGGGAAGCCTCAACGATCTCAATACCCAAATCTTCATGCGCACCCGATCGAAAAACTTCCATCTATCGCGTCTCACCTGGCTGTAGTAACGCCTCTAAATTGAGCCTGTCAGCTTTAGAGCTCATCGCTTCGGCAAATCTCTTAACCCTAAACATTTGCAATACTCTGGTCCGGCTGTCATTGATTGAAACCCGCGTATCCGTGAGGTCGAGGTTGCCTCGTAACACTGTATTACTCACTCAACGGTGTTGACTTCTGGTCCCGATGTGGCGAGCTGGCCTCGGCGGCGCGTAATTTCGACGCTAGCCACTGTTTGCCCCGCTTCATGTCAGCTGGCAGCACGTAGGCCGCTGGTACGACCAGCAGTGTCAGTAAAGTCGATGACGACAAACCGCCGAGAATGATGAACCCCATGGAGTTCCGCCATTCAGCCCCGTCCGATGTTGCAAACGCCACCGGTAGCATGGCAAATACTGCAGCGAGCGCTGTCATCAGAACCGGTCTAAGTCTTTCGGGGCCAGCGAGCATAATAGCCTCCTTTAGATCTGAGCCCTCTACGACCAGTTGATTGGCACGATCGACCAGCAGGATTCCATTTTTCATCACGATCCCCATTAATGCAAGCAGCCCAATCTGCGCGAACAGAGACATTTCCTGATCGCCGAAATAGAGTGCAGCGAACGCACCGGAAAAACTGAGCGGTGCGGTCAGCATGATGATCAGCGGTTGGCCGAATCGATCGAATTGACTGGCGAGCACCATGTAGAGTGCGATTAACGCCAGTGTGAACGCGAAGGCAATCGCCTGGACAGTCTCACCCAATCGGCGGGCCTGGCCCTCAAAGGTTGCTCTCATGCTGGTCGGAATCGGATATTCGTCAAGCAGTTCATTGAGCACGTCGACCGAGCTGCCAAGAGCGACACCAACACCGGCATTGGCGAGAACAGAAATCTTGCGTGCTCGATCCTGACGATCAATTTGCGCTGGGCCTGTCGTTATCTTGAGATCAGCGAGGCTCACTAAATCAACCAATGTGCCCGTGGCCGACCGAATCTGAATTTGCTCGAGCTGTTTCAGGTTCTGACGTTGTGGCACCTCCAGTCGCGCACGAATGTCATAGCGTTTCCCGCCGGCCTCAAAGGTGCCCACATCGACACCACCAACCATAATTCGGCTGGTCGCCGCGAGCGATCGGGCCGACACGCCGAGATCTCCGGCACGGAGACGGTCGACGACGATTTGCAGCTCCGGCCGACCAACTTCGTAGGTGGATCTCACGTCGACAAATGCACCGCTGCGCCGCATGGCCGCCATTAAGGGCTCTACATATGCATTGATCTTCTCCAGATCGGAGCCGCGAATGACGTACTCGATGTCGGCACTGGTGATTCCGCCGCCAGATACCCAGGGCACTTCAGCCAATGCACTCTTGGTTGCCATCGGAATGGCCTCTGCGAGCGTGGCCCTGGCGCGATCAATAATCTCAAACTGGCCAAGGGCACGACCTTGCTTCGGCGTTAGCAACACGTACAGGTCCAGCTGATTCACTTTTGCCTGACTGCCAGCACCTACCGTCACAAAAACGTCCGTCACCTCTGGAACGTCGGATAACGCCGTATGGATTTTCGCGGTAGCGACTTTTGCCTCCCCAATTCCGTAGCCCACTGGTAACTCAATCGCACCCTGAAATTCACTGCGATCTGCATTTGAAGTAAAAGCGGTCGGAATTTGTCCGGCAAACCAGCCTCCAACAAACAGTGTGCCAATGGCCCCAAGCAAAACGAGATACCGATAGCGGACGGCATAATGAATCAAACGCCCATAGGCAGTTTCCAAGCCAAGGTGGAAATTTTCGATCGGCCGTAAGAATTTCCAGTGCGAGGACTCTGGCTGCAGGAATCGAGCGGACAACATCGGCGTTAAGGTCAGTGCAACCAATAGCGATACCGACACCGAGAACACGATGGCTAATCCGTATTGCATAAAAAACCGGCCGACGATCCCTGCCATAAAAGCAATGGGCACAAACACGGCAAGCGTCGCAAACGTTCCTGCGAGCACAGCGAGTCCAACACGGTGTGTCCCAGTAGACGCCGCCTTGAACCGATCGATGCCCTTGTCCACGTCGCGTTGAATACTTTCGATAACTACAATGGCATCATCAACCAGCAGCCCAATCGCGACCGTCAGCGCGAGGAGCGTTAGCATGTTGATCGTAAAATCGAATAAATAAAAAATAAAGAACGTCGAGACCAAAGAGACAGGAATAGCCGTTGCCACGATCAATGTGGCCTGCCAACTCAGCAGGAAAAAGTAGGTGATCAGCACGACGAGGACGATTGCTATCACTAGGTCTTTGAGAACATCTTGAATCGAGGACTCAATAAATCTTGACACGTCCCGAGCAATGACGATGTCCATGCCCTTAGGTGCAAGTGTTTTTACTCGCTCCACCTCTGCTTTAACCGCGCGCGCGACTTCAACGGTGTTTCTGCCGGACTGCCGGCGAACCTCCAGTGATATGCCTGCTTGTCCGTTTAGCTGTGCGAATGTACGTTCTTCTTCGAGTCCGTCTTCGACACGCGCGACGTCGCGTAGGCGGGTCGGCGCTTGGCCGGCATTAAACCGGACGACAAGTTTCTTAAAATCCTCTTCGGTTTGTGCCTCGGCGCTCGTCTTGACACCGAATTCTCGCGTGTTGCCGGCGACCTCAAGGCGTCCGCCCGGCGCTTCGATATGCTCCGAGCGCACCGCATCGACCACTTCCGCGGCTGAAACGCCATGTGCGCGCATTTTGTCGGCATCGAGCCAGATACGCATTTCCCGTTCGCGACCGCCAACCAGCGTTACTGAGCCTACGCCGCGCACACGTTGAATGGCCTCTTTGGCTACCTCGTCAGCAAACGTTGTTAGCGCGCCGATCGACATATCTCCCGCTATCACGACTGATAATATTGGCGCGGCATCCGGATCGACTTTATCGACGATTGGTTGATCAACGTCATCGGGTAAGTCCTGGAGTGCGATTGTGGTTTTGTCACGCACGTCCTGCGCTTTTACATCAACATTTTCACCGAGCTCAAACTCGATATTGACTTGCGAATAGCCCTCTGAACTAACTGAGCGGAGCTGCTTGATACCGGCGATCGTATTGACGCTCTCTTCTATGATGTCCGTGACTTCGGTTTCAATCGTGTCGGGAGCGGCGCCCTCTAGGGTAGTCACCACTGAGACATAGGGAAATTCGACGTTTGGGAACAGGTCGATACCGAGCCGCCCCAGCGATATCCAGCCGAGCACGACCAGCGCGCCAATGACCATGACCGCAAAAACCGGGCGCCGAATGGAGGTGTCAGCGATGCGCATCAATGTCCTCCGGAAGGGGCGTGCCGTCGATTAACCGGAGCAAATCGGGGCCCATTAATACGTAATCGTCTTCCTCCAGCCCCGATATAATTTCAACACTTGTCACATCGAAATCACGCAAGACGATTTCGCGCAGTTGTGCAACGCCGTCGTCGACGAGAAACACGTGCGGGCTGTTCAGCCTGTCCAAAACAGCTTCGTGATTCAGCAGCGTGGCCGTTCTGCCCGGCAGGTGGATCTCGGCCCGGACAAACAAGCCCGGTTTTATTTGGTAGTCGTCATTTGCGAGCGCGAAGCGTACGTCCAAGCTCCGAGACGTCGCGTCGGCTTTATCGTTGATTACAAAAATCTCGCTTCCAATGGTGTCCTGTAGACCATCAATGCTTAGGTGGGCTGGTGTGCCTACGCTGAGTGCTCCCAGATAGATTTCAGGGACACGCACGGCGGCGACAACTACATTGATTTCCTGCATCTGGAGCACGGCACTGTCTGCCGAAAAGGTTTGTGCCGATTTATACGTACCTTCGTCAATATTGCGCTCTGTTATTACCCCGTCGTACGGTGCGCGAACTATCGTATCTACAATACGCTGTTTGGCCTGTGATAACTTCGCGGACGATACGCCCATCTCAGCCGTTGCAGCCTTCAACGCGGTTGCCGCTGTGTCGAGCTGAGCTTGCGAAATGAACTTCTTGGCCAGTAACTCCAATGCCCGCTCGTGATCCAGACGCGCCTGGTCTGCTCGCGATTCTGCCGCCGTTAGTTCAGCGCGAGCCAGTTGTACGCTGATCTCGAAATCGGTTTTTCTGGTTTGAAAAAGAGGCTGATTTTTCTGAACCCGATCACCCACTTTGACGAAGACCCGCTCGACAATACCGGGCGTGACTACACCGAGGTTGCTGGTTTGAGCAGCGCCGATGGTGCCGGTACCGGTGATCGTTTCAGAGACTTCTTGGATTTCGGGATGCAAGGTTTGCAGGCGTAGCGGGGTAACTTGTGCAGGATCAGCAACGGCTACCCTTTCATCCTGCGAATCACTGCAGCCTGTGATCAACGACCCCGCAAATAGCAGTGGTGCGACGATTTTCCCCAGTGTCCTACCGAGGGCGCCCGCGGAGCTGACAAGGTGTTCTAGGGAAAATCCCCTCACTAGCTGGCCTTTTGCAGAGTCTGGTTCTATTATTGACATTAACATTCCTAGTATATTGTATCTATGGAAACTAAAAAGCAAGAAACTAAATCCAAGGATTTCAGCCGCAGCCTAGGGTTCCTATTGCACGATGTGGCCCGGTTGATGCGGCGCGCGTTCGACCGCCGCGTAAAGCACCTTGGTCTTACCCGTTCGCAATGGTTTGTGCTTGTGCACCTGTACCGGACCGATGGCCAGACTCAACGCCATCTAGCCGAGGAGCTTGATATGGAGCGAGCGCCGCTGAGCAAGTTACTGGATCGTCTGGAATCCGGTGGCTGGATTGAGCGACGCGCAGATCCCACAGACCGGCGCGCGAATCGCGTCTACATAACGAAGAAGATTGATCCATTAATGACCGAAGTCATCACCGTCGGAGAAATGCTCACTGAAGATATCTTTTCAGGAGTTGATGAAAGCGCGCGCGAAGAATTTTTGAGCGTACTTGTCAAAGCAAAATCGAATCTGATCGCCCAGGAGCAGCAAGAAGAGTAGGGCAGGGCACGTTAGACGAGTCAAAGCACGAAATAGTTTGCTAGCCTGGCGAATGCTTCTATCGTCACTGCTACTGTAACTTTGTCTCTGGAACTCTAACTGAAAACTGAATCGATGTGATTGACGTGAGGAGGGTCGCGATGGAGCCTTCAAACCCTTGGGGGCCCGTCGGATCGAGCTCAAGTAAAGCTAATCTCAGGTGTCCAAGCTGTAAGTCTAGTCCTGCATCTGAATTCATTGTTTGCGTGAGCAAACCTTACAGATGAGATCGTTAACGACCTTGCTTTTACTGGCGTATTCCTAGCTCTTCATCCGTGCGCGGAGCCATCCGTCAGTCGGGACAGTCAAAGAGATACTTTGTCTTGCCATAGCGGAATCCTCGATCATCATCGGGATTGCGCAGCAGCACACCATCTATCCATCGGCGAGGTTTGGTGTCAATCTCGAAACGAACCCAGAATCACTTTCCCCACAAATACTCACGCAAAGGCAAGAAAACAAACGAAAACAAGGCCAAAACTATAGTGAAACTGCCTAAAGAGTGGTGCGTTGCGTATTGCCGACTAAGCCTGCCACTGATACTGGTGCTGCTGTGTACGGTAATAGTTGCCGGGCTTGCCGTAAGAGGTTTTCGTCGTTTTTCGCTGGGTAGATGAAGGCTAGTCGTTGTGGTGCGATGAACCCGCCCGTTAAGGGAATGCTACCGTTGCACTGAGCCAAAAGGGGCCAAGGAGGGTGACGTATAGCAAGAGTCATACACTCGAGTTGGCCTTTATCGCCTATCTAACTCAAAACGAGTAACACCAAGGTAAACGTGGTAACGAGTGTATCTTCAAACGAAATAATAAGTGTCCAAGGCTATTCCTTCTCTTCGACCTTGTTTCTAGCCGGAACATGTGATTTGGTCAAGTAAGTTACCAGAGGCATCGGGCGTCAGGCTTCTGTGTATTAGGAGGCTTGGAGATCTAGTGTCCCGCGCTCGGGGCACGAATGCCACCTGGCTTCGCTGCAGATGTTTTTAGCATTTCTATCGCGGTGCGCAGATAGTACTTTTGGTTATTTATTCTATGTGCCCGGGGTAATATTCCGTCCCGTTCCCATCTCCAAAGCGTGACGCGAGAGACACCGAATTCATCGGCAACCATGGCCGCCCGAACTAAATTGTCAGCATCTTGAGTGTTTGGCATGTTTTGGCTTATCCGTGGGTTGTTTCGCGTGCTTAATGTTCGCCGCTGTTCCCATTTACGTCTTTACGAATCTCCGACAAACTGTAGCGTGGTTTCTTGCGGGCTGAATGCTAGCGGCTTCTTTCAGACGCCCATGTGACGCGCTTGCGCGCATTCGTTGGCGGGCAAACCGTGCTTTCGCAGACCAGGACTCGCACAATCTCTTTGGCAGGTTACAGCCTGTGGTCCCTAAACCGGCGAATTCTGATGACATGGGTAAATGTTGGGTAATAGAGGCATGAATCCCTTAACCTATTGAAAATAAAGCATACTCAGCGGACGTCCGCTCCGCCATTATCTTTAAAGGCGCATAACTACTCAGGTTCCTTTCAAGCTCTGTGTAAAAGTCTGTGTACTTCATCCGTTCACGGAGTGCTTGCACATGAATTTAACACGTTTGAAGTCGGGCATTTGGCAGGTCGAGTTACGCATTCCTGTCGATGTTCGTCATGTTCTCGGCAGAACACGCTTTGCTAAATCTACAAAAACCCTCGATAAACGAGCAGCGATGAAAGTCGCGGTTCCTACTCTTGCTGTGTGGCAGCAAATGATTGAATTGGCGCGAACTAACCCCAGCCAACTCCAGTCTCATAAGACGGCTCTTCAGTCATGTGGTGGGTCTGAAAAGAAAACTGCGACTGACTCGAAGCATTTTGATTGGCTTGCTGTACTGCGTCCATCACAAGCAGAGCATTACCGTCACTTAGATTTTTCTCAGGGCATTCCTTTGCCAGCTTTCATGGAGCAGTTTTCAGTTGAGCATTACGTCAACCCACGCACTCGTTCAGAGGCGCGGCGTTATATCTTGGAGGCAACACAGTTTTTACCGACGCTTTTGGATCTCACGAAATTAAATGCGCAACGATGGGTGTCTGCTGAAGAGTCCAAACCTATCGCTGTGCGGCGTTCAGCTAAAACGATGCAGAAGGGCGTTGGATTTTTGTCAGAGTACGTCGCGTGGCTACAGTACAAAGGGCTTCTAGGGCACGATGCAGTGAATCCGTTTAGAGATCTCCATTTTTCGAAGCAATTAGCGAGGTCTAGACAATACTTGCCTCTCACTTTAAATGAGTTACAACGTTTACGAGTGGCGGCTCTTGCTGCAGGGGATCAAGTTTTGGTGGTCTATATCGACATTGCTCGCTTCACGGGTATGAGGCTCTCTGAGATCGGTGAATTGTCATCTTCAAGCCTTATACAGAGTAGGGGGGGGTTGGTGTTTTCGGGTGCGACCCGATGCTAAAACAGAGGCATCCTCTAACCGATTGATCCCTGTAGCAGAGTCTTTGCTAGATACCGTCACACAACCATCATTCACTCTTAAGGGGACAGCTAACGCGGTGGGTAAGCGATTTGGTCGTTTAAAAAGGCGCACTTTGGAGGATGGCCACAGTCGGCAAAAGTGTTTCCACTCTATACGGAAATTCGTGGTAACCACCTTAGAGCAAGCAAATATTCCTGAGGGCATTGCAGCTGACCTAGTAGGACACGAAAAACCAAACATCACTTACAACGTGTACTCGGGCGGTTCCAGTATTGAACAATTACAAACTGCTGTTCGGGTTTTAGAAGCTGCGCAGGTCGATACTTAACTGCTATTTTTGCTGGGCTGTGCGTAGGATTGTTGAGCCGTAACGCGCGGTTTTAAGCCGTTTTTCTGTTTGAGCAGCTGCTGAATATTGGTTATTTTTTAACAAGCGAAGTGTGTGAGCCTACAATGCACCCCTCACAGCATTTCAACTGGCTCACCAGAGATCTCAGCAAGCCTTGCCTGAACCTGTTCTGCGCTGTACTTCGCGTCATACAGGACTTCACTGGCACGTTTCTGTCCGCGCAACCTGTATTGGGCTGTTAAAAGGATCAAACCTCTAATAGATATACTTATTAGGGAAGT
>JGI20159J14440_10002992_pt1 | contig 11090 bp, 9 predicted proteins | sample COG_09_FD_14440 | JGI IMG/M metagenome (IMG submission 14440) | reverse complement strand
ATCATGGACATCCAAGAGACGGGCACATGGACAAAAATGATGCGATACCCCTCGCCTTGCTGGAAGTCGGTGGGGGCCACAAACATACCCAGCCATAAACCCCAGACCGCAAGCGCGCTGGCCATTACCGCAAACCATGGCCACGACTTACCCGCTACCGGGTAAAACCTTTGCGGCGATGAGAAATAGAAGAGAGATTTGGAAAACATCGAACGCAATTACTCTTAAGATTCCAGCGCGAGGCGCAGCGCCGCGGCACTGGCCCAGGGACTAAAAACAGCGGCCACCAAGGCCATGGCCGTCAATACCGACAAGTGTGCTGAGGCACCCAAGCCACTCATTTCTGCTTGCACCGCGCCGGCCCCGAAAATCAGGGCGGGCACGTACAAAGGCAGTACCAATAAACTCAATAAGACATCGCCGCCTCGTACCCCTAGGGTCAAGGCGGCACCAATGGCGCCAATCAACGACAACAGTGGCGTGCCCACCAACAGGCTGAGCGTTAAGACCCACAATGCATTCGTCGGTAAGTCAAATTGCAAGCCCAAAATCGGCGCCAACAACACCAGTGGTAATCCAGACAGGCACCAGTGTGCCAAGATTTTCGCCGCAACCAAAACGGATAACCCATTGGGTGATAAGGCCATTTGCTCCAGTGTGCCGTCGGCGTAGTCCGCGGCAAACAGGCGTCCCATGGACAGCATGCAGGCGAGTAGCGCGCCTATCCACAGAATGCCCGGCGCGGTCAGTCTCAGCGTCGCCATGTCTGGCCCGATGCCTAAGGGAAACAAAGCCGCCACGACGACAAAGAAAAACACCGCCGTGATGACCTCGGCCTTGCGTCGCATGGCCAGCGTGATATCGCGTCTCACAATCGCCCAAAATGCACTCATGCGCTCAACCGGTAGACGCGGCCTTGGCCGTCGAGTGACACCGCTTGGTGACTGGTTAACAGCACCATGCCCCCGTGGCTCAGGTGGCTGTTGATAACGGTGCGTAGCACCTGTTGTGCCGTGCCGTCTAGTGCCACAAAGGGTTCATCTAGCACCCAGAGTGGCACCTCGCTCACGATCAGACGGGCCAGCGCACTGCGTCTTTTTTGTCCTTGGGACAACACCTTCACAGGCAATTGTTCGCGGCCCCGCAACCCCATTTGAGCCAATGCAGCCATCGCATTTGACGTTGATAGGGGGGTGCCAGAAATGGCTGCGTGGGTTTGCAGGTTTTCCAGTGGCGTTAAGTCTTCCTTGATGGCCAACTGGTGTCCGAGGTAGATGAGGTTGTTCCGCAGTGTTTGCGGCTCGTCGTCGTCGGTTGCTGACGCCTGCTCGTTGCGCCACGTGATGTCGCCTTCCTCGGGCACACCGAGTCCGCAAATGAGGCGCATTAAGCTGGTTTTACCAACCCCGTTGTCGCCCTCTAGGTGCAGCCATTGGCCTGATGCCAATGTGAACGATACATGAGAGAAAAGGCGCCGATCACCGCGTCGACACGAAAGTTGGGAAACAGTCAGCATGGGGGCCAAGCGTCCTAGAACGGGGACATCGGCCGAACACGATCATCGAAAAGAAGTTTCATTTTTGCACGCATACGGTCATGTTTTTAAGAACATTTTTTTCACCGCAATCAAGGCTTGTTCTCTCTCTTCGCTATTGGGGTTGTGCAATTCTCTCAGCGGGCCATTGAGCATTTTTTTCATCAGCCCCGTGGACAGACACTCTAAAACGTAGTCGATGTCTTGGCCCTTCTCTATGTTTTTGCGCGCACGTGCCAGTTCAGCCTGCCGCCACGCATCGGCCTGACACGTTAGCTCCTGAATGATAGGTACATCGCGGCGCTGCGATAGCCATGCCATAAAGCGCTGTACACCGGCATCAATGATGACCTCGGCATCGACAACGGCTTCTAAGCGTTGATTTTTGCCACTATTGATGACCTCAGTCAGGTCGTCGATGGTGTAGAGATAAACGTCTTGTAGGCTTTTAACCGCCGACTCAATGTCGCGTGGAACAGCCAAGTCGACCATGAAAAACGGCCGACTTTTTCGCGTGCGCAATGCGCGCTTCACGTCAGCCAATTCAATGAGTGGCGATGTACTCGCGGTACAACTAATAACGACATCAAATCGGGACAACTGAGCGGGCAAGTCAGCCAGCGAAATGGCTTGTCCGCCGTGCTTGTACGCCAAAGCCTGGCCTTTATCCATGGAACGATTGGCAATGGTGATAGAGCGCGGTGATCGTGCAGCGAAATGATCGACGCACAGCTCAATCATTTCACCTGCACCGACAAACAACACATCGGTGTCTTTGATGTTTTCAAAAATACGCGTCGCCAAACGAACGCTAGCGGCCGCCATGCTGATGGAGTGCGCGCCAATCTCTGTCGCCGTACGCACCTCTTTGGCCACTGAAAAAGACCGTTGGAACATTTGGTTGAGCGTGCTCCCTAGCGCACCTGAGTCTGCGGCGAGGCGAACCGCGTCCTTTAGTTGCCCTAGGATTTGAGATTCTCCTAAGACCATAGAGTCCAGACCACTCGCGACCCTAAAGGCATGCCGGGCGGAGTCCATACCTTCAAGCGTGTAGGTGTGGGACTGGAGCAGGTCTACTTTTGTTTTCCCGGTTTCTGCAAGCCAACTCAGTGTTTGCGGTATGTGCACTTCCTCGCCTGCGCAATAAATTTCGGTTCGATTGCAGGTCGAGAGAATCGCCACTTCCTTGTGGGTAGAAAAGCTGGTCCGCAATCCTTGCAAGGACTGTGTCAACTTGTCTGATGCGAACGAAAATCGCTCGCGCAGTTCGATGGGCGCCGTGCGGTGGTTGAGGCCTAAGGTCCAGACAGTCATTTAGCTGACCCTTCGCAAGACGGTGGTCGGTGGCGCGTCAGGCCAGACCTGTGCAGCGCGCGTTTGAATGCCCTCTGCCGTTAAGCCGTACTGTGCCATCAGCGCTTTGGGGTCTCCGTGCTCTGTAAACGCATCTTCAAATCCCATGACGAGTACGCGTCGACTGATGCCCAAGTCTTGTAAGCCCTCGAGCACCGCTGCGCCCGCGCCGCCGTTGCGTGTCGCGTCTTCGATGGTGATGAGTCGGTCGTGTGTTTGTGCGACTTTCTCCAGCATCTCCAAGTCAATGGGCTTGGCCCAGCGCATGTTGACGACTGTGGCGTTCAGTGACTCGGCGGCCTTTAATGCCTCGTAAAGCAAGGGACCAAACGCCAGAATAGCCAGCCCCTCACCCTGTCTACAAATGGCTGCTTTGCCAAGCGGCAAGGTGTCGCCCGCTTCCGGGCTATCCGCCTGCACGGCGACGCCAACGCCTGCGCCCCGTGGGTAGCGCACCGTCACCGGGTGGTTTTGGGCGTAGGCCGTGTTCAGCAGTTGGCGACACTCGTTTTCATCTGCTGGACAAGCCACGGACATATTGGGGATGCAACGCGTGAACGCAATGTCAAACATGCCCGCATGGGTGGCACCATCTGGTCCGACCAAGCCCGCGCGATCTAAGGCGAACACGACGGGTAAATTTTGTATCGCGACATCATGGATAAGCTGGTCGTAGGCGCGCTGCAAAAATGTGGAGTAGATGGCCACGACGGGTTTCAATCCCTCGCACGCGAGGCCTGCTGCGAAGGTGACGGCGTGTTGCTCTGCGATGCCTACGTCGTGATAACGCTGTGGGAAGCGCTTGCTAAACGCAACCATGCCAGAGCCCTCGCGCATGGCCGGTGTGATGCCGACTAAGCGCGGGTCTTTCTCTGCCGTATCGCATAGCCATTGGCCAAATACTTGAGTGAAGGTTTGTTTGCTTTGGCCAGCGGGGACCAAGCCAATTGCGGGGTCAAACTTGCTTGGCCCGTGATAGCTAATAGGGTCATCCTCGGCGCGCTCGTAGCCTTTGCCTTTACGTGTGACCACGTGCAAGAACTGAGGACCGCTGGTTGCCGAGAGTTTGGTGAGGGTCTCAACCAAGCCTGTGACATCGTGGCCATCGATGGGGCCGGTGTAAGTGAGGCCTAACTTTTCAAAAATGGTGTCAGGTTGGACCAGGCTCTGTGTTTGCTGTTCCAAAAGGCGTGCGAGCTCAAATAGCGGGGGCGCTTTGCGTAAAACCCGTTCGCCGATTTTTTTGGCTTCTGTATAAAAGCGCCCGGACATCAACTCGCCGAGGTATTGGTTCAAAGCACCAACGGGGGGGCTGATGGACATGTCGTTGTCGTTCAGTATCACGAGCAAGTCACAGTCACTGGCGCCCGCATTGTTCAATGCCTCAAAGGCCATCCCAGCCGTTAGCGCCCCATCGCCGATGATCGCCACCGCCTTGCGCTTGCTACCGGTTTGCCTCGCGCCCATTGCCATGCCTAGGGCGGCAGAAATGCTGGTTGACGAGTGCGCCGTACCAAACGCGTCGTAAATACTTTCTTCTCGTCTAGGGAAGCCGCTCAGGCCGCCGTGTTGACGCAGCGTGCCCATGCGATCTAAACGGCCTGTCAGCATTTTGTGGGGGTAGGTCTGGTGGCCGACGTCCCAAACCAGCCTGTCCTCAGGCGTGTTGAAAACGTAGTGCAAGGCGATCGTTAGCTCTACGGTGCCTAGGTTGGAGCTGAAATGCCCACCCGTCTGCGACACCGTGTCTATGAGGCGTTGTCGCAACTCCTGCGCTAAGTCAGGCAAGCTATCCCGCGAGAGCTTTCTCAGGTGCGCGGGTGATTTAATCCAGTCCAGTAAAGCATCCATGTGTGGCCCGAAATCGTGTTTGTCTGTAGGGTAATTTACAGGTATTTGACAAAACGTCAAGTTAAATTGACACTCTCATTAAATTTTAGTTGACACTTTCTCTGATCCCTCAGGGGTCTGCGCGCCTCATTTCGTGCTTTTTTCAAACAAAAACATATGACTCAGCCCCTACAAAACGACACGTTTCTGCGTGCTTGCCTGCGGCAGGCGACCGATCACACCCCCGTTTGGTTGATGCGCCAGGCGGGCCGTTATCTGCCGGAATACAGAGAAACGAGGGAGAAGGCGGGTAGTTTTATGGGGTTAGCGACCAATACCGACTACGCCACCGAGGTCACGCTTCAGCCGTTGGAGCGGTTTCCGTTGGATGCAGCCATTTTGTTCTCCGACATACTGACGGTGCCGGATGCCATGGGCCTGGGCCTGCGTTTTGAGGCGTCTGAGGGGCCTCGGTTCGCCAAGACCGTCTGCGACGAGGCCTCTGTTGCCGAGCTACAGGTGCCGGATATGGATAAATTGCGCTACGTCTTTGACGCGGTTTCATCGATCCGAAAGGCCCTGAACGGCCGGGTGCCCCTCATTGGCTTTGCGGGCAGCCCTTGGACACTGGCGTGTTACATGGTCGAGGGTCGGGGCTCTGACGACTACCGTCTTGTGAAGAGCTTGCTCTATAGCCGCCCCGATTTGATGCACCGCATCTTGGAAATCAATGCCTTGTCTGTTGCCACGTACCTGAACGCCCAAATCGAGGCGGGTGCACAGGCCGTGATGATCTTTGACAGTTGGGGAGGGGTGTTGGCGGATGGGGCCTTTCAGTCATTTAGCCTCCACTACACCGCGATGGTGCTGTCACGCCTGAAAAAGCAGCATGCCGGGCAAACGATCCCCAGAATTGTGTTCACCAAAGGTGGCGGCCTGTGGTTGCAGGACATGCAGTCACTGGACTGTGAGGTGTTGGGGCTGGACTGGACCATGAACCTGGGGCAAGCCCGGGCGGTGGTCGGTGGCACCGCAGGCGGGCCGGGGAAGGCCCTGCAAGGCAACATTGACCCCAATGTGCTGTTTGCGCCGCCCGCACACATTGATACCGAAGTGCAGCGGGTGCTAAACAGCTTTGGTCAGCCACACACCGACCCGAACACCACAGGGCCCACGCATATTTTTAACCTCGGTCATGGCATCAACCAACTGACGCCGCCAGACCATGTTGCGGCCTTGGTTGAGTCGGTGCATCGGCACTCGCGCGTCATGAGACAAGCGGTCTGAGCCTGCCACTGCGATCCGTTTGCGCTTGCGCGTTGAGACGGAAAAGTGTAAATTTTACTTGACAGTTTTCGGCGACTTTCAGATGATGGTCGGCAGAAAACTAACTGGAATAGAACCTTCATGGCTGCCACTTTCCCCTTTGCCGCAATCGTTGGGCAAGATGAGATGACCCTTGCGATCCAAGTGGTCGCCATTGACCCCTCCATCGGCGGTGTCCTGGTGTTGGGCGACCGCGGTACAGGAAAGTCGACGGCGGTGCGGGCTTTGGCCGATTTGTTGCCCCCCATCAAAGTCGTGAAAGGCTGCCCTTACCGGTGTGACCCCAGCCAACCGGCGCAAAGTTGCCCGGTTTGTGTCACCCCAGTGCCTGATAAGGCAGGCAAGCCGACCAAGTTACCCAGCGAAAGTCGCGCGGTGGGCGTGGTTGACTTGCCATTGGGCTCCACCGAGGACCGCATTGTGGGGGCTCTCGACTTAGAGAAAGCCCTTTCCCAGGGGATTAAGGCGTTTTCCCCTGGCTTGCTGGCACAAGCACACCGTGGCTTTTTATATATCGACGAGGTGAACCTGCTCGACGACCATTTGGTTGATCTGTTAATCGATGTGGCGGCCTCTGGCGAAAATGTGGTGGAGCGAGAAGGCCTGAGCGTTAGGCACCCGGCGCGGTTTGTCTTGGTCGGTAGCGGTAATCCGGAAGAGGGGGAATTGCGTCCCCAATTGTTAGATCGTTTTGGTCTGTCCGTTCAGGTAAAAACCCCGCAAGACGTTGCATTGCGCGTAGACGTTATCAAGCGACGTGATGCGTTTGACAAGGACCCGGTGGCTTTCAAGGCACTCTGGCAAAACGAGAGTGACCAGTTACAAAAGCGCATTGTGAAAGCGCGTAAGGCACTCGACGGTGTCTCGATTGATGACGACATGCTCACCTTGTGTGCACGTCTGTGTCAGCAGCTTGGAACCGATGGACTGCGCGCGGAGCTCACCCTAATGCGTGCGATGCGTGCGTTGGCGGCCCTGCAAGGGCGCAAGGTGGTGAAGACCGAGCACCTCATCGCCATTGCCCCTTTGGCTTTACGCCACCGCTTGCGGCGCAATCCACTGGACGACACCGACTCGGGGCAACGCGTGCAAAGGTGCTTGCAAGACCTGTTGGCTGCCTGATCGCGCCCTATGGCTGATGACCTGAAATGGTTGGACACTTGGAACGATGCGATGACATCGTTGCAGTTGTTGCAAATCGACCCCAGCGGCTTTGGTGGTGTGTGGCTAAAAGCGCCCTTTGGGCCGGTGCGTACGCAGTGGCTTGCCCACTTGACGCAGACCGGTGTGAACACCGTGAACCTACCCGGTCATGTTGACCGTGATCGCCTGTTGGGCGGCATTGATTTGTCGACAACCCTGCAAACGGGCCACCTGCACATGCAGGCGGGCTTGCTTGCGCAAGCCGATAAGGGACTGGTCTGCATCAGCATGGCCGAGCGGTTTCCTGCCGCCTTGATTGCGCCTATGACGCAAGCGATGGACACGCGCTCCCTTCCGCCGCTACACAGCGCAGATCATGCCGCCACGACCATGGGCACCGCATTTGGCGTGGTTGCGTTGGACGAGTCCACCGACGACGAGCCGCCGCTCAGTGACGCCTTGCAAGACCGTCTTGGCATCTGGCTTGACCTGCGTGAGCTGGCGCCCGCCGATATCGTTGGACGCGACCTGTTTGCGAGCCCAGCGTCGTCGGATCAGCGGTGGGCACCTGTCTTGCCAGATATGGGTCTTGATGCGGATAGCTTGCGCGACATTCAACACGCCTTGCCACGGGTGCAGGCGAGCGATGCGCAGATCACGGCCCTGTGTGCGGCGGCACAGGCACTCGGCATTGACTCCTTGCGCATCCCCAGTTTGGCTTTGCGTGTGGCGTGTTGTCATGCAGCGTTGCACGGTCGTGTGGCCTTGGACGATACGGATGTGGCCTTCGCTGCGCGGTGTGTATTGGCTCCGCGCGCGACGCGAAGCCCTGCGGCTGAGTCCAACGCTGAATCCAACGCTGAGGCAGATTCTGAACCCACTGAGGAGGCCACAGCACCGGAAGCGCAAACGCCGCCGTCTCAGGACGCGCCTGCTTCCGATGCGGCGGACCAAGATCCGCAGACAGACCAGGCAGACCCTCAGTCCCCCCTCTCCGGCCGATTTGCAGGAACTGGTCGTGGCCGCCGCATTGGCGAGCCTACCGAATGATGTCTTAGACCGGCTCTTAACGCAGGCGGGTCGAAACCAAGGGCATACGTCAGGTCGAAGCGGCCAAGCCAAAGCGGGCGTGCAGCGGGGGAGGCCTCTGCCGCCACGCCCTGGGCCTCCCGGGGGGCACGCGCGCTTGCATGTGTTGGCCACCTTGCGCGCCGCCGCGCCTAAGCAGCGCCTACGTGCGGGTGCACAGCCGGGACGCGTGGCTATTCGTGCCGAAGACTTTCATGTGCACCGCTACCAACAGCGCAGTGCAAGTTGTCTGATTTTTGCTTTAGATGCCTCGGGGTCTGCCGCCCTGAATCGATTAGCGGAGGCCAAGGGCGCCGTCGAGCGCTTGTTGCAAGCATCTTATGCCCGACGCGATAGCGTGTGCATCGTGGCATTTAGGGGCGCCCGTGCCGACTTGTTGTTGCCGATGACGCGCTCACTGGTGCGCGCGAAGCGTGCCATGACNGGCTTGCCGGGTGGGGGCGGTACGCCATTGGCCTCGGCGCTGCAGTTGTCGGTATCGCAGGCGACGCAGTTGCAAAGACAAGGCGTGACGCCGCTGTTAGTCGTACTGAGTGACGGTCGGGCTAATGTGGACTTAGCGGGCCGAGGTGGGCGCTCGCAGGCCTTGTTAGATACCCAAACGTGGTGTGCACAGTGGCGCTTAAATGGCCATCGCTCGTTGTGGATCGATACGTCTGCACAGCCCGATGCCCAGGTTCGCAGTTTGGCCGATGCCATGGGGGCGGGCTACCTGCCCATGCCCCAAGCGCAAGCAGAGCGTATCGCGTCGGCGATGGATAACCTGAGGCGGGGCGACGCTTAGGATGTTTGATCGCTTGTATCCCGGGATGCCGTGGGGTAGCTACCGTGATCGCTGGCCGCTTGCGGAGGCGAGTCGGTTTGTGGTGGCAGGCGGCCGGACTTGGCACGTTCAGATCAGTGGGCAAGGGCCGTGCTTATTGCTCTTGCATGGGACCGGTTCGGGTAGCTTTAGCTGGCGCGGGTTGATACCGATACTCAGCCGCCATTTCCGGGTCGTCGCCCCCGATTTACCGGGTCATGTATTCACCACCCGAGGAGCCACGGACGGGCTATCTTTGAATGGCATGAGTGACGGGCTTTGTGCGCTCATACGCCAGCTCAACCTGCAGCCCTCGGTACTTGTTGGGCACTCTGCGGGGGCGGCAATTGCCGCCAACATGGTGCTGCGTGACGACACGTTGTCAACCGCGCACCTGATAGGGATGAACCCCGCTTGGTTGCCCCTGCCGGGCTTGTCAACGTGGCTTTTCGGGCCAGCCGCCAAGCTGGCGGCGATCAACCCCTTGTCTGCATGGGCAACCGCTAAGTTGGCCAAAAGACCCTCATTTCTGGCGAAGTCACTGGCACAAACGGGCTCGGTACTGAGCGAGGAGGGTATGGCGCTGTATCAGACGGTGTTCAGCCATTCTGGCCACGTTCACAGTGTCTTGGGCATGATGGCGGCGTGGCAGTTGGCACCGTTGTCGGACGCACTTGCAAGGATAAAAAACCCGGTTTCTATTTTTGTCGGGTTAAACGACCAGACGATTCCGCCCGCACTGGCTGAGCAGGCCTGCAAGGTGATGCCGCAGGCGGTGCTTCACCAGCAGCCGCAGCTGGGCCATTTGGCTCATGAGGAGCGGCCAGAAGCCAGCGCCAACGCTGTTTTGAGCGCGTGCGGCGTTATTTAGAAGCGTAGCGCTTCAGCGTGTGCAACACCTCCAACGGATTATTTGAAATCGCATCGGCACCGAACAGCTCGGGTGTGGCCTCGACCAGTGTGAAGATGGGACCGCCCAAAATGACCTTCACGTCGGGGTTCCCTGAGCTCTGTTTGAGGCGTGTGACGAGTGATTTCAAAGCAATTAGCTGCGCCTCGATGGCGACAGAAACCCCAATGACGTCAAACCACTCATTGGCCCCCGTGCGCACCAATTCATCTTCTGTAGCGGACACATCAATCACAACGGATGCCCCCTCACGCCTGAAGAGGTCGGCGACGATGGTGATGCCTAAAAGATGCATNGACCCGGGCGCGGCGCACAGCATGACGTGCGCCTTCTCACCCTCGCCTTGTGGCCCATCCCGGTATTCGTAGCCCAGCCGGTAGGTGATCTGGTGCATGATCGCCAAGCCGCAGGTGACATCGGTGAAGCTGCACAAGTCTTTGTCCCACAGGTGGCCCAAGTGTCTTGCGGCTGGCGTGATCAAGTCCAGAAACATACTCTGGTCGCTCACGCCTTGAGCGATCAACGCATCAACGATTGCGTTCGCCCGCAATGAGTCGCCATCACGGCACCCTTCGGTAAATGCAATGAATTCCGGAAATGGACTATCTCGTTTTTCGTGCTGCCCTGTGTCGCCATTTCAGACGCATAGTGCTCAGACTGCAACAACCGCGGAATGAGGTGGTCGTCTATGACGTTAACAAGGGATTCCTCGCACTCGTCATTCGCTGAGACAACACGTCCCAGCTGACCCGTGAACCCCGCTAAGCTATTTAACTTAGACATGCCAACCCTTGAAGAAACCTAGCGTACAGACACAGGGCCTGTGATTGGGGCGATTATTCGCCAGCGTTATAGCATTCCGATCCGCTAAGACAGTCGAATTTTAATAAGTCTAGAATATTTTTCAATACTCCAGAACCCTTTCAACTTGTCAAGGTCCTGCTTGGACGGTTTCACACACCAAGGGCTCCCGCCCTAGGTAAATACGCCCCTTCGGGCGGCCTCTCGGCCCCGCGCCTCAGGCCTTGGCGAGACCCAGTAAGTGGGCCATGTCCTTGAGAAAAATACGAACGTGGGCCATCGGGTCTTTTTTGGCGAGTTCT
>JGI20159J14440_10002990_pt1 | contig 11090 bp, 8 predicted proteins | sample COG_09_FD_14440 | JGI IMG/M metagenome (IMG submission 14440) | reverse complement strand
GAAGTTATTATTTCAAATAAAACTGCAACTGGTGTAAAAATGAGTGATGGAAAAATTTTTTCAGCAAAAAAAATAATAAGCGGTACAGGTATTATGACTACCTATAACAAACTTATCCCCTCTTCAATTGCTAATAAATTCAACCTTAAGAATCAGCTTCAAAAAGTAAATCGCTCTGTTTCTCATGCCTGTTTGTATATTGGGCTAAATGGTTCTCCAGAAGAGTTAAAACTTCCAAAAACAAATTACTGGATATACCCAAGTGATTTAGATCATGATGAATCCGTTGATCGATATTTAAAAAATATTGATCATGAATTTCCTGTAGTTTATATCTCCTTTCCCTCTGCAAAAGATCCTGACTGGAACAATAGATATCCTGGAAAAAGCACCATTGATATTATAACACTCGTACCCTATGAAATTTTTGAACCATGGGCTGGAAGTAAATGGATGAAAAGAGGGGAAGATTACACCAACATAAAAGAGAAAATTTCTCAACGTTTACTTAAAATCCTTTACGACAAATTACCTCAAGTAAAAGGGACAGTAAGTCATTACGAACTTTCCACACCGTTAACAACAAAACATTTTATAAATTACGACAAAGGTGAGATTTATGGTTTAGATCACAGTCCTAAAAGATTTAGACAGGAATTTTTAAAACCTAAAACTCCCATTAAAAATTTATTTTTAACAGGGCAAGATATTGTTACTGCTGGTGTAGCGGCAGCACTATTTTCTGGAGTAATTACTAGCGCAGCAATAACAGGTAAAAATATTATTAAAAAAGTGATGAATTCCTAATTTTTTCGAATCCAAGCAGTTGGATTCAATCTGGTTGTATTTTTTGATAACACAAAAATAAGTTTAGTTTTCCCTGTAATTCGATCAGTAAAAATTTTACCCAAAGCCTGACCTGTTTTTACTTTATCTCCATTGCCAACATAAACACTTTCTAGATTATTATATATAGAGATATAGTTCCCGTGTCTAATTAAGACAGACTTCTTTCCTTCTGATTGGGTTTGAATTGCTAAAACTTCTCCATTAAAGATAGACTCGGCATTTGTTCCTTTATTGGTTGCTATGTGAATACCTGTACTATTTATATAATTCCCTGAATAGATCGGATGGGGCTGTTTACCAAATCTTCTAATGATAAGACCACTATCTACAGGCCATGGAAGTTTCCCTTTATTTTGCTCAAATTTTTCTGCCAATTCTTTTGCCTCAGGAGTTAACTTAAAACCTTTTGATTTTTTTGCTCCTTTAGCAGCATTTGATTTAGCAATGGCTTCTTTAATTATTTTATCAATTATTTTTGCTATTTTCTTTTCTTCTTGTTGTTTTTGCTGGAGGCTTTTCTTGTATTTTTTCTCCTTCTTTTTAATCTGAGAAATTAATTTTTTTTGATCTAACTTATCAAGTTCCACTTTAAAAATTTGATCTTGTTCGTTTGATAGTAGTGTATCTTTTAATTGTTTTTGAAAAAATAAAGAATCTTTTAATTGTGATACCTGATTAGATACCATGGCTAATTCTTCTCCTTGTTTTTTTCTGAAAGATGCGTACTGCTTCATATATTTAACTCTCTTGTAAGCTTGATAAAAGCTTTCAGAAGAAAATATAAATAAGGTTCTACTTTGCTGAGACTTACTCTTATAAGACTTGTAAATCATAGCAGCATAATCTTTCTTAAGAGCTACTAATTTTTCATCTAACTCTTTAATTTCTTTTTCATAGAGAACTATTTCACTAGATAAAGATTGTACTTCTTTGTTTATGGTTGAAATATATTTTTCTCTGACTGTAATTTTTTGATTTAAATCTTTTAACTCTTCAAGAGCATTTTTTTCACTTTTTTTTGTGTCAAAAAGCAGCTTATTAACCATTTTAATTTCTCTTTTTATTCTATTTCTATCTTTTTCTAACTGCTTTCTTGATTTTTGCTGAGCAGTAATAGTTATAGAAACTAATAGAAATAATAAAAAGGATATGAATGGCTGTTTTCTTATCATTAAAATTTAATTGATTTATACCCTGACGGTATTCTAAATGGAATACTGATTTGTTTATTTAAAACTAACGATTTAAACTCTATACCTATAACCGTAAAATTATCTTTATTTTCCAAAGCTTTAATTACAATTTTTTTAGGAATTAGTTGCTCTTTAATTTTCTGGTAATTTCCATATTGAATTTGTAATATTTTACTATCCACATTTGAATTTAATACTTGCTTGTTTAATGAGAAATTTACTGGATTAAAAAAAAGAGACAGTTTGTATAAGTCCGATTGATCTTTTGGAATTAATTTATACAATCCTTCACTAACTTCAGAGAAGTATTTAGCTTTTGTTACATCTAAAATACTTTCTCCAATAAGTAAATTTTGAAGCTGTTTAAACGTTACTTTAGTTCCCAACATTTTTTCTAAAAGAGAGAAATCTCCCTTAAAATAGCGTTTGTTTATTGGAGAATAGTAACTAAAAGAACCAGGGGTTATTTTGGCTCTAAATACATTAATAAGTTTAGAACCTTTAATCCATATAATGGAATCTTTGAGAATTCTGAGAGTTACTTTGAGATTAACCCGAGTACTTTTACCTTTATTTTTGACCGAATAGGAAACTTTCAATTTAGAGTCTAGCGAATTAGCGCTAAACATTGTAGCATTGTGTTTCTTAATAATTCGTTTGGAAGAGATGTTTTTTAACCCCTTTGTTCGAACAAGTTCTCTTTTGCTTTCACATGAAACCAACACTAGTAAAAAGAATAAGAAGCTTATTGTTCTCATGTTATATTTTTAATTTTTTAATTTTATTTTCAAATTCAATAGCCTTTTTATTGTTGCCCAAACTAGAATATACTTTTGCTAAAGTACTATAAAATTGAACTTCTAGTGCAGGGTTTTCTATTACAAAATCTAGGCCTATTTCCAAAATAGCAATAGCTTCGTCAAACTGTTGTTGCTGATGTAAAAAATTAGCTCTAGAAAGATATGAAAATGGTTGAGCAGGAAAAAGAGTAACAGCCAACTTACTATAGTTATTTAAAATTTGACTGTTGGTAGACTCAGCTAATTCTAGTATTTGTTTTAACATACTAAAAGAGGGATTATTTTCATTAAAATCAGAAATTAATTTATCTAGATCCTTGTCGTCATTTTTTAATTTGACAGGTTTCATAGATAACTCCAATTTCTCCTTAAGCCTTTCCAGTTTTTGATGTAACCCTTTTTCTTGTTCTAATAAATAGAGTAATGAAAGTGCCTTATTACTTTGCCTATTTAGATGATATAAATAAATTAAAGATTCTGTATAATAGGGGTCTAACTCAACAATTTTTAATTGAACTTTAATGGCTTCCCCATAATTTAGATCTTTTTTGAGAATGGAAACAAAATGAAGTAACATCCAAATATTGGATGAATCTTGCTCCAAAGCCTTTTCAATATATTGTCTTGCTTCTAGCGTTTGATTTAGAAATAAGTAATTTTTAGAAAATTCAAAATAAATGGTTTTATTACCGGGAGATAGCTTATCACAAATTTCTAGGTCCTGAATAGCTTTTTGGTAGTTTCTTATTGATTTATTTGAGAGTGATTTAAAAAAGTACTCCTGAAATTTAATCTCTTTTTCTTCAGAAAAATTAGTAGACTTACCAATATTTTCTTGAGATAGAGAACTAAAAGGATTAAACAATAATACCAAACAGACAAAAAGTCCAATCCTTTTAATCATCTTAACTTATTATTAGGTCAATTCTGAGTAATCGCCTATGCTTACAGAAGTAAAATTACCGTTGTATGTTGCATGATTACCTATCATAGCATTATCTAAAGTAGCGTTTGAAATTTTTACATTGGTTTGAATTAAAGAATTAGAAATTTTAGAATCTGTTACCAAACTATCCTCTCCTATGGACACATATGGACCAATTGTTGTATTTTTTAGCACCACATTTTCTCCAACAAAACAAGGTTGTATGATTTGAGAATTTTCTATTGTAACAGTTTCAGCCACAAGATTATTTCCTTTGTCATATTCAAACCCTAATATTTTTTTATTAGTATCTACGGTTGGGTCTTTTTTCCCACAATCCATCCATACATCAACTTTACCAGGTAAAAATTTAGCGCCGTCTTGTTTGAGTGTCTCTAAAACTTCTGTTAATTGAAATTCACCTGAAGGTCTAATATCATTATCTATAAGATATTGAATCTCTTTAGAAAGCTTATCACCATCTTTAAAGTAATAAATACCTATTATTGCTAAATCTGAAACAAATTTTGTTGGTTTTTCTACAAAATCTGAAATAAATCCATTGTTTAATTTTACAACTCCAAATGCACTAGGATCTTCAACTTGTTTCACCCAAATAGCACCATCTGCTTCTGCATTTAATGTAAAATCTGCTTTAAATAACGTATCCGCAAAAGCAACAACACAAGGACCAGTCAGAGATTCTTTAGCACAAAAAATTGCGTGAGCAGTACCCAAAGCTTCTTCTTGGACATATACAGACCCTTTTGCTCCAAGTTCCTTTGCTATCATTAATAATTTTTCTTTTGTATTACTGGGAAACCCTTTTGCTGATGGCCCAATTATAAAAGCAATTTCCTCTATTGGTTGATTCACTACAGAGGTAATATCTTCTACTAATCTTTGAACAATTGGCTTTCCTGCTATTACAGTTAAAGGTTTTGGAGTGGTTAGGGTATGAGGTCTCAAACGAGATCCAATTCCTGCCATAGGGACGATTATTTTCATGTATATTTTTTTTGTTTTTTAGTCTAGCAATATACCACTAATTGATTGATTGTGAAAAAGAGGAATCTCTTTAAATTCCTTTTGAAATTGAATCAATTAAATTCTTTGTGTACTCAGATGTTGGTGTTTTATATATGGTATCTGCATCATCTATTTCTTCAATTTTTCCTTTATTCATCACTACTAGTTGATCAGACATGTACTTAACAACTGATAAGTCATGTGAAATAAAAATATATGAAAAGTTAAAAGTTGATTTTAATTCATTTAATAGATTTAGTACCTGTGCTTGAACAGAGACATCTAATGCCGAAACTGATTCGTCACAAATAATGATTTTAGGTTTTAACGCGATTGCTCTAGCAATTCCTATCCGTTGTCTTTGCCCTCCAGAAAATTCGTGAGGATACTTATTAAAATGTTCTTCCTCTAGCCCAACTTTTTTTAATAACTCTATCACATATATTTTTCTTTCCTTATCATTAGATAAAACACCATGCACGTTCATAGGCTCAAGAATAGCATTTCCAATGGATATTCTTGGATTTAGAGACGAGAATGGATCTTGAAAAATAATTTGAATTTCTTTTCTTAAATTTTGCAAAGCTGTTTTTGATAAATGAGTAATATCTCTTCCTTTATAAAATATTTTTCCAGAAGTTATTTTTTCTAGCTGCATAATTGCCCTACCTAAAGTTGTCTTCCCACATCCAGACTCTCCAACTAATCCTAGTGTTTCTCCTTCGTATAACTTAAATGAAATAGCATCTACTGCTTTTATGAATGGCTTTTTAGCGAATCCAACACTGGTGTTAAAATATTTTTTTAGATCAACTATTTCTAACAGTGGTTTTAATTCATAAATTTTACGGTGATAAGCATCTCTCTCTTTTTTTGTATAAACGTCTGTGGAAATTTTATTTTTTATAAAATCTTCTACAGTGGGAAGTTTTTTTAATCGTTGATTTAAATTAGGCTTAGAATTAATAAGTCCTTTGGTATAATTATGTTGTGGGGAATGAAAAATATCAGTTGTAATTCCATTTTCCACAATCTTTCCCTTAAATAAAATAATTACATTGTCTGCTATTTCAGACACCAATGACAAATCATGTGAAATTAAAAGGATGCTCATCTTGTTTTCCTTTTGTAATTCTTTCAAAAGCAATATTATCTCTTTTTGAACTGTTACATCTAGTGCTGTAGTAGGCTCATCCGCAATTAACAAATCTGGTTTACATGCTATTGCAATAGCAATCATAACACGTTGTTTTTGACCTCCACTTATTTGATGGGGGTAAGAGTTGAAAATTCTATCTGGTAGTGGTAATTTTACTTTTTGAAAAAGCGTAATAACTTCTTGGTAAATTTCTTTTTTATTTAAACCTGTATGCTGTTTCAAGACTTCAGCTACTTGACTCCCACATGTTAAAGTAGGGTTTAATGAACTCATAGGTTCTTGAAAAATCATCGCAATTTTATTGCCTCTAATTTGTTGAAATTCTTTATCTGAAATTGTTAAAAGATTTTTTTCATCAAAAAAAATAGTTCCATCTTGAATAGTATTCTTTGGTAAGAGTCCTAAAACTGCCAATGAAGTAACTGATTTTCCGCTACCAGACTCTCCTACAATACCCAGAATTTTATTTTCCTTTAAGTTAAAGGATATATTTTTTACAACCTCATTTTCATCTTTTTCAGATAAAAATTTAATCGTAAGATTTCGTACTTGCAACATTTTTAAAATTGTATCTTTTTAAATGCGGTGAAACATATTCTTGAATAATTTTAAAGATAAAAAAATTAACATCAAATAACTTTACACTAAGCTTTTTTTGATTTAAAACTCTGAACTATCAAACTGAATTGAAAGAAATTCAAANACTTAAAAGATACTTTTGTATACTATTATAAAACGAATCTGTCTTACTAAACAATACCCCCCCTTTTTAGGTAATAAAAAATTTCACTAATTCAAGGTATTGTAAAGATTCAATTTCCTTATTATTTTTACAGTGTTATTGTTCTTTGAATTATGTTATTAAGTTATGTTATTCGTTTATTGTTACCATCCCCCAATCAACAAAGACGATACTATAATTTAATTTATTATTAACTTTTGATATTCCCCCAAATCTTAGTTAATAATACAAAAAACCTAGAAAATTTTTTCTAGGTTTTTCTTTTTATTAAAACCTTTCTAAAATTTTCTACATAATCTATAATTAAATTACAAACTCAAGTGTTCTGCCTAATTTTTTGTTCCTTTGTTTAAATTTATTTTTGTGAATTATATTTCAGTAGAAAATATCTCAAAATCTTATGGAGATAGAACATTGTTTAGCAATATTTCCTTTGGGATCAATAAACATCAAAAAGTAGCTTTTGTTGCTAAAAACGGAACAGGAAAAACCTCCATACTAAATATTATTGCAGGGTTAGATTCACCAGATGATGGACAAGTTATCAAGAGAAAAGAAATTCAAGTGGCTTACCTATCTCAAAACCAACTATTTAATGACAATCTTACCATAGAAGAAACTATTTTTGAGACAGAAAATAGAATTTTACCTATCATAAAACAATACGAAAAAGCACTCGAAAACCCTGAAGATTCAGAAAATTATCAGAAAGCTTTTGACTTAATGGATCAACACAATGCATGGGATTTTGAGACCCAATATAAATTGGTTCTAACTAAATTAAAACTCCCAACTTTATCAATGAAAGTGGGTAAACTTTCAGGGGGGCAGAAAAAAAGACTAAGTCTTGCTGTTTTACTAATAAATAAACCCGATTTAATCATTTTAGACGAGCCAACTAACCATCTAGATTTAGAAATGATAGAATGGCTTGAAGACTATTTTAAGAAAGAAAAAATTACACTATTTATGGTAACGCATGATCGTTACTTTCTAGAAAGAGTTTGTAATGAAATTATAGAACTTGATCATGGTAAACTATATAAATACAAGGGTAATTATTCCTATTATTTAGAAAAAAAAGAAGAAAGAATTGCTCAGGAAGCAGCTTCCACTCATAAGGCTAAAAATTTATTTAAGAAAGAGTTAGATTGGATGCGCAGACAACCAAAAGCAAGAACTACAAAGTCTAAGTCTAGAATTGATGATTTTCAAGAAATTAAAGAAAAAGCACACAAAAGAAGACAAGATCATACAGTTCAATTAGAGATAAATATGGAAAGGTTAGGGAGTAAAATTGTAGAGCTCCACAAACTAAAAAAGTCATTCGGAGATCTAAAAATTCTTGATGGTTTTCAATATGTGTTTCAAAAAGGAGAACGTATTGGAGTAATTGGTAAAAATGGAACTGGAAAATCATCTTTTTTAAATGTACTTACTCATAAAGAACCCGTTGATGGTGGAAAAATTGTAGTTGGAGAAACTGTAAAGTTTGGGTATTATACACAAAAGGGGATTGTTGTAAAAGAGGGTCAAAAAGTTATTGAAGTTATTAAAGAATTTGGTGAAGAAATCCCATTAACCAAAGGCAGAAGAATTTCTGCCTCTCAATTACTGGAACGTTTTTTATTTGACAAAAAAAAGCAATACGATTATGTTGAAAAGTTGAGTGGTGGAGAACAAAAAAGATTATACCTCTGTACTGTATTAATTCAAAATCCAAACTTTTTAATACTTGATGAACCAACCAATGATTTGGATGTAATTACCTTAAATGTGTTGGAAAGTTTCTTGTTAGATTTTCCAGGAAATTTAATTGTAGTTTCTCACGACAGGTACTTTATGGATAAAATTGTGGATTCTTTATTTGTTTTTAGAGGTGATGGTATTGTTGAAAATTTTCCAGGAAATTATACAGATTATAGAACGTATGAAGATTCTAAGCCAAGAGAAAAAACTGTAAAAATTGAAAAAAAGCAGGTAAATATAACTCCATCAAAAGCTAAGTTAACATTTGAAGAAAAAAGAGAATTTGGATCTTTAGAAGAAGACATAGAAAGGCTATCACGTAAAAAAAAGGTGATCGAAACATCTTTCTTAAATATAGAATTAACCCAAGATCAAATTAAAGAAAATTCTGAGGAGCTTGAACAGATACTATCTTCTCTAGAACAAAAAGAGGAACGGTGGCTTGAACTCTCCATGAAGCTTGAGGGCTAAACTTTTATAATTTCATCTTTGTTAATTAATTTTTCATTATTGAACCTCATTAATACTTGTGCCACAGAGATTGTATCTTTTTCGCAATAACTAACAATTCTGTCTAAATTTTTTTCTTTATAATACACAGAGGCAACCTCACTACCATCTATGTCATCTTTTGGAGACGGTATCCCTAAAATGGTAGTTAATAACTGTAAAGAACTATAGTGTTTATAATCTCCAAACTTCCATAATTCCATGGTATCTAAATGAGGAACTTCCCAAGGTTTTTTTCCAAATAAATTTAATTTTGAAGGTAATTCTATGTGATGTATAATCATTCTTCTAGCGATGTAAGGAAAATCAAATTCTTTCCCGTTATGAGCACATAATACATGATATGATTTATTAAAATGTGTATCCAACAGTTTTTTAAAGTCCAATAAAATTTGTTCTTCATTATCTCCACTAAAAGAGGTAACTCTTAAATTTCTTTCTTGCTCATTATTGGTAAAATACGCTACAGAAATACAGATAATTTTGCCAAACTCTGCCCAAATACCTGCTCGCTCGTAAAAATCTTCAGCAGTAAACTCTTCTTTTCGTTGATAAGCAGTTTTTTTTGAAAATAATTCTTGGATTATTTCCGGCACCTCAGACCAATTTTCTTTTTGCGGAACTGTTTCAATATCTAAGAATAAGACATTGTTCATTTTTGTTTTCAAGTTCATAGGGTTTTTATTGTGAATTTACTAAAAATAAAAAAGCCTCGAAAATTCGAGGCTTTTTAAAAGAGTTATGTATAAGAGATTATTCTCTAATTAATTTTACACTTTTTACTCCTTGCTCTGTAGTAATTCTAGCAATATAAATACCACTACTTAACCCTTGAGTGGAAATTGAAGCCTCAGTACTATTATTGTTTCTCTGAGATGCAACTCTTTTTCCTAATAAGTTGAAAACTTCTACCGAGTTAATTACAGTATTAGGAGTTCTAAAGTTCCAGTTTGAATTGGATGGGTTAGGGTATACACTAATAACATTTATAAATTTAGTATCTTCTACACTTAGTGTTTCTGCACCAATCACAACACTACCCAAGGTTGTGTCTGCAGGGTCAGCTAATGGACCAGTAACTGCAAAACCGTATTGAATAACAGCTTGGCTCATTTCATCAGCAGTAGCAGTAATTGTAAAATCTCCAGTACTTGAAATATCAGCAGTTTTATATGCCACTGTTGAATAAGAAGATGTTAAAGTTTTAATGAATGCTACAACTGTATATCCGTCTCCTAAATCACTAACAGAAACGTTACCTGAGAATGTTAATTCTTCGTTTGCTAAAGAAGCATCTTCAATGTAAGATAGAGCTTCAATGTATTTATTAGCAGTTTGAGTTGTTGCACCTTGATCAAACCAAGCTGCATTTGTTGCTTCAGCAGTCCAAATAGCAGTGTTTGGTTCCAATGTCATACTTGTTGCAGTAGGTGTTGCTCTAAGATCTGATACAGTATATGCGAATCCAAAAGCATAAGCACCATCAGATACGTTGAAAGCATTCACATAGGCATTCCATGCCTGTGAAGTTGCTACAGTAACACTATTTTGAGAAAACCCAAATTTTACCGTTAATAATATTAATAGTAAAGTAATTTTTTTCATATTGAAAATATTTAAAAGTTTGTAAGCTCCAAATATCATCAATTTTAACCCTAACATACTCAAAATTAACCCATACAAAAACTATACAGTCTTGATTTCTAGTGTTAAACAGTGACATATTAACACAACATTGCTGTTTCTACTCACTAAATTTCAATTGTTCATCCTTATCCCAAATACCCCAATAAGATCCAACATCACCCTCAGAATCCACTTTCCAAGACTCATCAAATGAGGAGAAATAAAAGATATCTATGTCATCTTCTTTAGACCAGGTTTGAGCATTGATAAAATATTTCATAGCATTTTCTTCAGACGGAACAGCACCTGCCAAATTAGAACCTTCACTTGGCCATCCTGTTTCAGTAATAATTACTTTTTTGCCTTTTCCGGCACGAAGAGCCCTTTGGTACATATCTTTCATATATAACAATGAATAGTCTTGATGACACCCTTCCCAAAAAGGGTAACAGTTGGCTAAAATAATATCACAAGCTTCAGAAATAGCAGGCCTATCTTCAAACTCATA
>JGI20159J14440_10002987_pt1 | contig 11096 bp, 6 predicted proteins | sample COG_09_FD_14440 | JGI IMG/M metagenome (IMG submission 14440) | reverse complement strand
CTCTACATAATACACAACGCACTTTGAGAAGAGAGAGTAAGAGATTAAGAGATGCAATCGAGGAAGAGTCTCTCTGTGGTATCTTCTTTATTATATTCAGGATATAGTGATAACAACACCAACGAGAAGAAGAAGAAAATGGCCGCCGGCACATCTTCTTTCAGGAAAACGGCACAAGCGACATCTCATCAACAACAACAACAAAAACAAAAACATCAGAAAAACGATATCTCCCGAACGCAACTGTTAAACGACGGGAACGTCATACCGACTTTAGGATTAGGGACGTGGAAATCGAATCCACCTGAGGAGTGCACTTTAGCCATCACTTCGGCGTTACGGAACGGGTTGACGCATTTGGATTGCGCGTCGGCGTATGCGAACGAACACGTGATTGGAAAGTGTTTGAGTAAAGTTTTTGGCGACGAAGATACGTCGCGAGAGGACGTGTTCATTACGAGTAAGTTATGGAACGATAGACGGAAACCAGATGACGTTCGAGAGGCGTTGGAACAAACATTAGAAGATTTACAGTTGGAGTACATCGATTTATACTTAATTCATTGGCCAGTGTGTTGGAAACGAGGAACGGTATTAGTGGACGATACGGAGACGTCCATCGAGGAGTGTTGGAAGACGATGGAACAGTTGAAGAGAGAAGGGAAGGTGAAATCGATTGGGGTGAGTAACTTTAATCAAGAACAGTTGACAAAGTTGATGAAACATTCAGAAATTAAACCAGCGGTGAATCAAATCGAGTCGCACCCGATGTTACCGAACGATGCGTTGATTCAGTTTTCAAAGAAGATGGGCGTGGCGGTGACGGCGTATTCTCCATTCGCGAGAGGAAGCGAGTTGTTTAAAAACGAAATTGTACGAAAAATAGCAGAAAGAAGACAAACGACGCCAAGTAAAGTGATTTTAAGATGGCATTTACAGAGAGGCGTGATTGTGATTCCGAAATCGGCGTCTGAAATTCGAGCGAAGGAAAACGCCGATTTTCAGGCTTTGGAAACGTTTTCGCTCACGGAGGAAGATATGGAGGAGTTACGCGCGCTCGATTGCGATTATAGCACGGCACCGGCGCCGTGGAGTCATTTCCCGCAAGTCGCCAGAAGAAATAAGATTTTAAGGCCGTTATTCAAAGTGTTGACGTACCCGTTTTTTAAGGTGTTTAGTATGGACGTGCAGATGATGGGAAGGAAAAAATTCATCACGTTTGGCGCGACTCGGCGCTGAATACGCTGATGAGTTTGGGATGCTACTGCTACGATGTGTCATTAAAATACTACTCATCCAAACGACGACTCAAACGGGCACACGTACGATTTTCTGGATTCGTTGCTTTCTTTGCTATGAACTACTGGGAAAGGATCGTCCGTCGTCCTCGCCCGTTTCACGTTTCCTCTCGGCGGTTTTCCGAGAGAGACCTCTCGGTGGTAGCGAATACCGCTTTCGTTCACGTTCGATAACGGCGACCTCGATGGTTTTTCACCGCCAGGCGTTCGTCGTCGCACTTTTCTCTTATTCGCATCGTTCTCGTCCGCGATGACGTCTGGCGACAGAGACATCTCCGGCGACAACGGGTCTTCTTTCTTCTTCGTTTTCTTCGTCTGTTTCGTCTCCTTTGAGCTCTTTTGAGTGGTGGAAACATCATCAACTTTGTTGTTCTCGTTGAAAATCTCCTCCAACAACCTCGTCGTTTTGCTCTCCTTCTCATATCTCTTTCCATTCGTACTCTCAATCTCTCTCCGTTTCAACAAATCCATCTCCACTTCTCGCACGCTCTCGTGTCTCCTCATCGTCCGTTGGAAACATCTCCTCACGTTCTCAATCTCCTCTTCGGTATCCTTCACGTGCACGAACCCACAGCTACTTCCTCCATCCTCCCCGTTTCCAAAAACGACCGAATCTAACCGGCTCACGAGTTTAGAAACGTCTGAAGATGAACAGCGGCTCAAATTGCGCAAGATTTGCGCGCGTTGTCGCCAAAACTGTTCCTCATTAGTTGTTGTTGTTGTAGTTGTTGATGACAATGATGATGTTCTCCTTGTTGATGACATTTTTAACAACACGCAACAACAACACACGACGATTCCATAGCATTCTGAACACTTTTCGTTTTTTTCTTCTGATTCGAGGTTCCCCCCAAAAAACTTTAATTTTGGTCGTCAAATCAAAATCGTCAGTCCTCAGAAATTTTCAAGTTTGGACTCCTCTTTCGTCGTATTATAACAGAAGACAAAAAAATCAAATCATGGGATTAACGTCTCGGCGAGAGAAGATCGTTCTGTTCGGAGACTCTTTGACGCAACGCGCGATCGAACAAGGCGGATGGGGAGAGAGTTTGGTACGTCGTCGAGAGTTTATATTCATTTCCTTTTTCTTTTCGTTTATTATTACGCAAAGTTATGTGTTCTCTTTCTTTGCGTGTCTGTGTTGGTGTTTTTTATTCTTGAATTTGATCGCCGCGCGCCTTGAATTTTGTCGTGAAGAAGAAGTTTAAATATAAACTAACCAATATTTACTACTTCTCTGTTGTGTTGTGTTACAAAACACGTCGAACGCAAACAAACACCGTTTAACAGAACGACCACTTTACGAGAAGAGCGGACGTGTACGTGAGAGGATTCGGAGGGTACAACACTCGATGGGCGTTAAAAGTTATGGACGATATCTTTCCCGAGAAATTCGACCGACGATTGCGCAAACATCACCTAACGATAATCATGTTTGGGACGAACGATAGCGCAATCGAGGAAAAAACGAGCAAGTTTCAAACGAGCGCGTACGTGCCCTTAGAGGAATACGAGAAGAACATGGAGATTATTATTAATCGAGCGAAGAAGTGCTCGAAGCACGTGATTGTTATGGCCCCACCGGCGATGGATGAACAAGGACGGTTGAACTATCAAGTCGAAATGTACGGCGACAAGGCGTTCGCGAGGTTGGATAGGTCGAACGAAGAGCTACAAAAGTATGGGATGGCGTGTAAACGAGCGTGTAGAAAATGCGTGGTACCGGTCGAGGATTTGTTTGTCGCGTTTGAGCACGATACGAAAGGCTATTTTACGGATGGAATTCATTTCAACGCCCGAGGACAAGAACGCGTTTGGGAACGGTTGAAATATCGATTAACCATGGAAGGCATTCAGCCGGAGAAGATGCAGTTGGATTACCCCATGGGCATTGACTTGAGAGAGAAAGGGCCGGAGTGGATACAACTATTCGAGAAATCGAGAATGGAGAATTATAAGAACAGAAACGGGGTGATGAGTTTTGACGAAAGTCCGTATAATCTCGGAAGAGGAGGTGCGCCGAGTAGTTCGATTTCGCCACCATCGACATCGTCCGCTACGAATACCGATGGTGTACCAATGAGCAATGTTGATAACAGTGGTAAGGTTGGATTCGTTATGAATCATCTGAGTAAGATTGCGATTGGATTCTTCGCCGGTGCGATTGTCGGGAAAGCACTCTCGTCCTCACCCTCATCGACGGGCGAGAAAGTGCGCGTGAAAGAAGTCAAGGTTGAGGTTCCGGGAAAAGAGCGAATCAAAGTCGTGAAAGAAATCGTGAAAGTTCCGGGCCCAACGCGAGTGGTTACGAGATACGAAAAAGTACCGGGACCGGAGAAGATTGTGGAGAAAATCGTCGAGAAGAAAGTAAAAGTTCCCGGACCGGAGAAGATTGTGTACAAAGACCGCGTGGTTAAAGAAAAGGTTGAGGCTCCCGGGAAAGAAACTGTTAAAGTTGTTTATAAAGATAAGCCGGTGGAGAAGATTGTCTACAAGGAAAAGATTGTCAAAGAGAAGGTGGAAGTTCCGGGTAAAGAGAGAGTAATCACGAAAGAGGTCAAAGTGCCCGGTCCGGAAAAGATTGTATATAAAGACAAAATAGTCGAAAAAATCGTCTACAAAACCGATAACAGCAGGAAGAATAGTAGCAGCGGTGGTAGCGCAGCAGCGAAAGAGAAAGTTGTCTATAAAGAGAAGCCGGTGGAGAAAATCGTATATAAAGACAAAATCGTCGAAAAGAAAGTTCAGGTCCCCGGTCCGGAGAAGATTGTCTACAAAGACAAGCCGGTGGAGAAGATTGTCTACAAGGACAAAATCATCGAGAAGAAAGTGGAAGTACCGATCATCAAGGAGAAAATCGTCGAAAAAGTCATCTATAAGGAGAAGAGCGGCGGTGGTAACAGTAGCCGAGGAGGTCCGCGCCTTCCCGAAGGCGCTCCGAAAGTCACCATCAAAGTCGGCAACACGGTTGGTTTCTTCTACGATATTAATAAGAAGTAAACGTACGCAAATGAAGGAGAACGTTTTTCTTATTGACGATTATTACTTTTCGTCTTCGTTGTTATTTATATTAATATATCATCACCGTATTGTATTCCTATTATTTCACAAACATGTTTTGGTATTTTGGTGGTTGGGCTCAATTTGTCTGAAAAAAAGCAAAAAGAGAGAAAGGTCGCCTTCGTTGTTACCGACAGCCATGACAGCCGCTCATTAAAAAAAACAGCCACTCATCAAAAAAAAAAGGCGTCCTCCGACGTCACACATTTTATTCAAAGCCGACCCCGCTCACTTCTTATTGTAGTATTGTATTTACAGTCGGGATCTGCTTGAGAACGGATAGATATTTAAAAGAGTATTCAATCGAGAGAGAGATTTGGTCGATCGAAGAAGAACGGACGAACGCGCGCGCGCGAAAAGAGTAAACGACGTGGCGACGTTTCGGGACACATTTTCGGGTGGTGATAAAAGAGAAAAGCGATAAAAAGGAATAAAAACAGAGGAGGACTTTAACATCGTATTCATCATGGGCAAAGGCGGTAAGGACGCCTCGGGTTCTTCCCCAATCACGAATGTGGATATGTCTCCCGCGAGCACCGCCACCACGTACACGGTTTCGCAGGTGAACGAGTGCGATCACATGACCGCGAAGGACTCCCCAAAACTGGTCATCTTCGGTGACGACGTGTACGACATTTCGAGTTGGATTTCAAAACATCCGGGAGGCGAAACCGTCCTGAAACAGTACTCCGGGAGAGACATTACGGACGCGTTCCGAGCGTATCACTCGGAAAACGGAAAAGCGATGAAAACGTTGAAATCCATGCGCGTTGGCGCCGTTCAAAGAAAGATTTCGGAGGAAGCGCCCCAGCATTTACACGATTTTCGAGAGTTGGTGAAAACGGCGGAGAACGCAGAGTTCAAGACGGATTATAAGCACTATTACGCCATCGCCATTCGCTTGGTGTCTTTGTTAGCCGTGGCAATTCATTTGGTCGTGAATAAAGAGGATACGTTTTCTCACATGCTCGGAGCCGTATCGTTGGGAATGTTTTGGCAGCAAAGCATGTTCATCGGACACGACGCGGGGCACTGCGCGGTGACCCACAATAGGAAATTGGACACCGCCATCGGGTGGCTCATTGGGAACATGTGTAACGGTGTTGGCATTAGTTGGTGGTCGAGCACGCACAACGTCCATCATTGCGCCGTGAACTCTTTGGAGTGCGATCCGGATATTCAACACATGCCGATTTTGGCAGTCACGAGGAAGTATTTCGAATCCGTGTACTCGTTGTACCACAACCGACAGTTGAAATTTGATTGGTTAGCGAAGAAGTTTGTTAGCGTGCAGCATTACACGTTCTACCCGATCATGGCCGTAGCGAGAGTGAACTTATACGCGCAAACGTTGATTCACTGCGCGACGGTAAAAATGTCCAAGAAACAGCGCGTCATTGAATTCGCCACGCTCGGTTTTTACTTCGCGTGGTATTCGACGCTGGTGAGCATGTTACCGACGGCTGGTGAGAAATGGGCGTTCTTCTTCCTCTCGCACGCAATTGGTGGGATCATTCACGTTCAAATATGTTTGTCGCACTTTTCGAGAGATGTGTTCGATGGGATTCCAAAAAACAACGAATGGATTGAGATGCAACTCGCCGGGACGATGGACATTGAGTGCCCAAAATATTTGGATTGGTTCCATGGCGGTTTGCAATTTCAAGTCGAACACCATTTGTGTCCAAGACTACCGAGACATAAACTGAGAGATTTCCGAGAAGAAGTTATTAAACCGTATGCCAAGAAAAACGGTTTGAAGAATTTCCACTCTGTTGGGTTCTTCGAGGCGAACGTGCAAGTATGGAAGACGTTGAAGAAAGCCGCGAGTCAATCCGTGTTATCGCCGGCGTTCTCGACGGAAAATTACATTTAAAAAGAAAGTACAAACACTCGCTGTCACGCATGCGTGGAGAACTTTTTTTGTGTATTTGTTAGTAGAATTATTATTTGGTTCCTGTATAGTATAGACCTATGATGTGTGATCATATGTAAGCAGAAGGGAGAGAGAGAGAGAAAGAGAGAAGATGTGTTGATTAGTTTGTAGTTTACGAGTTGGAAAATTCATTTTTGTTCTAGAAGTCAATCGTTCTTATGAATTTAAACCTCCATATCGAACGCGACGTCGTCCATACTATCCTCGCTGGTGTCATTAATCACTTTTTCTTCCTCTATCGGTCTCGCATTCGCATCGATGATTTCATGCATCGAAGGTCTCTTGTACGAAGAAGAAGAAGAAGAAGAGGACACGGGAAAGGCACTTTCAGCTTTCTCCAACTTCTCCGGCTGCGCCATATCCTCCGCACTCTTCACCATCGCTTGCTTTGGCATTCTCGCCGCATATTTTAAATTCTTGGCCGCAATACCCGCGACAGATTGTTTCGTTTTACTTTTACTTCGTTTCTTTAACACGTCGACCATTAAACTCGCGTGTAAACCTTTTGTCGCGGCAATTGGCATGAGTTTTCCTTTCCCGGGATCTTGGCTCGAGTGTTTCGCCGCAATCGCTCGCGCTTCCGGAGTACGATGATATCGTCCATCCGCACCTAACTCCCACGCTAAGACACCATCCACGAGACAAGCATCGAGCATGTCTTGGATTTCGCACCTGATTCTCTCATCTTCGACTAACGTGACGACTTCGACGCGATGTAACAAATTTCTTCGCATCAAATCTGCGCTACCCATGTAAATCTTCGGATCCGCTTTCCCTGTCTGAAGCGCGTTTTCGAATCGAAAGCATCTGTGGTGTTCTAAGAATCGACCGATGATTGAGATCACGCGAATGTTTTCGGAAATGCCTGGGACGCCAGGGCGAATTCTACAAATGCCCCGAACGATCAAATTCACGCTCACGCCCGCCTGGCTCGCCCGATAAAACGCTTTACAAATCTCCGGGTCGTCTAAACCGTTCATTTTAGCCGTGATGGACGCTTTGTACCCTTTCTTTGCGGCGGTGATTTCGTTCTCGATTAAATCCACCATGCTAGATTGTAAGCTTTGCGGCGCAACCAGCAATCTGTTGAATTCTTTTTGGAAATGATGGCCCATTAAAAACTTGAACAAATTCACGGCGTCTTCGCCGTATTCTTCTTTGCACGTAAACATGCCGTAATCGGTATAAATACCCGCCGTGGACGGGTTATAGTTCCCAGTTCCTAAGTGAACGTACTTCACGAGCTTTTCTCCTTCTCTTCGTACGACTAAAGTTGCTTTACAGTGCGTTTTCACGCCTTTTACGCCGTACGCGACGTTACACCCGGCAGTTTCAAGTCGTTCCGCAAAACCCAAGTTTCGCTCTTCGTCGAATCGAGCTTTCAATTCAACCAACACGGCGACGTTTTTCCCGTTATCGCAAGCTTTAATCAAACTCGATATAATTGGCGAGTTCGATGAAGTTCTATACAACGTCGATTTAATGCTCAAAACATCCTTATCTCTTGCCGCGGCTTCGAAGAAAGCTTGCGTGGACGTCGCGAACGAATGGTACGGGTGGTGGACTAAAATGTCTCCTTTTTTAATCTCGTCGAAAATATTACGTTTGCTCATCTCTTCCGCCTCGGAAGCCGACGAGGAAGGGACGTCGATACCAACCAATCTCGGGTGCGTTCTCGGAGACCAGTAGTCAAAAACTAAGGCGTCGTCCATTTCAAAACTCACGTCGATGGAATCTAAAACGCCGAATCCCAACGGCGCGGCGTGCGGCACCGAAGTCACGTCGAACGATCTCAACTCAAGAGATTTCATCAAACGGTCTTTCACGTGTTCAGGCATCGTGTCTTGCACTTCCAACCGAACGAACGATGCAAAACGTCTCGTTCGAACTTCGTCAGACATCATCTCTAACAAATCTTCCGCCTCCTCCTCGTTTCTTTCGACGTCCGCGTTTCTACACACTCGAAACGCGTGACACGCGCGAATGTTACATCCTTGAAACAACGTGTCCATGTTCGCCTCTAAAATTTGCTCTAAAGGCAAAAAAAGTTTACCTTTAGTTTCGTCCATAAACTCGCCAACGTCGATCCATCTGTCCACCACGGATGGAACAGAAACCACCGCGAATTTCTCGTTTGAGTACGCGTCTTCCAACTCCACTGCCAACGCTATGGACAAACTCGGTAAAAACGGAAACGGGTGGCACGGATCGATCGCTCTCGGATCTAAAATCGGTTCCACATAGTCGTGGTACCATTCGCGAACTTTCTGAACCGTTTCCTTGTCCATATCGTCGTGCGATAAAATCCTGATGTTATAATCCGCTAAACTCGGCGCTATTTGTTCGATGTACAACTCCGCCTGAATATCCGACATTTTTTCTACTTCCGCGCTGACGTATTCGAGCGTTTTCCTCGGCGACCATATGTTCTTACCTCTTTTCTTGACTAAGTTCCCAACCCCGACAGATTCTTGCCTCTTTAACGCCCCAACTCGCTTGGCGAAAAACTCGTCCAGGTTTCTCCCGCTAATCGCTAAAAACCGAAGTCGTTCGAACGCCGGAATGTTCTCGTCCGCCGCGGCTGCCAGAACTCTCCAGTTAAACGCCAACCACGACATCTCCGGGTTAAATATCTTATCGTTCAGAGTAAAGGATTCAATGTCTTCGTCTTTAAACCGCTCCACGTCGGTTTCCGTGCCTTCCGGTATAAACGGTGGACACGTTTCCAATAAAACTTCCAGAGCGGCGTTTATTATGCTTTTGTATCCAGCAGTTTCTTGGTTATACTGCTCCAACTCGTCCGGAGATAAGCCGAGTTGTTCGATTCGCGTGTCTTTTTTTACCACCTTGGTTACCACTCCCGCTCCGTTTAGTTTCCCTCGTCGTTTTCCTCCGAGTTGATTATTATTGGTATCCCCGTTATTATTACTCGAAGAAGCGGCGCATATTTTAGATGATGATGATGATGATGTCCTTCGTTTTGAGAACAACGACGACGACGAGTGCACCACAAAATTCGGTCGTCGTTGTTTACGTGAGTCATCATCATCATCATCTTCATCGCGGCGTAGTAACCGACGACGAAATTGTTGTCGGGGTCGTAAAACTCGTCGTTGTTGCTGGGAACAACACACAGAGGAAACAGAGGAGCCCGCTAAACCGATGATCATTCTCTCTTTTACTCTTTTACTCTTTTCTCTTCTTCTTCTTCTTAACGTTGTTGTTCTTTTTTGCGCGCGTTTCTCTTCTCTTTATTATTCCGTGTTGAGATGCGTTTTTCGTGTGCAAAAAATATTCCTTTTTGGGGGGGGTGGGTTATGCAGCCGAAATTTTTCTGCAGAGTCTCTTCCTTCTCGCTTTTTTTCCTCTCTTCTTTTTTCCCCTCTTTTCATTTTTCAAAATCGGGAGCATTTTTTGTCAAATGGCAATGATGTGATTTTTTGTGCACAATCCTCCAATTGCACAAAAAGTACTTGCGCACAAACAACAACAACAACAGAAAAGAATTGACTCCTTTTAGTAGTAAATTATATAGTAATACTTAAAAAGAATGCCGCCAAAGAAAGGAACGAAACGCAAAGCTGTTGCGGCGAGTAAAAAAGATGCGGATGCGGATGCGGATGCGGCGGCGGCGGACGTCGTCGTCGTCGACGACGACGACGACGGCGAGAAGGAAGAAATCGAGATTCCAAAAGTAACGGATGGAATTGACGGCGAGAAGAAAACCGAGGATGGTGGTGACGGTGGTGACGAACAAGAACAACATACAACAGAAGAAAAAGACGAAAAAGACCAGACGACAAAAACGACGACGGTAAAGAGGCAGAAGAAGAGCAAATCGCCGTCGTCGAAAGAGGAGAAAGCGGTGGACAACGACGAGAAAGATGGTGGTGAAGATAATAATTCTCCCAAAACGACGACGACTGCAACAAAGAAATTCTCAGAGGAAAAGAAGAAAGTTCGAACGCCGCCGCCGTTGGAGTATCCAACGCTCGAACAGGTTCGAGGATTCGTTCCAGCCGTCACGTGCGATCACTTTGAGGCGAAATTTCGCGACGTCGAGGATCCGCAATACGATCAGAACCAACTTGAAGTATTCAACGCTTTGATAAAGTTTCCGGTCAAATCGCAGTTGCAATTCATCGAGGAGAGCGACTCGTTGGCTGCGCTCAGGAAGACGTTGGCGAGTCACAACGCAAAAGTGTGGTTGCATACGAAGAGTATGGTTGCAGCGGAGAAAGAACTGGACAAGTTACCGGAAAAAGTAAGCCAGGCGTTGAAAGCTTTGTACGATTCCAATCACATGAAAGAAGATGCGCTTGATTTTCGCGTTTTATCTTTCTTAGCGCAAATGAAGGAAGAGAGCGCACTTTTAGCCATCGAGGATTTGTCCAATCAAAACTTAGATGTGATTAAGAACGTATCCGCGTATTTCAAAGGCGTTTGCAGAAGAAGGAACGACGAGAACAAAGATGGAGTTCAGTTTGGATCGATGGGCGGCGGCGCCGGAGGGACTCAAGAACAAGGCCACGCGTACAATCCAGCGTTGCAGGATGTTCAAAACGCGCTCATGCGCGGTGTCATTACGCCCATGGTAGGTACGGCTATGGAGCGATTGTTCACGTCTAATCCGGGCGTTCAATTTGACGCCGCAGCGTGGGAAGAATTCACGCAACTCAACGAGATGATGGCGATGAATTGCATCGACGAGACGTTCATCGAGTTACAGAACGCGAGAGGCGGCGTGCGTAACCCGAACGGCTTGTTCGTCTCAAAAATTCGAAAGTTTCTCGGACAAATGC
>JGI20159J14440_10002971_pt1 | contig 11134 bp, 11 predicted proteins | sample COG_09_FD_14440 | JGI IMG/M metagenome (IMG submission 14440) | reverse complement strand
GAATATTTATTTAAATCTATTTCAAAAATTTTTTTATCAGCATATATTTCACTTTCTCCAGTATCTGCTAATATAATAAATTCATGAGAAAGGTCGCCTCCTATAGGACCTGTATCTGCTGCCATTGGTATNGCTTTTAATCCTAATCTGTTAAAAGTTTTTAAATATGAAAAAAACATTTTATTGTAAGATTTTTTAGCGTCTTCATCTGTTAGATCAAATGAATAAGCATCTTTCATATAAAATTCTTTACAACGCATAACACCAAATCTTGGCCTTATTTCATCTCTAAATTTCCATTGTATATGATAAAGAAGTTGTGGAAGTGATTTGTAAGATTTTACACTTGATCTAAATACATCTGTTATCAATTCTTCATTTGTAGGTCCGTATAACATTTCTCTACCTTGGCGATCTTTAATTCTTAACATTTCTTCACCATAATCTTCATATCTACCACTTTCTTTCCATATTTCTGAAGATTGAATCGTTGGCATTAACATTTCTTGTGCGCCTATAGCATTTTGTTCTTCTCTTACTATTTGTTCAATTTTTTTCATTACTTTAAAACCTAAAGGCAACCAAGAATAAATTCCGGCTGAAGATTGTTTAATCATACCGGTTCTTAACATTAGTTGATGTGATTTAATTTTTGCCTCAGCTGGAAGGTCTTTGGTAATTGGTATAAATAATTTTGAAAGAAACATTATTGCAAGTATTCCCTTAAATTTAATAAATTAAACTTTACTAGATAATATATTACACTAAAAATTATAGAAGTAATTATCGTAGTTATTAAAAATTTTTTACCTATTTTTGGATTATTTGGAGCCCCTGGATCTATTCCGTCTATACGTTCTTTAAATTTTTCTTTTTTAGATTGTATTCCAACGGGTAAAACAGAAAAAAAAATCATCCACCAAATTAAAACATAAACTATTATTGAACCAGTAATTCCCACTAAATTCTCGCTATATTAATGTTTGTAAAGGGTTTTTTTCCTGTTTTTTCTCGGACAATTCTCCTGCAATTTTGTTTTATAGTTTCTATTAGGTTTTTTTGTTGATTTTTACTTTCTATTGAAAAAGTTTTACATATATTAAATATTTCATCCTCCATATCAAAAATAAATGGCTCATTATTTTGATTTTCAGGAATTCCTCTAAATGAAATAATAGGTTTTTTTATTTTTCCATTATTAGAAACTAAAAGAGTTATTTCTAGATATCCATTTATTGATAAATTTTTTCTGTCTTTGATAGACTGTGAGTCTGTTTCTACATTAATGCTACCGTCCAAATAAACTCTTCCTGAAGGAGCTTTGTCAATAATTTGAGGCGCGTCTCCAGGTAAGAGTTTTATAATATCACCATTTTCAATTAGTAAAGTTTTAGGTATTTGCATTTCTTTTGCGAAGCTTACATGTTCTTGCATATGTCTATGCTCTCCGTGTACAGGAATTATGCTCTTCGGTTTAACCCACGTATACATATCTTTTAAATCATCTCTATTTGGATGGCCTGAAACATGCACAAAAGCATTTTCTTCACTAATAATTTCTATATTATTTTTTACAATTTGATTTTGTAAATTATATAATTTTTTTTCATTACCAGGAATAATTTTTGAAGAAAAAATCACACAATCACCTTCCTCAAGAAAAACATCAGGATGTGATCCGTTTACTATTCTATTCATAGCTCCCATTGGCTCACCTTGACTGCCAGTTGCTAAATAAAGAATTTTATTTTTAGAAACCTTTTTAGCGTCTCTCGGTTCTAATGGCTCTATTAAACCTTTCAAATAACCGCATTTTCTTGCTGCTTTATATATTCTATGCATTGATCTACCTACTAGGCAAATAGATCGTCCAGTTTTTTTTGCACAATAAAAAATTGACTCCATTCTAGCTACATTCGAAGCGAAAGAAGTCACTAATATTCTTTTAGTTTTTACTTCCATTATTCTTAGTAAACTATCCCTTACATCGGACTCAGATCCAGCTCTGCCAGGGCTAAAAATATTTGTTGAATCACAAATCATTGCAGAGACACCGCTACTGCCAATTTTTTTTAATTTTTCTTCATCAATTTTATTGCCTATCAACGGGTTAGGATCTATTTTCCAATCGCCCGTATGTAGAATTGTTCCCAAGGGTGTCTTAATACTTAAACCATTAGGTTCTAAAATCGAATGAGTAAGAGTAACAAAATCAATTTCAAAAGCTCCAAGCTTAATCTGACTATTTAATGGAACAATTTTAAGAAAAGATGAAATATCTATTTTTTTTTCTTTAAATTTTTCAGTAAGCAATGCAGCTGTAAAAGGTGTTGCGTATAATTTACATTTTAGCTCTGGCCAAATATGTGCTACAGCGCCGATATGGTCTTCGTGAGCATGAGTAAGAACTATACCTAATAGGTCATCTTTTTTATCAATAATAAATCCAGGATCAGGCATAATTAAATCTACGCCTGGTATTGTATCGTCAGCAAAAGTAACGCCCATATCAACAATGATCCATTTTTGATTATCCTCTTTACCATATGCATAAAGGTTCATATTCATGCCTATTTCACCTGACCCTCCAAGAGGACAAAAAATTAATTCTTCTTTATTCATATAAATTCTTTATAAACTTTTGCTATTCCTTTGATAGTAATATCTTGATCAATAGATATCTTTTTTTTAATTATACCATTGAAAAAATTTGCGTATCCTCCTGTTAATATAATCTTATAGTTATTTCTTTCTTTGGAAATTATTTTATTAATAATGTTATTTATTAAACCTTCATACCCCCAAACAAATCCAGCATTTAAGGCTTCTTTTGTATTTTTGCCATAATTTTTTTGATTTTTTTTTAGATTAATTAGTGGGAGCAAGGCTGTATTCTTATTTAAATTCATTATTGAAAGTTTTACTCCTGGGGCTATTACACCACCTTCATAAACTTCATTTTTAATTACATCGAAGGTTGTTGCTGTTCCAAAATCTAAAACTAAACAGTTTTTAAATTTTTTAGCGCCTATAGCATTTGCTATTCTATCTGATCCTAATTGTTTTTTATTTTTAACATTAATCTTAATAATTCTTTCAAGAGCAAAGTCTTTAATTTCAAATAATTTTAATTTCGTAGGTTTAAAAATTTTTTTTATTTCTTTATATGCAGCTGGAACTACACTTGAAAATAATAAATTTGAATTTAAATTTTTATTTAAGTAATTGCTTAAAATTTTTTTAAGATAATTTTTTTTAAAAATTTTGATTGTTTCAAAATTAAAAGATTTCACTATTTCAAATTTATTATTTAAAATACACACTTTTGTAGAAGTGTTGCCTATATCACCGACTATATAGTTCATGTTTTATTATATATTCTTTTTAGTTTTAAATATGAGTAATCTTTTGCTTTAATTAAAAATTTTTCATATATATTTTTTATATTTTTTAAAACCTTATTATTATCTATGTTTTTATTCATTATTTTTTTTAAAGAAGTTGATAAAAAACCTTTNTTTTTTGGATCTANATTTGTATTGACCCCTATTCCAACAATAAGAAATCTTTTATCTTTATAGTTCACCACTTCTTGTAATATTCCACATATTTTCTTACTGTTATGCATCAAGTCATTCGGCCATTTGATTTTTATTTTTTTNGTAAATTGTTTTGANAGAGCATTTTTCAATAAAAATGCATTTAAAAGTTGCAAAATGCTTAAAATTAATATGTTTTTGGTTCATTTCAAAAAAAATTGAAATAAATAGATTTCCTTTTTGTGAAATCCATTTTTTACCCATTGTTCCTCTTCCTTTAGTTTGAATTTCAGAAACAATCATTGTGGGTCTTGAGCTTTTTTTTTGTACTAATTTTAAAGCTATATCATTGGTGCTTTTAACACTTTTAAATCGTAATAATTTAATTCTCATTAATTTATAAATAATGAAACAACTAATTTATTCAAAATTGAAGGATATAGAAAGAAAGTTAGTAAAATACTACANCTTATTAAAATTGAAGCTTGTGCTTTTTTATTTTTAACAGCATCAAATGTAATTANACTGTCATCAAAATATATTATTTTTATAATCTTCAAATAATAAAAAGCCGATATAACTGTCGTTAACAANCCTATTATTGCNAGTGTAAACATTTGTTGTTCTAAGACAGCTGAAAAAACATAAAATTTGGCAAAAAATCCTCCNAGTGGAGGTATTCCTGCAAGTGAGAATAGTATAATTAAAAATGAAATGGCTAATAAAGGATGTTTCTTTGAAGCTCCTGATAAATCAGAAATATTTTCTTTATATTCACCATCCTTTTTTAATAAGTACAAACATGAAAAAATTCCAATATTCATAATTACATAAATAGAAATGTAAACAATTGCACTTTGGTATCCAGAGATATTTCCAGTAGCTACACCTGCTAATGCGTATCCTATATGCCCAATTGAACTGTATGCCAAAAGCCTTTTTATATTTTTTTGACTTATTGCAGCTACAGCTCCTAGTATCATTGAGGCTATAGATATAAAAATTATTATAGTCTGCCACTCCGATAAAATATTTGAAAAAGGAATAAACATAAATTTAATTAACACTGCTAGACCTGCTACTTTTGGAACTACTGCAAAATAACTTGTTATTGATGTTGGGGCACCCTCATACACATCTGGAGTCCACATATGAAATGGAACAGCTGATATCTTAAATGCTAAACCTACTAAAATAAACACCATAGCAAAAACTGCACCAATATTTTCTTTATTTAATTCATTTGCTATTAAATCAAAATTTGTTGATCCTGAGAAACCATATAACAAAGAACATCCATATAATAATAAACCTGACGACAATGCGCTTAAAATAAAATATTTTATACCAGACTCTGATGACTTTAAGTTATCTCTATCAATTGAAGCTAATATATAAAGTGACAAAGATTGAAGCTCTAGTCCTAAATAAAATACAATAATATCATTTGAACTAACCATAAAAAACATACCTAGAATTGAAAGTAATATTATTATGGGATACTCAAATTTATCTAATTTTTTATCAATAATATAATTTTTAGATGTATTTAAGACAAATAAACTAGAAATAAGTATTAAGATTTTAAAGAAGTTTGAAAATGCATCTCTAGTAAAACTTTCTAAAAAAATTTTTTCTTCAATATTTGGTCTATTAAAGATTATAGCGGTAGTTATTATTATAATTATTGAGGATAAATTAAATATTAAATTAAAACTATTTTTTAAAAAAACTCCTATCATCAATAAAGAAAAAATTGATAACGTCAAAAAAATTTCTGGTAGTAATATATTTAAATTATTAATCATTTTAATTTAACCCGTTAGCCCGAATAGCAATTTCATAATTATTAATTAAATTATTTACAGAAATATTTAATGTATCCATCAATGGTGATGGGTAAAAACCAAATAAAATTACTAATATAGCTAAAGTAATCAACATTAGAGCCTCTAAATTATTAATATCTTTTAAATTTTTTATTTCATTATTGTTTGTATTTCCAAATATTACTCTTTTAGTTAGCCAAAGCATGTAAGCTGCGCCAAGAACAACCCCAAAAGTTGCCAACATTGAAACAAGATAATTTTTTTGAAAAGCTCCTGCCAAAACTAAAAATTCTCCGAGAAAACCTGATGTACCAGGAAGACCCAAACCAGCTAATGCAAACACTATAAATAAAAAAGAATATTTCGGTAAATGGTTTACCAGTCCGCCATAAGTGCTTATCATACGTGAATGTAATCTATCATAAACTACCCCAACGCATAAAAATAAAGCGGCAGATATCAATCCATGACTTATCATTTGAAAAATACTTCCTTCAATACCTTGTTTTGTAAAAGTGAAAATACCGAGAGTAACATATCCCATGTGAGCAACAGATGAGTAGGCTATAAGTTTTTTCATATCCTCTTGCATCAAAGCAACTAATGAAGTGTAAATGATTGCAATTATACTTAATGTGTAAATAAGTGGCATAAAATATTCTGAGGCTAATGGAAACATTGGTATAGAGAACCTTAAAAATCCGTACCCAGCCATTTTTAGAAGTATAGCAGCTAATATTACTGATCCAGCTGTTGGAGCTTCTACATGGGCGTCTGGTAACCAAGTGTGAACTGGCCACATTGGCATCTTTACAGCAAAGGAACTAAAAAAAGCTAACCATAATAAATTTTGGTAATCACTTGGAATTTGTATTTTATAAATTTCAGTAACATCAGTTGTGCCTGTTATCCAGTAAATAGCTATAATAGCAACTAACATTAAAACAGAGCCCAAAAGAGTAAAAAGAAAAAATTTAAAAGCAGAATATACTCTTCGTGGACCACCCCACACACCAATGATTAAAAACATTGGAATTAATCCTGCTTCAAAAAATATGTAAAAAACAACTAAATCTAGAGAACAAAAAACACCAATCATAAAAGTCTCTAATATTAAAATTGCAATTAAAAATTCTTTAACTCTTACTTTAACGCTATTTATGCAAGAGATTATACAAATAGGAGTTATCAAAGTTGTTAGAACGATGAAAAGAATTGAAATTCCATCAACACCTAGTTTAAATTTAATAAAATTATTTATCCAATTTTTTTCCTCTAAAAATTGAAAATCTGATGATGTTGGGTCTAAAGAATACCAAACAAATAATGACAACAGAAACGTGGCTAGACTACTAAAAAGTGAAATATAAACTGCACTATTATTATTCTTAATATCTTTTGATAAAAAAATAAAAAAAGAACTAATTAAAGGCAGAAATATTAATGTTGATAAAATTGGAAAATTCATTTTAATTTAAAATTAAATAAGTAAGTAAAATTGATAAACCTATCAGCATCGCAAAAGCATAATCGTAAATAAATCCTGTTTGAAAAAGACTGGCTTTATTAGAAATTTTTTTGATTAATTTTGATATACCATCAGGGCCAAATCTATCTATGATACCTTGATCACATTTTTTCCAAAAGAAAGAACCCATTTTTTTTGCAGGTTTAATAAAAATTTGTTCGTATAGCTCATCTATAAACCATTTATTAAGAAGAAAATTATATAGAGGTAAATTAGTTTTTTTAAAGTCCTCTAAAATTTTGATGTTGGTCACAAAATAATAAAAAGAAATAGGTATAGCAATAGTCACTAAGATTGGCGTTAATAACAAAAACCATGAAGGAATTGGATCGTGTTTTATCTCATTTAAAAAAAATATCGATGCTTGCCAAAAATCATTACTGTGGTGGCCTATAAAAGTTTCTTTAAAATAATAACCAGCAAATATTGCCCCAATACTTAAAAGGAGTAAAGGAGCTAACATTATAATTGGAGACTCATGAGTTTCATTAATTAAAACTTTTTTATTATTATATGGTCCGTGAAATGTTTTAAAAATTAACCTCCAAGAATATATTGAAGTTAAAAATGCTGTAAAAATTCCAATTGTTGCAGCATAATTACCTAAAGTTGAATTTCTTAAATAAGCAAACTCAATTATTGCATCTTTAGAATAAAAACCAGATAAAAAAGGAAATCCAGTCAACGCCAAAGTTCCAATCAACATAAAAATGTAAGTGTAAGGAAGTTTTTTTCTGACACCGCCCATATTTCTAATGTCTTGTTCATCTTTAAAGGCGTGGATAACTGAACCAGAACCTAAAAATAATAAAGCTTTAAAAAAAGCATGGGTAAAAAGATGAAACATTGCTACATGATACGCTCCAACTCCAGCGGCAAAAAACATATAACCTAATTGACTACAAGTTGAATAAGCCACTATCTTTTTTATATCATTTTGAACTAAGGCAACAGATGCAGCAAAGATTGCTGTAATCATTCCAACTATGGTAACTAGATTTAACGCTGTTTGTGAATATTCAAATAANGGTGAACATCTTACAACTAAAAATACTCCGGCNGTAACCATTGTTGCTGCATGAATTAATGCNGAAACTGGTGTGGGNCCNTCCATNGCGTCTGGCAACCANGTATGTAATAAAAATTGCGCTGACTTACCCATTGCTCCAATAAATAAAAATAAACAAATTAATGTGATTAAAGATGATTCAAANCCNAAAAATACTATNTTTTTTTCTAAAAATTGNGGNGCTAAATCAAAAACTTCTTTAAAATTTATAGTTCCAAAATAAAAAAAAATAAGAAAAATACCAATTGCTAATCCAAAATCACCAACTCTGTTAACAATAAATGCTTTAATTGCTGCGTTATTTGCAGACTCTTTTTTATACCAAAAGCCAATTAATAAATACGAACAGAGACCCACTCCTTCCCATCCAAAAAATAATTGTAAAAAATTGTCAGACACAACAAGAACAAGCATTGAAAAAGTAAAAAGTGAAAGATANGACATGAATCTTGGTTTATGAGGGTCGTGACTCATGTAACCAATTGAATAAATATGAACCAGAGCTGATACAAAAGTTACAACAACAAGCATTATTGAACTCAGTGGNTCTATATTAATTGACCAATTAGCAATAAAATTTCCAGAACTTATCCATTCAAATATTTTGTAATTTCCGTAAGTGTTATTTTGGATACCATTCCAAAATAGTAAAATTGATAAAACAGCAGAAATACTTACTAATAGACTAGTTACTATTTCTGAAAAATATTTTATTANNGATCCTCCNAAATATCCAATAATAGCGCCGATAAGTGGAAGAAAAATTACAGTGTATTCCATTTACCCTTTCATTCCATGTATGTCTTCAACTCTAATAGAGCCTTTATTTCTATAGTAAATAACAATAATTGCTAAACCTATCGCTGCTTCTGCGGCAGCCACAGTTAATATCAACATAGTAAATATTTGACCAACTATATCTCCAGAAAAAATTGAAAAAGAAATTAGATTAATGTTTACAGCGAGTAAAATTAACTCGATTGACATTAAAATAACAATTACATTTTTTCTATTCAAAAAAATACCTATAGTGCCTAGGAAAAATATAATTGCACCTAAAGATAAATAATGACCCAATCCAATCTCAATCATCTATTTTGACTCCTTTATTTGACTCAACTTCTTTTAATTCAATTGAGGATGCCGGATCTCTAGAAATTTGGTTAAAGTAGCTTTGTTTTTTTACACCTTTTCTTTGTCTAAACGTTAAAAGAATGGCACCTATCATGGATAATAAAAGTATTATACCTGCTAATTGAAAGTATAAAATATAATCGGTGTACATAACCAAGCCTAATTGATGTGTGTTAGAAATATTTGATAATTCTAATGTACTGCTAGACATAAAATTATCTTTATACTTCCATCCACCAACAACCACTAATAATTCTAAAAGAATTAAAACACTTACAATTAATCCTGTTGGGATATGGGTAGACTTTTTTCCAATAAACCAAGATTGTTTTTGTTCAGCTACATTAAGCATCATGACAACAAATAAAAATAAAACTGCCACCGCTCCCACATAAACTATCAATATAATCATACCTAAAAATTCAGCGCCAACCATAATAAATAAACATCCAACTGAAATGAAATCTAAAATTAGAAAGAAAACTGAGTTTACAGTGTTCCTTGACGTAATCACCATTAGTGAAGAAAAAATTGCTATTATTGAAAAAAAATAAAAAAAAATGGAGTGAGCTAACATTTATCTATAAGGTTTATCTAATTTTATGTTTTTTGCTAAAACAGTTTCCCATCTATCACCATTATCTAATAATTTTTCTTTATTATAATAAAGTTCTTCTCTTGTTTCTGTTGCAAATTCAAAATTAGGACCTTGAACAATTGCATCTACTGGACAAGATTCTTGGCAGAGCCCACAATAAATACACTTAAGCATATCAATATCGTATCTGGTAGTTTTCCTACTTCCGTCCGGTCTTTCTGTTGACTCTATAGTAATTGCTTGTGCTGGACAGACAGCCTCACAAAGCTTACAAGCGATACATCTTTCTTCACCGCTAGGGTATCTTCTTAAAGCATGCTCACCTCTCATACGAGGGCTGATTGGTCCTTTTTCAAAAGGATAATTAATTGTTTTTGATTTTCTAAACATTTCCTTAACAGCCATTATCAAGCCTTTTACAAATTCTATTAGAAAAATAGTTTTAAGAATTCTTGCTAAAGTCATTAGAAGTTTCCTTTTGGCAATTTATCAAAGTAAAATAAAAAACTTGCTGTTAAAACTAAATAAAGAAGTGAGAGTGGTAAGAAAATTTTCCAACCAAGTCTCATTAATTGATCGTATCTATATCGAGGCACAATTGCTTTAATAAGAGCAAATAATAAAAATAAAAATAAAATTTTTAAAATCATCCAAATTGGCGCTGGAATTAAATTTAATGGATAAATATCAATAATCGGTAACCAACCTCCTAAAAATAAAACAGAACCCATTGCACACATAAGTAGTATATTTGCATATTCGCCCAACCAAAACATTGCGTACATCATTCCAGAATATTCTGTTTGATAACCAGCTACTAGTTCTGCTTCTGCTTCAGGTAAATCAAATGGTGGTCTGTTTGTTTCTGCGAGAGCAGAAATAAAAAAAATCACAAACATTGGAAAAAGAGGAATAACATACCACAAATCCTTTTGGGCTAAGACAATATCTTTTAAATTTAATGAGCCAACACAAAGAAGTACATTAATTATAATTATTCCAATAGATACTTCGTATGAAACCATCTGAGCCGCAGATCTTATTGCTCCCAAAAAAGGATACTTTGAATTTGAGGCCCAGCCACCCATGATTATTCCATATACACCAAGAGAAGAAACAGCAAATAGATATAAAATACCGACATTTATGTCCGCCAGTACAAAATCTTCACTCATAGGAATTACTGCCCAGGCAACTAGGGCTAGTGTCATTGTTACAATGGGAGCTAAGATAAAAACTGTTTTATTAGCACTAGCAGGAATTATTATTTCTTTAAAAATATATTTTAAAGCATCAGCTACTGTTTGAAGTAAGCCGAAGGGACCTACTACGTTTGGACCTTTTCTTTTTTGAACTAAACCCCATACCCTTCTATCTAGCCAAACTATCATTGCCACAGAAACTAATATTGGGACAAGTAAAAATAAAATCTTATAA
>JGI20159J14440_10002967_pt1 | contig 11140 bp, 15 predicted proteins | sample COG_09_FD_14440 | JGI IMG/M metagenome (IMG submission 14440) | reverse complement strand
GCATATAGTTTAACTTAACGAGCATATAGTTTAACTTAACGAGCATATAGTTTAACTTAACGAGCATATAGTTTAACTTAACGAGCATACATTAATGCCGCATTTCCTGCTGTAAAGGTTAATAAATTAAATCTCTCTTCAAACACAACCATATCATAGTTATAATCATACACTCGCCACGTTGGTTTATTAACACCAATAACCTCGCCAGTTGTTTGATTACATATTGTAAACACTTGTGCCGATGGGTCTAGTGGCGGCTGAAACGTATTAAACTCAAATTGTATATCTTTGAATTTACTTAAATTAATTGCTCCACTCGGTTGAAAATCAAAAGGATCTGTAGTTAAATTGAAATTATAACAATATAACCCATCCGGCGAATTTCCAGTAGACCTAGCATATTTTTCAACATAATTAAAAACACCAGCATCAAAATCATTCTCGCGATACGTCCCATCTAATAACAATGACCATGTTTGCATAATGTCTTTTTGATTACTTATAGAATATCGGCCAGTAACATAAATATTTGTAGGAGCATATTCTTGTCCACTGAAACAACCAGTACCTATAGGGTCAACTGATGGCGTAACTTTTCCACAACTATTTTCCAAAACAGCAAAGCCATTTACTTCTGATGGGTGTTTCAAATCAGAAGGTAGGTAATCATACGGCCAATTACTATAATTAGACCATTCATTGCGCATATAAGCATCACTTCGCTGGAAATACCACATCCAATTTGCGACCATACTTAAACTATCAAGTGTTACTTTTTTTGTTCCAGTCACATTAGGAAATCTATATTCATATACTTCTTTTATTAAATATTGTTGATGTTGAGATGCGAATATCTGCATTTCATCTTCGGATAAAAAAGCATACGTGCTAATTAAATGAACGTCTGCTGCCCAGTTTGTTCTCTTATCAGCCAATGTATAATCTAATTCTACGTTAGGTGGAGGTTGAATGAACCTATAAAATTGAAAGAATGTATCTGTTTGATTTGCTTGTTGATAATTCATATCAGTGCTTGTCACGTCACGAACAACATACAATTCATTTATAGGTCTCATTTCAACTTCAATGTTTAATTCATTGTATTGTAAACTAATTAACGGAAAAGCCATTTTTGCCGCTAACGTAAACCAAACATTTAATGGAATATATATTTTTCTAGCACGTATAGAGGGCTCCGGGCCTAAATCAGAACCATCATAATAAGCACTTGGATATACATTGACACGTGTTCCGGAATTGGCTGGATTATTTAATTCAGGAACATTTCCTGTCATATTGTAATAAAGATGTTTTTTGGTTTCATTAAAATCACGCTCTACTAAATTTTGTAAATATTGTCCTGAAAATTTTTGGATAATTTGCCCACCAATCGTAAATTTTACTTCTTTAATCATTTGAGTACCGAGATTTTTTATCCATTTAAATTCATATGGACGCCATTGAAAGCGCGATGAACAATCAGGCGGTAATATTGGGCTCCAGATATTAGGTAAATTAACAACTAAATAAGTATCCATAAGTAAATCAGCATAACGTGAAATTTTGAATTTAAAATTTGATGTTTCATTCAGCCGGAGTGTTCTTAATCCGTCAAAATCTGTACGAAATTTTTGTAACCCAAAATTTGTATATTTAGCATATTTGAATTTAAACATTGTTTTTGAAGGATTTCCATTTAATATAACATTTTGATTTCCATATGAAACTAGGTTTAACAAACCACCAGGCATACCTTTGTATATATTACAATTACTTTTTTTTAACTATTTATATATCTTATAATATTTATGTATCCTATAATATTTATGTATCCTATAATATTTATGTATCCTATAATATTTATGTATCCTATAATATTTATGTATCCTATAATATTTATGTAATTAATTATAATTATTATAAAAAAAAATGACTTGTTAATATAAGTTATGACATCAATGGTAAATGCGGTAGCAGATAATAAATTGGCAAATTGGACCAGAGATAAAACTACTGATTTAATAAATAAAACACGGGCTGGTATACCAAAAATTATGTTTAATGCCGGTTTTGGTAAAAGTGATGGAACCATGAAAACTATGCAAGACCTTACAAACGCAGATAGTATTACGCAAGTAATGACAATTATCATTATTTTACTCTTTTTTATAATATTTTTTTGGGTTTTTCATAAAATCAAATTAAATGATAAAAATTGCAGAACAATAGAAGAAGTATATGATTCATTCCCTACTATAAGTAGTATGGATACAAATAATCCCATATTTCAACATAAGTTACGTGATTACTATATTAAAACTGCTTATAATTGTTGTGCCGGAGGAAAAATGAAAAATGATTTTGTAAATATATGTGCTTTACGTAGTTGTATTAAGCAAGGAGCACGTTGTTTAGATTTTGAAATTTATTCGGTTGATAATGAACCGGTTGTTGCGACATCATCTACTAACGATTTTCATGTAAAAGAATCATATAATCACGTTGAATTAGTGAAAGCATTAGAAACTATAGCTAAATATGCTTTTTCAGGTAGAAGTTGTCCAAATCCTGATGATCCGTTGATTCTTCATTTTAGAATTATGACTAATAGTAAAAAAATACACGATAAAATAGCAACACAATTATACGATACACTTCAAAATAGATTATTAGGTAAAAAATTCAGTTATGAAAATTCAGGTCTGAATATAGGTAGTTATCCCATTAGCAAATTAATGGATAAGGTCATCCTAATGGTCGATAAATCAAATCCTTTATTTACAACTACATTATTAAACGAGTATGTAAATGTTACGAGTAATTCAGCATTTGTTAGATTACTTAGATATAGAGAAGTAGCATATAATCACGACAAGGAAGAATTATTATATTATAATAAACAAAATATGACAATCTCTCTACCGAATATATCTGGGAATAACAAAAATTATTCTTCGGCATTAGCTATGACATATGGTTGTCAAATGATTGGTATGTCGTTTCAAAATTTTGATAATAATCTGAAATATTATACAAAATATTTTGATGATGCTGGTTCCGCGTTCGTATTAAGACCTGATAGATACAGATATATTCCTGTATTTATACCTAAACCGAAATGCCAAGACCCTGAAGTTACATTTGCTAATAAATCATTAAGCGTAAATCCCGAATTACCTTCATTAAATATATAATTCTATATATAATTCTATAATTCTACAAGACACATTTATAATATATTTATCTTCATTTATTATAAATGGTAAAAAATGTTAAAAATAACAATTTAACATTTGAAAATAAAGAATTAGATATTTTAAGAAAGGCAGTTGATAAGGCCGAAAGTAAACTTGGAAAAAACATTAAGCAAACGAATAACATTGAAGTCATTATTAAAATATTAGAAGACTTTTTAAAACGAAAAAAAGTGGTTTGTTATGGTGGTACTGCCATTAACAATATTTTACCAACTAGTGAACAATTTTATGACAGAGATATAGAAATTCCCGATTATGATTTTTTTTCACCAATCGCAATATCACACGCAACCGAATTAGCCGATATTTATTATAGTAAAGGATATTCAGACGTTGAAGTTCGTTCAGGAATGCACGTAGGAACTTATAAAGTATTTGTTAACTTTATTCCAATTGCTGACATTACGCAAATGGAACCAAAGCTTTTTAAAGTATTATTAAAAAAATCTATAAGAAAGGAAGGTATATCTTATTCGCCACCTGATTTTTTACGTTTACATATGTACAATGAATTATCTCGTCCCGATGGTGATGTTAGTCGCTGGGAAAAGGTATATAAACGTTTGGTTTTATTAAATAAACATTTCCCTATTCCCAATAACCCAAAATGCTCTGAAATAGATTTTATGAGAGATTTTACTGGTTCCATTGAAGAAAATGATACATTATATAATATTGTGAAGGATACTATGATTAATGAAGGGGTTGTTTTTATTGGGGGATATGCTAGTAGTTTATATAGTAGATATATGCCTGAAGCACAAAAAAAACAATTACAGCATGTCCCAGACTTTGATGTATTGGCTGAAAATCCAAAAGCTGTTGCATTTATTTTAAAAGATAAATTGGAAGATGCTGATTTTAAAAATATTAAAATTGTAAAAAAACCAAGTGTTGGCGATGATATTATATTGACACATTATGAAGTTTTAGTGGATAATGATACACTTTGTTTTATTTATGGACCTTACGGATGTTATAGTTATAATGAAATCAAAATTAACCATAAAACAATTAAAGTTGCTACAATAGAAACTATGTTATTGTTCTTATTAGCATTTCTGTTTTCAGACAGACCCTATTACGACCACGAACGTATTATGTGTATGGCTCAATATTTAATTAACGTTCAATCTAAAAATAGATTAGAACAAAAAGGTTTATTAAAACGATTCAATATAAATTGTTATGGAAATGAAAAAACAATTATTGAATTACGAGGCGAAAAAGCAGTCAAATATGAAGAATTGAAGAAAAATGAAAATACAAAAGAATATAATAAATATTTTTATAAATATATTCCATCAAAGCACATGAAAACAAAAGGGACAAAAAAATATAATAATAAGGATAATAATGCCAACGATAAGTTCAATCATAAATTTAATAAGGGCAATAAAAAAACCAAAAAAAAGGGAATTAAAAAGATTTGGGGAAAAATATGGTAATTAAAATTTATTACCACATTAATATATAATGGATTATTGTCAATATATATTAATTTTTTTATTTTTAACAATTATTGCAAACATGTATTACATATATTGTGTATTTTCAGCTCAAAAACATAAAAAAGAAGGCTTCGAATCATTAACAACTTGTTTAAAACAAGGATATCCCCCTGAATTCTGTAAACGTGTTCCTATACAATCTTGTTTGCAAAATTGCCCTGTAGGAACATTTGAAGAAAAAAAGTTTAATACTTTTCCTGTATAAGTCTTGTATATAATAAAATTTATATATAATAAAATTTATATCATCATACCAATGTATTTAATAAATATATCCAAATTTTTTTACATAATATAATTAATTGTTTATAAATATAAGATTCACGCATACATTCGGGCATATTATTTTTTATAATAATAATATAATCAATCAAAACAATAAAAAATAAAACAAAGTATCGTCTTATATACAATTGCGTTTTTACAAAACAATTTGTATACATACACAAGTCAGTATTTTCATTTACAAAAAAATCATTTGTTTCACTGACACCTTTTAATAATCTTGTATAAATATTTCTCTCTCTCTTTATATTCAATGCCTTTATTGGATTAATAAAATCAATCAGTTTTATAAATAAATTTTTGCACTCCTTGTCAAGTGTTTCAAAAATATAAGGCGCTATTCCATCGATATAATGTTCATCATATTTATGTGATTTATTTGTAATGAAAGGTATATGCGATGACCTTAATATACATGTAATTAAATGTGACCTCGATTCAAAATTGGAAATAATAATTTGTTTATTATTTTTAGTATCATAATAATTAATATAAAGTTTATTATTTATCATTGACATATCATCTGTGTCAAATAATTGATGTATAACATTCCTTACAATCATTTCATATACATAAAAATTTTTATGTGTTTTATAATGCGTAAATAAAATATTCATATAATGATACATTTTATCGGAACATCCTTTTATATACCATACTGCTATAAGAGACCCAATACTACATCCTGAAATTTTATTAATATTTATATAATTTATTTCCTGTAAACGATGTATGTATAAAGCTGACCCAATGCCTAATAATCCATTTACAGCACCACTATCAAATATCAAATTCATTTTTCTTGGTAATTTTTTTGGATTTACATTTATGATTAAAGCATTGATATATTGATTTAATAAATTGATATGATGTAATGGATTATTTATAGTTTTAACACAATTATCACTTATGTCTACGCAATTATCACTTATATCCATAAATTTATATGTGATAATATATTACGCTATTATTACGCTATTATTACGCTATTATTACGCTATTATTACGCTATTATTATTATTTCTCTAAAAAAAACATTCCTTTCATTATAAAATAATAAGCACTTGAAAATGCCGCGCTTGTAAAAATATAGCCAGAAAGACTAGGATTACCATCTTTTTTGAAGAGAGATGGTATAATTTTACATAATTGTTTTTGAATTATTGGTAATTGAAATAAAAAATATAAAACACCAATCAATATAGGTGTCTGAAATTCATCAAACATTGAATCAAACGTATTCTTTTTATCCTGTTTTAAACCTTGCGCGTGAATAATTTCTTCATTTGTTTGATGCTGCTGAATATAATCTATTTGCTCGTTTTCATGTTGAGGTATAAAATTTGGTTTAACATATTCATCCTGAGATATATGTTGTTGATTTTGTGGAATATCTCTTGACGGCAATGATGTCATTCCAGCTGCACTCGCTTGTTGTAATCCAGTTACAAATTGATTCATATTTTTTTGGTTCATCGCCGGGTCATTATCGCGTTGCTGACCTAAATCCTGTGATGGATTTTGTATTTGAACATTTTTTTCAAATGTTTCCATCTGAATATTATTTTCCGATTGTGGCGACATAGGGAGAGAATCAATGCTAGTAGTACCAATACTCATTATTATACTAATTTCATTTATTATTAACATTATAGACGCATTTTTCTAAAATATTATAATATATTATAATATATTCTAAAATATTATAATAATATATCCTATATCCTTTTTTTATATTTTCTAAAAAGAAACCTTATCTTTGTTATTCGGATTACATTTTACCATTTTCTCTTTAAAAGTATAACATTTATCTCCGTGCGCATATGTATTTTTGGTCACTTCATCCATTGGTGGTGCTTTAAATACGATACAATTGCGGTCATTACATATTTTTCTAAATAAACTAGCAAGTCCAATTCCTAATATAAAAGAAATCGCGTATCTTCCATTATGTGTATGAAGTAATCTCATCATACCTCTTTTTCCTGGCATGTTCTCTATATAGTAATAATATACATTTTAATTTTGAATAGGGATATCGTGAATTAAACTACGATCAGAAGGACACTTCACTTCTGTTGCATCAAATTTAAAACAATTGTTTGCTTTATCAATATATTCTATTTGCGATGCATTTTCTGGCGTAGGATAAACATGAATTATTGTTGGCGTAGGTGACGATAAATAAGCAAATAATAATCCTAACGATAAACTAACAAAAAAGACTTTGAATGAAATATACCGAAAAAACATATACATATTGCGTATATAATTATTATTTACCATATTATTATTTACCATATTATTATTTACCATATTATTGCCTTTCTTGTTCAATTTGTTCAACTAAATAAGGTCTTGCTATTAATCTATGAACAGTATTATCTATTTTTTCATTATCATTTGTTTCAATCGCAAGATGACTATATTTCATATTTCTTATTTTTTCTAAAAGAGGATTTATTTTTGTAATATGTTTTTCTATCATTGATGTAATATACGCACTTGAAGTATCTAATAAATACTCTTCATACATATTTTTCAATTCATCAATTTCATTCACCAAGTCCACCTTCGCGTCAGTTAATAAAGGATCACTATAAATTTCACTAATTATATCTCCATATTTTTTAGTATTTATCATTGATAATTCTGACACATGAGCTAATTCTTCCTTTAATGCATTAAATTTATCAACAATGTCTTCTTTTGAATTATTTATTCCAAATAAATAATCTAATTTGGTCATTATAATTCTCATTTTTAAATTTTCACTAGATTTATGATATTTTTGTTCTAAATTTCGCACATTATCGTAATATTTTCGTTTTATATTAATATTCAAATTACATTGAGTTTTACTACCACATACGGCTTTCAACATACCATGTTTTTCCTCAAAAATAGTTCCTCCAGTTTCATTGCAATTAATACATTTCCCTATTAATTTTTTTAATCCGGCTCTTTTTTCTTTAAATGTAAGATTATCATTAGATTTAATCATTAGTTTACGTTTATTCAATGCTGTATTATATTTTTCCTTAAGTTCATAGTATTTACGTAATATATCAGCATAATTGTCATCCATTATATTTATATTACATTATTATTTAATTTTACACTATTATTTATTTTTACATTTAGAAATAATTAATATTTACCATTGAGGTAGTGATGTTATTAAACCATTTTCATTGCCTTGTGTTTTTCTTATATAGGCCAATTGTTGTAATTTTGATACAATATACTCTTGTTTTTTTCTATTTTTTATTTCTATTTCGGCCGGTGTTAATTTACCTTTGTAAAGATACAATAAAAACCCACCAATAACTACAACAAATATACATGTCATATATAAATTGAAAAAAACACTTATATGATTATCCTTAAACTTTCTACATTCTTTAAGTGTACTACTTAAAAAATATCGAACACCTGGTTCTATTAATCTAGGTGGCGATAATACTGGCGTATTCATTAATTAATATAGGTATTTTATTTTATTCTCTTTCATATACATTTATTCCATTCATATACATTTATTTTCATTCAAATAAATTATATGTAATATTTATACATATATGGCTCAACTACTTGAAACAGAAAAAAAAGAAGAAACCACAACACCTGAACCTAATCCTTTGGCTGCTATGATATTTTTCTTCATAGTCACCTCTATTTATTGTATTATTAGTTTGGTTTTAGGCGGTGACACTATGCAAAAACTTATAATGAAAGTATGCTATATTTTGTTTGTTGTTATTGGGCAATATTTCATTAATTTAAATTTAACCGAAAGTATGTGTGGTGTTCGTCAATGGAAAAGTACGCTTTTTATTACAATTCTCCCTTGGACAATTATTTTTGGTGCCTTACATTTATTTTTAACCATATTTCCTGGATGGCTTTCACCCTTTTCTAATACATTTGGTTATTTTGTAGCAAAATTAATGGGATTGCCTGAATTAATTGGGAAAATTCTTGAGCCTGTTGGTGATTCTGATGCTTCTCAAGCATTAATTAGTGTTACCAGTGATGCTTCTCTATTAATTAATCAATTTTCACCCGAATCATACACGGATAAAGTAAACGAGAAAGGAGAAAAAATGATGGTGCCTGGGACAAAACGTCCTATAGGCGAAAGAAAGAAATTCGAAGAGGCTTGGACAAAATTACAAGAAGGTAAAATTGTAAAGCAAGCGAATGCATTCCAACCTCCATTAGATAATGATAAGGCCAAAAAACAATTATATCAATTTGTTGAAATGAAGTATACCATATCAGAATATGTATGGAATGTATTGACTGGGTTTTTGGTGACCTCCATCAGTTATAATTATATTATAAATGCTGGTTGTTCTAAATCTCCTAAGGAAATGCAAGAACGACACGATGCTTATGAAGCAGAACAGGATGCTGAAGCTAAACAAAAAGAAGAAGCAAAACAAAATGAGCCAAATTATAAAACGACGCCTTAGTTAATTATTAACGTCTAACCGCCGTATAATACATAACACTGAAATATGATATTATTGCTAACATTATAGATATAAGCCATACTGGGATAATGGTTTTTTTTCTAAACCCAACACCAAACTCTTTTATAGAACCATCATCATTATACATAAATGCTGGTTTAATCATATTTATAACCCCAAATAGTATAACAAATATTAAAATAGCAACCGACACTTTATTATTCCTTACCCATCGTCGTTGATTCATTATATAATATTATAATTTAAAAATATATTTTATTCTCACTATAAATACAAAATATATGGCTAGCATTTTATTGTATGGTGGTTTACTTCGCAATACAAGCACTAAATTCATACCTATTAATATTCTTTTAAAACAAGCACCTGATTGGATAGATGGCAATATTTATATAAACAAAAAACCATTATATCATATAAATTCTAATATTGATAATTTTATTGAAGTGAAACCTAAAAATTTATTCTTGGTAAAAGCAAGACCATTTCATTGTTTATTATTGAATGATAAAGTTATTTATGATAGTAAAGATGTATTTGACCTGTATATTAAAGTTAATTTAAATCCACATATAAAAGATACTCCTTATGCTAACTTTTTCAGATATTATCAATAATATATCAATAATATCTCTATTAATCAAAAAATAATCTAGAGAGATATTATAATGCTACCTTTGTTTTATCCGGCGATACTTATTACCTTAGTTTTTCTTTTCAGTGCGTTTGAAAAAATATATGTATTTTCAAAATCCACTAGTAAATTTGCTAAAAAAATAGGCATTCCTTTGTATTTAGCGCAAATCTCTATTAGCGGTGCTATATTATTAGAACTTTTAGCTCCTTTGATTATTTATATTTATACTTTCACTGGAATGTTATCTTTGATTCCCTTTTTTAAGTTGTCATTAATTGGTTTAATGCTCTTCACCGTTGTCGTCACGATTTTATACCATAACCCGATGAAAAGCATGGAAAAATATTACTCGTTTATGTCTAATCTCTCTACATTAGGTGGTCTCTTAGCCCTCTATGTCATGGCTTAAATAATTTTTACAAAAAAATAAACTATATTTTTTGTAAACAATAAAAATACAATCAACCACTCATCCCCCCCCCACACGATTTGCTTGTTAATGATATAAATAATCTAATATACAACCATTATATTTACGTGTTATTTCAATATGACTACATTTAAAATCATATTTTTCTTTTAATTTTTCCCACGTATATTTAATTTCTTCTTTGGATTTATTAGTTTGCATTATTTTACATCCATATTCTATTTTTGGATGTGTTGATGTAGTTGTTATTATTGATGTTATTTGGCCGAGTTCACTTAAATAGTTGGCCATATCTTCACAATTGATTTTCTTATTATTTGATACTGATATAATAGACGTTGAATAGATTGACATATGTATATATCTATTAATTCTCTTTTTTTATATGTATTTAATTAATTAAAATTATACTATTTATCAGAAAACGTAAAAAAACGCGAATCTGGGTCTGGCGATCCGTTTTGGGTTTTGGACATTTATAAATGTCCATTTCGTGAAAGTGGCTACCCTCCTTTTTC
>JGI20159J14440_10002961_pt1 | contig 11153 bp, 10 predicted proteins | sample COG_09_FD_14440 | JGI IMG/M metagenome (IMG submission 14440) | reverse complement strand
CATTATACTTATTTAAATTCTGATAGTCTTATCGGATATAGCAATCCTGCTACAAGTGTTCATCTTAGAACCATTCCAAACGATAACCAAATAGAACTTTTTTGGGATGAAAATGTGCCATGGAACAATAATATGTATTTTATTTTTAGAAGCGACTCCATAGATGGTAATTATACTTTAATTGACTCTACTAATGGTAACTATTTTTTAGACTCTGGATTGACCAATAGAATACAATATTGCTATTTTATTAAATCGATTGGGGAATATTCAGACCCTTCAATAATAAGTCCATTGATTAATCTTTCTCAAAAAGCATGTGATGTACCTTTTGACTACACACCACCTTGTCCTCCAACATTAACTTTAAAAGGAGATTGTGATCTAGATATAAATACTTTAAATTGGACTAATCCGAATAATTCTTGTTCTGATGATGCTGTATCTTATTCCTTGTATTTTACACCATTTTTAGATAGTGCATATTCACTAATTAATTTCTTTGACAATGTTGAAGACACAACATTTCAGCACCAAAATCAATACAACGGTGTAAATTCTATAGCTGGTTGTTATTATTTAACAGCTACAGATTCCATGATTTACAATAATGAAAGTTTCCCAAGTGACACAGTATGCTATGACAATTGCCCAAACTATATATTTCCTAATATTTTTACTCCAAACGGGGACGGAGTTAACGATTATTTCCAAGCCATAATGCCAATTAAGTACATAGACAAAATAGAATTATATATTTTAAATCGTTGGGGAGAAGTTGTTTTCAAAACAACAGATCCTGAGTTTTTATGGGACGGAACTGCAAGTGAAACACAACAAGATTGTCCAAGCGGGACCTACTACTNTCAATGTTTNGTNAGTAGTATTAGACTATTTGGAATTGAGACAATAGAACTTAATGGCCATCTACAACTTACAAGAAAAAACATATCAAATAATCAATAAATGTTTACTGGAATTATAGAAAGCTTAGGTAAAATTACCGATATAGAAAAAGAAGGAGAAAACTACCACTTTACAATAGAGTCAAAAATATCAAAAGAATTAAAAATTGATCAAAGTGTAGCGCACAATGGTGTTTGTTTAACTGTTGTAGAAAAAACAAATAAAAATCATATTGTAACTGCAATTCACGAAACTGTTCAAAAGACAAACATGGGGTTTTTAAAAGTCGGAAGTCTTTTAAATCTGGAAAGGTGTCTTAAAATTGGTGGAAGACTAGATGGCCACATGGTACAAGGGCATGTAGATGATACTGTTAAATGTGTTAAAATAGTTGACGAAAATGGAAGTTGGAGGTATTATTTTGAAGGAGCAAATATAGACCCTAAACTACTTGTTAATAAAGGTTCAGTTTGTATCAATGGAGTAAGCTTAACAATTGCAAATACCAAGGACAGAACTTTTGAAGTTGCAATTATTCCTTATACCTATGAAAATACAAATTTTAAGGATTTAAAAGCAAATGATTTAATAAATATTGAATACGATATTCTTGGAAAATATATTCTTAAAAATCTAAAGCCTTAATTATAAATCTACAATTACCGTTATATCTACATTTGGCCATAAAACGTTTTTGCCATCTGGGCCAGTATGTTGTTCTAGACATACTTCGTTAAGGGCGTCTAAAGAGGATTGAGCTCCCCAATTTAGAACATCAATGGATGTTTTAAGGTAAATCTCTTTATTGGTTTGGTCCATTTCCCATTTGTACTGCTTTTCAACTTCTTGGCCATTCATGTTAATAATAAGTTTTCCTGAACCGTTTTCATCAATTGAAAGAATTTTTCCTGAAATAGAATCTGTATCTACCATGGTATTAAAAAAGGAATTGACAATTTTGTAATCTCTTACCTCATCATTGGTGCTTGTTGAAGCAACAGGAATCTTAAATGTAACTCCTGAAATTGCAGTGCTTAAGTTGGTGCTTTCTGTAAACCCTTTTACTTCTGCTGTCTTAAATTTACCACCAACTTGTGCTTTTGCAGAGTGCTTGAAAGCTGTCCACTTAATTGTTACCTCTCCAAGTGTATATATGTAATCATTTACTGTTATTTCAGGTGTTTTTTTGACAGAAACTAAAGCTCCATCTTCTGGAGTTTCTGAACCACAACCAATAATTAAAAAAGATGCTGTTATAAGTAAAATATTTTTCATGGTTCAAATTTAATTAAGATGTTGTTTTTTTCAACAGTTTGTTGAGGGTTTACTTTTATCTCTTTCACTATTCCATCTAAAGGCGATGATAAGATGTTTTCCATTTTCATGGCTTCTAAAATAATTACAGGATCGCCTTTTTTCACTAAATCTGACTCTTTTACAATGACATCGAGAATAAGACCAGGCATAGGGGCTTTTAAAATATTAATGTTTTTTTGGCTCCCTTTTTGAATCCCTAGTTTTTCTATTGTTTTTTCAACTTGTTTTATTAAACGAATAGTAGAAATTTCGCCATTTATTTTGACTATATAAGACTGGTCAATTGAATTTTCCTTTAAAATTTTACATTCAAATTTTTTAGTGCCATTAGACAAAATAATCTCATTCTCAGAGTGGTTTATTTCTATTACTTTGAATTTACCAAAATCTCTTTGACTTAAATCTAACTGTACAACACTATTTATAATTCCTGTAATCATAACCAAAGATTAAAGTAAATTTACAATTATTATCTACTAAATTTAACTTTAAGGACTCCAAGATATATAAAAATAGATGAGTGGCATTTATATACATATCCCCTATTGCAAGCAAGCTTGTCACTATTGTGATTTTCATTTTAGCACCTCTATGAAAACAAAGAATGAAATGATTGACTGCATCGTTAAAGAAATGGACATTCGAGAAAGTGAGTTTTCCAAAAAAATTGATAGCCTATACATTGGTGGAGGGACGCCATCTCTAATGACTAATTTAGAATTAGAAACTATTTTTAATGGACTAGAAAAAAAGATGTCTATTGGCGACATAAAAGAAATTACCATAGAAATTAATCCCGAAGATCTTATTAGTGAAAAACTAGAGTTTTATAAAGAAATTGGTATTAATAGACTAAGTATTGGAGTTCAATCCATGAATAACAACATCCTAAAATGGATGAATAGAAGTCACGATACTAACCAAGTTATAAATGGGTTAAATAATACTAAAATTGCAGGATTTGAAAATATAAATCTTGATTTTATTTATGGAACTCCCAAAAATTTATCAAGAGACTACAAGTCTGAATTATTAGAAATTTTAAAGTTCAATCCAACTCACTTGTCTTGTTATCACTTAACTATTGAAGATGGAACATATTTTGGGCATTTAGAAAAAAAGAAAAAGATAAAAAGAATTGAAGACGATGTTAGTCAACAGGAATTTCGATGGATTTCTGAAAAATTGAAATCTAAAAATTACCAACATTACGAGATTTCTAATTTTGCAGTTCAAGGAAAGGAATCTTTTCATAACTCTAATTATTGGAACCAATCTTCCTATATTGGTTTAGGCCCTGGTGCACATTCCTTTAGAAATTCTACAAGAAGATGGAATATTTCCAATAATAGACTTTACATAAAAAATATCAAAGCTGGTATCCCCTATTTTGAACAAGAAGTCTTGTCCCCTTATGATATAGTAAATGAGAAAATAATGCTTGGGTTAAGAACCTTAAATGGACTGGACAAAGACCATGTATTTAGTATTGTCCCCCAGGCTATAAAAGAGGAAATTGAAAGTAAATTAAATACATTTTTAAAAGATGAAATCCTTCTGTCTACAAATAATATTATTTCTATGAATCCAGAAAAATGGCTGTTATCTGAGTATGTTTCAAGAGAATTATTTATTTTAAAAGAATGATAATTGAATTAGTTGTAAATAACGAGAAAAAGAAAGCAGATCTAACCTACCCAATTGATTTGTCTTTAACCTCTAAAGTTAAAAATAGCTTCAAGGCTTGGTATGTAGATGAAATTCAAATAAAAGTTATTAAAAATGGGGACTTTGTTGGAAGTGTGAATCAAGGAGGAAATGTGAATTTTAAAGAATTACTTATTAACCCTCACGGAAACATGACTCATACAGAATCTGTTGGCCATATATCTAATCAAGAAGTTTTTGTAAATAACATACTTAGCCAGAATCATTTTTCAGCTCAGTTAATTACTATCAGGCCTCAAGAAGCAAGTTATGATATGGAAAATGGAATTAAAGAAGGTGATTTTTTTATTGGAATAGAACAAATAAAAGATAAAATAAAGCCAAATATTCAATCTCTTATTCTAAGAACACAAAACAATTATAACCAACTAAATGAAAAGACCTATAACAATACTAATTGGCCTTACTTATCGGAAGAAACTGCAACTTACATAAGAGACTGTGGAATTGTTCATTTGCTAATTGACCAGCCATCTGTGGACAAGGAGTTTGACGGTGGAAAGCTATTGGCACATAAAGCATTTTGGAATTATCCCAGTGAACTTGATAAAAAGAGAACTATCACAGAACTTATTGGAGTTCCAGATGAAATTAATGATGGAATTTATCTTTTAAATCTTTCTATGGCCAACATAGAAAACGACGCATCTCCTTCAAGGCCAACTATTTATAAATTATTTTGAAACAAAATTTTGTTAAAAGCTAATTAAGTGTAATTTTATTTCAAAACAACACTAATGAAGCTAGATGTAATTGACCTCAAGATTTTAGAAGCTCTTCAAAAAAATAGTAAGATTACCAATATTGAACTTAGTAAGGTCATTGGCCTTTCTGCTGCTCCAACTTTAGGAAGAGTACAAAAGCTGGAGAAATCTCAGGTAATTTCAAGCTATCACGCGACTGTTAATCATTCAAAGCTAGGATTGGGGTTTACAGCATTGGTTCACTTGTCTCTTGTTCGTCAGAAAACCGCAGCAATTTCTAATTTTTTAAAACAAATTAAAGAAATTAAAGAGGTAAGAGAGTGTCTTCAACTTACTGGGAAGTTTGATTATCAACTAAGAATAATAACCAGCGATATTCCCTCTTTTGAAAAATTGCTGGAAAATAAATTAGGCAATATTGAAGAGATAGCTCAATTGGAAACTTCTGTGGTAATTTCAACCAAAAAGAATTCTAGTGTTGCTCCATTAGATTATAAAAAAGAAATTATTCTAAAAAGATAATTTAGCAGAAACCATTAAACTTCTGCCCGGAGCGCTAATTCCCGATGCAAAAGTCTTGTAATGAACATCCAACAAATTATACAGTCCTAAAGACAGTTTTAAAGATTCTTTGTATTGATAACCAACCTGAGTATTTATTACCCACCAGCTGGGATAACCCATTGGGGAAGCCTCAAGGGGGTTGTCAGTGTTCCCTTGTCCAAAAAGTTTATTAATTTTTTCTGCATTAAAATTATTTAATATTTGAAATTCAAGCTTTTTAAAAGTATAGTTCAAATTTAGTTTGCCAAATAACGGAGGAATATGACTCATAGGCACTTGAGTGTATTTAAGAGTCCCTCTAGTATAACAAAGACTAGAATGAACCCTTAGATTTTTTAAAAAAGTAATAGAGACTGAACCGCTAAGCCCATAAACTATTCCAATTTCACTATTTTGATTTGCTAAAATTTCATAATAATTGCTATCGTAATAAATTAAGCTAGAGCCATTAATTTCTAAACTTTGTTTGGTAATTACATTATCCAAAATTGTGAAAAAAGAAGTGGAAGAAAAACTAAATTGAATGTTTTTAAAATCTATTTTCTTACTGATTCCCAACGAAAAATTGTAAGCATATTCCGGAACCAACTGGCTATTAGGGACTGTTAAAAATTGATCCTTTATAAATACTTTTCCTAAATCGTCAATATTTGGAGCTCTAAAACCAGTACTTAAGTCCAAAAATATTTTTGTAGTTTCATTGGGATAAAAATAAGTGCTAAGGGATCCGCTTAGTGAGTGTCTTTTAATTTCAAATCCATCCGATAAAAAATCTAGAATATTGTCATTAAATATGCCAGAGGCATGGCTCCAAGTGTATCTGATTCCTCCAATTAGCGAGAGTCTATTTTTTTTTAGATTGTAACTTGCATAAATAGCAGGAAAAAAAGTATTACTTCCTCCATTAGGATATCTTGAATCTATAAAAGAAGTAGAGCTGTCTAAGAGATTAAGTTGATAAGCTCTGCTATCAACAGTATTGTAGTATATCTCCGTTCCGTAATCTAGTTTTGAATTTGAACCAATAGATTTTGAAAGCTGAATATTAGACCCAAGAACATTAACATTCTCTACAGAATTTTTTTGAAAAAAACTATTAAATCTCCTTGTGATCCTAGACTCCTGAATATATTGGTGAGAAAAAACAGCTCTAATATCATCAAATAAAATAGAGGAGAAAGAAGAAGAAAAAGCAATAGAATTCAAAAGTCTTTTTTGTGGGCCATAATTCCACTGAGAATATTCTGGAAGATTATTTAAAGTTAAATTGTTGAGCTGGTCCAGCCTTTGAAGATTGGAAGAAGAGCTAAATTGAGAGTTGATAATTAATTTTGAAGTTGTATTTAATTTAAAAAGAATTTTATTAGTTAAATCAATTTGATTGAATCCAACTCCTCTCTGAATAGATGGATTGGAATTGGCAATCATTGTGTCTTGAAAATTATTAAATTCTGTATAAAAATTATGTAACCCCCAATTTTGAAAGCCATGGACCCTGTTTTTCCCCATGGAAACATCTCCAAATTTTTTATAGGTTATAGATGTTAAAGATGCTATATTTTCGCCTGATAAATTAAAATTAATATGGTTGGAAAGTTCATTAGTTGCACTATTAAATCTAGTAAAATACAATCCAGAAAAACTGGAAGTATCATTTGTATTTAACAAAGTAGGATCTTTAGTTTTATAATGAATAATTCCACCAATTGCATCACTACCATAAGAAACTGCAGAAGGGCCAAAAATCACATCGCAACTCTCTAAAATAAAAGGATCAACGGTAATGCTGTTTTGCAAATGTCCACCTCTGTAAATAGCATTATTCATTCTAACACCATCCACCATCAAAAGTATTCTATTAGCTTCGAATCCTCTTATAATTGGGCTGCCTCCAGCAAAACTGGTTTTTTGAATGGTTACTCCATCTACTAAAGTCAAAAGTTCTGCTCCAGTTGATGCATTAGAATTTAATATCTCACTGGATTTAACTACTTGATGATTTAACTCTTTCATCCCAGTTGGCAATTGTGTAGAGCTAGAGGTGCTAGTTACAAAAACTGGAAGAGATTGGTCTTTGTTATTGGGCATCTGAAACAGAAAGTTTTTTTCGATAAGCTCTTGCTGACTTTGTATGTAAATTTTTCCAGAAAAATTAATTGAAATGGTATCGTAATTATTTATTGATTTTAATAGAATAAATCCTTTTCTGTTAGTAGTAAAGGTGTCTTTTCTAAACTGATTTTGAAATACTACTTTCTTAAATTTTAATTCATTGCCAAATTCATTGACAAAAGTAATTTTCTGGCCTGTGTAATAAGCACTTGAAAAAAGGAAAATTAAAAAGAAATATGCTTTGAATAAATTACTCAATCGTAAAGAGATTGTAAAATCTTAATGGAATTTAACTTGTCTGTATTTAGTATCTCATGATAGGACATATACCTCAAAAATAAATCCATAATTAATCTTCTGTTTGTAGAATTAATTTTAAAAAGAAATATATTATCAATATTCGTGCCTAATAATTTATTTAATAGTTGATGAGGAAAATTCTCTTCAATATTCGGNTCAAAGTTATTGGTNAANTTNCCNTCCGAAAGACTAAAATAAGGAGTTTCAACTCCAAAATTATTTAATGGCTGTGTTCCAAAATGAGTTAAAATTTCTTTAATAAAAAAAATTCCAAATACAGCATTGAAAGGTCTATGCTCAAAAGAAATAATCATTTTCTCTAGCTCTACAAAAAGTTTTTCATTTTTTTCTTCTGTATGAAAAACTTTATTTAAAATCTCGGTCAGTAAAAGTGCATATCCAGTTTTTCGGATGTCGCTTAAAATGTCAATAATGGGAAATTTCATTTCTATATTATTTGCCCTATTTACTTTTTTTTCTGGATTGTAGGCAGCGCTAAACTCGATAAAATGAAAAGGTTGAAATAAAAATGCCTGATTTTTTTTGGTGCTAATGGTGAAAACAAAAGTTGATCTTCCATATTGCCTTGTCAGTAAATCTACAATAATTGAATTGTGCTTAATTTTAGTAGCTCTAAGAAATAGTCCTTCAATTCTTTGACTCATGCTTTTTTGAATGTCATTTTGAATTCAGCACCCATAACTCTCTCTTTTACCAAGCTTATTTTTCCAGTATGATTCAAAATGATTTGCCAAGCTAGAGCTAAACCAAGCCCTTTTCCTTTTGTTTTAGTGGTAAATTTTGGTTCAAAAATTTTGTCCTGAATATCATTTGTAATACCTGGCCCGCTATCAATAAAAGAGACATAAATGTTGTTCTCTTCTTGAGAGAGGTTTAATTCAATATGGCCATTGTGGTCCATTGCTTGCAAACTGTTTTGAATTAAATTATTGAAAAGTCTAATGAGTTGATTTTCATCCCCAATCAATCTAAAAGAACTGTCCTTTTGAAAATTCACATTAAATTTTACATTTTCTTCATGCTTAAATAAGTTAATGATTTTATGGATTATTTCAATTAAATCTAATTCCTTCATTTTTCCTTTTGGTAGCTCAGCATAATTAGAAAATTCATCGGCTATTTCAGTCAATATCCGTATTTGCTGAAGCATTTTTTCCTGAAAATCTTTCAAGGTATCTCGATTCTCACCTTTGGATAAGTCTAATGCCCTGTCCAAATGTTGAATACTTAACTTCATAGGTGTCAATGGGTTTTTGATTTCATGTGCAACTTGTTTTGCCATTTCTCTCCATGCTATTTGACGCTGGTTTTGAGCTAATTTTTCTTTACTTAATTCTAACTTATTTAGCATTTCGTTATAAGCATTGACTAAAACTCCAATTTCATCGTTATTTTCCCATGAAAGCCTTTCATTGTTTTCGCCAATTTCTACACCTTTAATTTTGGAACTAATAGATGCAATAGATTTGGTGATGTAGGTAGAAAGTAAATATGCTAAAATGACTGCACCAATAAAAAGCAATAAAAAAATAGTAAGCAACCTCTTTAAAAAATCCCACAGTTCTGTTTTATTGCTGTAATCTGAAGGATGATAAGGAATATTAATTATTCCCATTTTTTGATTTTTCTTATTGAAAGCAAAAGAGTAAGAGTTAATGTCTTGATTACTTGATCTTTCTACTAATCTGCCATTTTTTGATTGATCTAGTTTTATCAATAACTCTTTACTTAAATCTCTAGAATATCGCTCCTGAAAAAGGGTGTCTACAGAAGTAATTAAAATTTTACCAGATAAATTAAAAATTACAATGGGTAGATTATTAACATCTGCTATTTCTCTAAGTTTGTAATCAAAGTCTTTTGTAATAAACTCACTCATGGTTGCAGGTTCTAATTCATTTAAAAAATACTGCAATGAAGAATTTATGGTCTTTTCCTTTCTTTGGATTCTCTGAAAATGATATTGGTCGTTTTTTTCTTTAAAAAAATAAAATGTTGTAGCTCCAATAACCACTAAAGAAAGTGCCACTAAAGCAAGTATAGAAATGTAAAATCTGTTTTTTAAAGAAGAATAAAACCAATGCATCAAAGGTAAATTTATGCAAAAGGATTTTATAAAATTAAGATTGTAGAAGTTTATCCACCTAGAGCCTCAGCACCAGCAACAATTTCAAGTATTTCGTTGGTAATAGCTGCTTGTCTAGCTTTATTATAAAATAACTTTAAATCGTTTTTCATTTCGTTGGCATTATCNGTNGCTTTATGCATTGCTGTCATTCTAGCCCCATGCTCAGAGGCAAATGAATCTAAAAGGGCTTTGTAAAGTTGTATTTTTAATGAGCTTGGAATGAGTTCTTTAAGGATTTCTCCTTGATCCGGCTCAAAAATATAATCTACTGAACTCTCTTTCTCAGATTGGACTGGGACAACTGGTAAAAATGGCTCATTAACTGTAATTTGAACTGCAGCATTTTTAAAAGAATTGTAGACTAAAAAAGCTTTGTCAAAAACATTATTTTCAAAAGCTGACATTAATTTAGAGGAAATAGAAATAGAGTTTTCATAACTTAGATCGTCCCAAATAGTTTGGGCATCTGCAGGCAACGTCTCACTACCGTTTAATAACTCTGTCTTTTTAAAAGCATCAAAAACTTTTTTTCCAATTGTTAAGATGCTGTATTCATTCTCAGGGTTTTCTTCAATTGTTTTTTTAATCTCTTTAACAACGTTATTATTGAACCCGCCGCACAAACCTCTATTGGATGATATAGCAATTAGTAGTACTTTTTTGCCCTTATCGTCTCGCATCATTGGATGTTCTGTTTCTCCAACTGTAGAAGAAACATTTAAAAGAATATCATTGAACTTTTTTGCAAAAGGTCTCATTTGAATTATCGCATCCTGAGCTCTCTTGAACTTTGCTGCCGATACCATTTTCATAGCAGAAGTTATCTGCATAGTTGACTCTACAGATGTTATTCTAGTTCGTATTTCTTTTAGGTTGGCCATTGTAAATTATGCTTCGTAATTTTTAGACATTTCTGCAACAACCTTCTTGATTAAATCTGTTACCTCATCTGTTAATTTTCCAGATTTTAAAGTGTCTAATTCTTTCCTGTATTTGGTTCTCATTAAATCTAAAAAGTTTTCTTCAAAATCTTTTATTTTAGCAGTTGGTATACCAGTTAGTATTCCTGTAGAGCCACAGTAAATAATTGCTACTTGTTCTTCAACAGGCATAGGAGAGCCTTCGTTTTGTTTTAAAATTTCAACATTTCTCGCCCCTCTTTCCAATACTGCCATTGTAGCTGGATCTAAATCAGACCCAAATTTAGAAAATGCTTCTAGCTCTCTATATTGTGCTTGATCAAGTTTTAATGTTCCAGAAACTTTTTTCATGGATTTTATTTGTGCAGATCCTCCAACTCTAGAAACAGAAATACCAACGTTTATTGCGGGTCTAATACCAGCATTAAATAAGTTGGCTTCTAAAAAAATCTG
>JGI20159J14440_10002951_pt1 | contig 11170 bp, 12 predicted proteins | sample COG_09_FD_14440 | JGI IMG/M metagenome (IMG submission 14440) | reverse complement strand
CAGGCACCGGCCCACAGATCCAGCCAATCCGGCTTCCGGTCATGGCGTGGCTCTTTGACATCGAACCAATCACCAAAGTGCGCTCTTGCATGTCAGGTAGACTTCGCGGGCTTATATGTTCACCCTGCCAGACTTGGGTGTCGTAAACCTCGTCAGAGATGAGCCAAAGATCATGGGTGATACAGGTTTTTGCGATGGCCTGCCAAGTGGCGCGATCATAAACCACCCCGGTTGGATTGTTGGGCGAATTGACCAGCAAAGACCGCGCGCCTTTGGCCGCGGCCTCAAGATCGGCCGTGCGAGGCTGGAAGTCATGCGCCGGATCGCATGGGATTGCACGATCCAAAGCGCCAGTGCCGCGGAGCGTACCGGGGTAGGTGGCATAATAAGGGTCGCAATATAGCGCGACATCACCTGGGTTCAGCACGGCCATATGGGCGGCAAAAAGTGCTGATTGCCCGCCGGGTGTGATCAAAATACTTTCAACGGTTGTGGGAACGCCAGTCTGCGCCTCAATGCGGCGGGCCACGGCCGCGCGCAGACCCTCGGTGCCCGGCACAGCAGCATAGCCGGTGTGCCCCCCCCTTGCGGACCGGCCCATTGCGGCCAAAATATCCATATGGGTGCGAATGTCATGCTCCCCGATGGTCAATTCAATGATCGGATGGCCTTGTTTTTTCAAAGCGCGCGCCTTGTAAAAAACATCCCAGCCATCGGATCCATCGCCGGTTAGGGCGGTCATGCGGTGTGCGAGTTCCATCCCGAGACTTGGCCTGAAGCCGATAGATTCGTCAAATTGGTTTTGAGCAATTGAAACACGGGGTTCACGGCGATATAGAGGCCCNATGATTTGGCGTTGTTGACATAATATGACTGCCGCGGCGACGCGCGCCTTTTTNGGNGGCCCGCCACTTTCTTTCCGTGCCTTCCGTAACTTTAGGACATGCCCGATGATGCAAATCAAGCTGCACAATAGCAAAACCCGCCGCAAAGAGCCTTTGATGCCCCTAGATCCGAAGAATATACGCATGTATGTCTGCGGGCCAACGGTCTATGATCGCGCACATTTGGGCAACGCCCGNGCGGTTGTCGTGTTTGACAGCCTGTTTCGCTTGCTGCGTGAGGTTTATGGCGCCGAGCNTGTCACCTATGCGCGCAATTTCACCGATATTGACGATAAAATAAACGCAAAATCGGCTGAAACAGGGCGTGATATCGGGCAGATCACTGAAGAAACCATTGGNTGGTATTTGGCAGATATGGGCGCCTTGGCGGCGCTTGAGCCCACGGCAATGCCGCGCGCCACCGATTATATTGCGCAGATGATTTCTATGTCAGAAGATCTTATTGCCAAAGGCCATGCCTATGCGGCCGAGGGGCATGTGCTGTTTGATGTGAACAGCTGCCCCGATTATGGCGCGCTATCGGGCCGGAGTGTGGATGACATGATTGCAGGCGCACGGGTCGAAGTGGCCCCCTACAAGCGCGACCCTATGGATTTTGTTCTGTGGAAACCCTCTGATGCGCAAACGCCTGGCTGGCCAAGCCCCTGGGGACGTGGACGCCCGGGCTGGCATATCGAATGTTCGGCGATGTCTTATGAGCTTTTTGGCCATAGTTTTGATATTCATGGCGGCGGCAATGATCTGCTGTTTCCACATCATGAGAATGAGATCGCGCAAAGCTGCTGTGCGCATCCCGAGGGCAGTTTTGCACAGATCTGGATGCACAACGAAATGTTGCAGGTCGAGGGTAAGAAAATGTCCAAATCCTTGGGCAATTTCTTCACCGTGCGCGATTTGCTGGACCGGGATATTCCGGGCGAGGTGATCCGCTTTGTTCTTCTGTCGACTCATTATGGCAAGCCAATGGATTGGACGGAAAAGAAGGCGCAGGAGGCGGCGAGCACGTTGCACAAATGGCATGAGCTGGTGCAAGGGGTCGAGCCTGCCGTTTTGGATGACACTGTTCTTGCCCATGTGGCCAATGATTTGAACACACCGGGGGCTTTGGCAAGGCTGCATGAATTGGCCAAAGCTGGTGATGCTGCGGCGCTTTTGGCGGCAGGTCAATTTTTGGGCCTGTTGGGCGCAGATGAGACTTGGTGGCGTCCCAAGGAGGCCCGTGGCGATGCGGCCCTGCGGGTGGAGGCGCTGATCGAAGCGCGCAGGCAAGCCAAGGCGGCACGCAATTTTGCTGCGGCGGACGCAATACGCGCGCAGCTCAGCGCTGCGGGTGTTGAGGTTGTCGATAAGCCCGGCGGCCTGTCAGAGGCGGTGATCACCGATGCCTTCAACCCGGATTTGCTCGGATGAGCCTACAGGCTTGCGCCAACCTGGTCGCGCGTGCGGATCCCGAGCGTTTCGCGGCAACCATGGCGGCGCCGCTTGCCGCGCGTGCGGTGCTTTTGCCGATTTATGCCGCCTCTGTAGAGGTGGCGCGGGCCCCATGGATGACGCAAGAGCCGATGATTGCAGAAATGCGCCTGCAATGGTGGCGTGATGTGTTTGAAGAGATAGAGACCGGCACGCCGCGCAAACATGAGGTGGTCGAGGCTTTGGCGCCCATCTTGGGGCCCAAGGGGGCCGAGGCTTTAGATGCGATGGTTTTGGCACGCCGTTGGGACATCTATAAAGAAGGGTTTACCACAGGGGAGGAACTTTTGTCCCATGTGCAAACGATCACCCTGGGGCCCATGCTTGCGGCACTTGAAGCCCTAGATCATCTGCCCAAAGATCTTTCTGCCCTGAAAGCCCATGCAACGCAGCTGGGGCTGGCGCGGTTTCTACGCGGAGTTCCCGCATTGATCGCGCGCAAAACACCGGTTTGGGCGGAAGATCAAAAGCTTCATATTTACCGAGATCTTTGTATCCAGGCGCTGGATATGACCGGGGATGTGATCCGCTCACCGGCGCTCATCGAAACGGCCCATTGCCGCCGGGTATTGCGGTTCGTTGTGAAACATCCCGGCGCCGTGGAAATCGGCGCGATTCCACAGTTTCNCATTGGCNCNNCNCTNGCGCGNGGNTGGCTGGCTTGGCGTTGTGGCTAAATTCCANCCTAGGCNGCGCGTTTGTTTGTCATGATGAGCCAAAGCAAGGCTGTTCCGGCCAGCAATAGAAACGGCACCATTGCGTAATTGACCGCGGCCCATCCCTGCACCACAGAGCCACCGCTGCAATTCATCAACCCACCCGAAGCGATCGAGGCGATGGTGACGCAGCCAAAGACAATGGCGTCATTCATCCCTTGTACCCGGCCTCTTTCATGCGGGGCATGGGCGCGGGTCAGCAGCGTGGTGGCGCCAATGAAGCCGAAATTCCAGCCAACGCCGAGTAAAATGAGCGCGGCATAGAAATTCCCAAGCTCCATACCGCTCAGGGCCACAAGCCCAGCAGAGCCAAGAATCAGCAGGCCAATGCCCATGATTTTTTCCACGCCAAACCGGTTGATGAGATGGCCGGTAAAGAAAGATGGTAGGAACATGGCGATCACATGGGCCGAGACAATATCATTGGCGTTGTTCTTGGTTAAACCACAGCCAACAACCGCAAGAGGCGTTGAGGTCATGACCAAATTCATCAAAGAATAGGCCACCATGCCGCAGGCAATGGCGACCAAAATCGATGGGTCACGCAAGAGCTGCATACGGCTGCGCGGCGCGAGGGTTGCGGGCGCGCTTGGCTCGTTGGCGGTGCCTTTGGGCAGGCGCAGCAGCAAAAATAAGAACATGCCCACCAGGTTCAGCGCGATGATGGCCATGTAACTGCCGAGAAATGGAACCACAGAAGCATCCTGCACCAATTTATTAAGCTGCGGCCCGAATATGGCTGAGATCAAACCGCCAGCCATCACAAAGGAAATGGCTTTAGGGCGGAAACTGTCCGAGGCAGTGTCGGTTGCGGCAAATCGGTAAAACCCCTGCGCGGACATATAAATGCCCGATATATAGGAGCCAAGAAGGAATATCGCAAAGGATGCGACATAGAGCCCATAGGCCGAGACCGCAGCCCCCAAGGCCCCGGCAATAGCGCCGATAAAAAACCCGGTTTTTCGGCCGTATTTCTGCATCAAGGGCGACAACCAGGGGGCCGTGGTCATCGACCCAAAGACGATCAAAGAAATCGGCAAGGTGGCGAAACAAGGATTGCCTGTTAACATACCGCCCGCCAATCCGCCCACGACAAACATCATCGGCATCTGTCCGCCTAAAATAGCTTGCGCTGCGACGAGAACCGTCACATTGCGTTTGGCCAGACGATCGTCGGGGAGGGCTTGTGTCATGATAGGATCCTTTGGGCGTTAATGCCCTGCAATGATATGGGCGAAGGAACCGCAAGTGCGCCCGATGTGCAACCCCATTTCGCCCAAATCTGCGTGATCTGCATCTTGCGCTGCGAAGAGTGCGGGGCCCGCAGCTTTTAACGTGCTGGCGTAGTGAAACTCATGGGCCATCAACGGCGCACTGAAATGCGGGCTCAAGGGTGTCAATTGCCGATAACCCAGATGCAATTTACGCTGTTGAAAACTGGTTTCTAGCGGCAAAAGCCCAAGCATTTCATGCCGCCGCCCCTGTGCATCGACCAAGCCATTGCCAAGGACCATATAGCCGCCACATTCGCCATAAATGGGCGTGCCAAGCGACGCATGATGCGCAAGAGAGGCTTTGAACTGTGCGGCCGCGGCCAATTGTCCGGCGTGGAGTTCCGGATAGCCGCCGGGCAGGAAAATATACTGCGCAGCTTTGGGCGCTGGCTCATCGGCCAGTGGCGAGAAGAAAGACAGCTGCGCCCCGGCGTCTCGCCAGCCTTTCATTTGATGCGTATAGCGAAACGCAAAAGCGCGGTCCGCGGCAATGGCGATATGCTGTGCCGGTGGCCCGGGCAGGGTGGTTTGGGCCGCCAGGGTCGGTCCGCTGAGCTCTCTAAGCGCCGCGAAATCTAAGCTGGGGTGCAGCGCTGTGGCAATGTGATCGATCCAAGGTTCCAACTGATCAATTTCATCGGCTTGAACCAAGCCTAAATGACGTTCGGGCAGGGCAAAGGCCTCGGATCGCATCAAATGTCCGAATATTTTGATATTTCGCCCGTTCAAAGCCTGCGTCAGCATGTCGAGGTGGCGCGCGCTGCCGACACGATTGAGAAACACACCGGCCAATGTGACCTGTGGATCATAATCTCTGAACCCTGTTACCAGCGCGGCGATGGAATGGGCCGTTTTGGCGGCATCCACCACCAAGATGACCGGGATATCTAAAATCTTCGCCAAATCCGCAGCGGAGCCTCTCCCGGCCTTGCCGGCGCCATCAAACAACCCCATAGCCGCCTCAACCACCAAGCCGCTCGACCCGGCCAGGGTGCCGATTAGATCTGCGGGCATGGCCCAGGCGTCTAGGTTCACCGAAGGGGTGCCAGCGGCGACGGAATGAAAACCCGGATCTATATAATCAGGGCCTGATTTCGCCGGTTGAAACTCTATCTTTGCGCGCTGCAAAAGCCGCATAAGGGCGAGCGTGACGGTGGTTTTGCCGGCGCCCGAACTTGGCGCGGCAATCATAAAGCGGCTCATGCGCTTTCCGCAGGGCGTCCACGATCCAAAGGATCCAGATTGCGCGGTGCGGCGCCGGCCTCGAGAGATTGCCAATCCAACACCTGCCGCATGAGCACGGAGCGTCCGATACAGATGATCGCGGGCGGCTCAACGCCAGCGGCCTTGGCATCATCTACGGCTGTGCCGAGCGTGCTTTCGACGACATTTTGGTGCTCTAAGGTGGCGGAGGTGACAAAGGCCACAGGTTCAGACGGGCTGCGGCCAGCCTCCATCAATCTTTGAGTGATCTGAGCGATATGTTTCATGCCCATATAGATCACGATGACTTGGCTGCCCTGCGCGATGGCGCTCCAGTCGAGGGATCCGGGCGTGTCGCCGGTTTGATCATGGCCGGTCACAAATGTGACCGATTGGTTGACGTCTCGGTGTGTCACGGGAATTCCCGCATAGGCCAGCCCGCCGATACCGGCTGAAATGCCTGGAATAATACGAATGGGCACCCCATGCTGCACCAAGGTTTGTGCTTCCTCGCCGCCACGACCAAAGACGAAGGGATCGCCCCCCTTGAGTCGCAGCACGCGTTTTCCCGCGCGGGCCAGCTCCACCAAATGCAACGAGATATCGCGCTGTTTGGCCGAAGGCTTGCCGCCCCGTTTGCCGGCATAGATCAACTCGGCATCGCCCGCCCAAGATAAAATATCTTCACCAACCAAAGCATCATAGACGACAACATCAGCTTGGCGCAAAGCGTTGAGCCCATGCAGGGTGAGAAGGCCGGGATCGCCAGGTCCTGCACCGCATAGCCATACCCAGCCTGCGCGCAGCTCGGGCCATGCCTTTTGGGGAAGGGGAAGTGAATCGCTCATAGCTCTCTTTATGGCGAAAATTCATCGGAGGGAATAGAGTGCAAGCGACACGCGCTTTGTGATTGGCGGCATGAATTGCCCTGCTATAGTGGCGCAATGGAGACCCGTGAATCCCCCCCTTTGCGTCGCGGTTGGACGACCGGCGCTTGTGCCACCGCTGCTGTGCGTGCTGGGCTATGCGCCCTATGGGGCGGCGCGCAATTGGACGAGGTGCAGATCACCCTGCCCAAAGGAGAAAGGCCGGTCTTCAAAATCGCGCATCGCGAGGTGACGGCAGATTGGGTGGAAATTGGCATTACCAAGGATGCCGGCGATGATCCTGACGTCACCCATGGCGCTTTAATCATTGCGCGGGTGGCGCGCTCCTTGGGCGGTGTGCGCTTTCATGCAGGCGACGGCGTCGGCACGATCACAAAGGCAGGGTTGCCAATCGCTGTGGGCGAGCCCGCGATCAATCCGGTGCCGCGACAAATGATGCAGGCTGAGGTGGAGGAGTTGGCGGTCCATTATGGTCAAGCGCCCGATATCGACATCACCATTCGCATCCCAGGGGGCAGAGCTCTGGCCTTGAAAACCTGGAACCCAAGGCTGGGCATTGTCGATGGCCTGTCGGTGTTGGGCACGACGGGGATCGTGCGCCCATTTTCTTGCGCGGCCTGGATCGCCTCCATTCACCGCGGCATTGATGTGGCGCGCGCTTGCGGGGCGCCGCATGTGGCCGGCTGCACTGGGGCCACCTCGGAGCGCGCGGTCCAAGCGCTGCATGGCTTGCCCGACACCTCTATGCTGGATATGGGAGATTTTGCTGGCGGGTTGATGAAATATTTGCGGCGCCATCCGGTGGCGCGGCTGACCATCGGCGGCGGCATTGGCAAGATGACCAAATTGGCGCAGGGCGCACGCGATCTGCATTCCGCCCGCTCTCAGGTGGATTTCACCGCCCTGGCGCAGGTTCTCGACCAACCGGGTCTGGCCAAAGCCAATACTGCGCTTGAGGCCTATACGCTGGCTGGCCCGGATATGGCCCAATGGGTGGCGCACTCTGCCTTGGCCAATTGCCAATCCATTTTGCAATGCGCCGATATCACAGTGGATTGCGTGGTCATAGATCGCACAGGTCGAATATTGGCGCAGTCATGACGGTCTTGATCCTCGCAGGTACGGGAGATGCCCGGCATTTGGCTCAATTNTGNGCNGATCACAATATTGCCGCCTGCGCCAGTTTAGCTGGGGCGACGCGCCAGCCGAAACAATTGGCCGTGCCCACCTACCATGGTGGTTTTGGCGGCGGTGACGGTTTTCGCGCTTTTTTGAAACGCCATGAGATTCGTGCTGTNTTGGATGCCACCCATCCCTTCGCCCATCAAATCACCCGGCGCAGCCATGACATCGCCCGCGAGATGGGTCTGCCCTATATGCGTTTTGAACGGCCGGCCTGGCAACCTGGACCGGGCGATCATTGGATCTCTTTACACGATGAGTCAGAGGCTGCGGCGCATATCGCCCTGGATGCGGTGGTGTTTCTGGCCACGGGGCGGCAAAGCCTGCCAAAGTTTGCCAATCTTGGACATGCGCAGTTGATCTGCCGGCAAATTGATCCTCCCGAGGGTGCGTTTCCCTGGCCCAATGGCGCGTATCTGATCGGACGACCGCCATTTTCCATGGCCGATGAGGAGGCATTGTTTCGCCGTCTTTCCGTCGATGTGCTTGTGGTTAAAAATGCCGGCGGTGCGGCCAGCCGTACAAAATTGGATGCGGCGCGCGCTTTGGGGCTCAAAGTATTGATGATTGAACGCCCGCCTTGCACGGCCCGGCCATGCCTATCGGAACGATCACTGGCGGAGGCTTGGTTGGCGCAATGGACATAATAACGATCTCCAGTCCGGCTGATATTGATCACGCTGTCGCCCAGCTCAACATTCCGCAATTCAATGTCATTTATGAAAAATGCAGCCCCATTCCCCTGAGGTGCAAACCGCCCGGTTTTGCCAGCTTGCTGCAGGCTATCATCGGTCAACAAGTCTCGGTCGCCTCTGCGGCTGCGATTTGGGAGCGTATTCAGGCGGCCGGCCTGTGTCGTGCGGCCGCAATGGCGCAGGCCAGCACGGAAGACCTGGCGCGCTTGGGCCTGTCTCGCCCCAAAATCCGCTATGCGAAGGCCTTGGCGCTGAGCGGGCTTGATTATGAGGGTTTGGCGGCTTTGTCCGATGCGGAGGTGCTGTCCCGCCTGACCGCTATCACAGGCATCGGGCGGTGGACCGCGGAGGTTTACGCATTGCAAGCCCTGGGCCGGGCGGATGTGTTTCCACATGGGGACTTGGCCCTCCAAGAGGCGGCACGGCAGGTGTTTCATCTGCCGAAGCGCCCCAGCGAGGCTGATATGCGCGCCTTGGCTGAAAATTGGGCACCGTTCAGAGCCGTTGCAGCGCGTCTGTTATGGGCCTATTACAAAGATCACAAATCGCGAGAGGGGATAGGATGACACGGGTTTTGAAATCGATGAGCCAGTTGCCACAGGATCAAGATGGCGCTGTCACCTCAGCGGTCATCTTTTTACATGGCTACGGGGCTAATGGTGCGGATCTGATGGGGCTGGCGGAGGTGCTTGCGGACCATATGCCGGGCACATTATTTCTTGCGCCCGATGCACCAGAGACGACCGTTATGGCGCCCATGGGGCTGCAATGGTTTCCCATCCCTTGGATTGATGGATCGTCAGAAGAAGATGCCGCCAATGGTCTGCAAGCGGCGTCAGAGGACCTAAATGCCTATCTNGATGGGGTGATGGTGGACTATGATCTGCTGCCGGAACAAGTGGTCATTTTTGGATTTTCGCAAGGCACNATGATGGCGCTNCATGTGGCGCCGCGGCGCGAGGATCCGGTGGCCGGGGTCGTGGCTTTTTCGGGTCGGTTGCTGCAGGCGGAGGCATTGCAAGATGATGTGCAATCCAAAATGCCGATCCTTCTGGTGCATGGGGATGAAGACGAGGTTGTGCCAATTGATGCATTGCCCCATGCGGCCGAGACTTTGGAGGCCGCGGGCTTCAAAGAGGTTTATGCCCATATCATGAAAGGCACGGGCCATGGCATTGGTCCCGATGGGCTGCAGGTGGCTTTGGCCTTTATGCGCAAACAGCTGGGTATGGAGTGATAAGCGCACACCAGATACAGGGGTTGCCTGTTTTATTTCCCCAGATATAGTGGCCGCATGTAGCGAACGGGGCGCCATCTATGACTGGAGAATTTAGAACGCAATTTGTGAAAGAAGTGGCCTCGCCGGCGCAGCGGCCGGCCTTGGTGCTTAACGCAGATTATCGCCCTTTATCCTATTACCCGCTGTCTCTGTGGAGTTGGCAAGATGCGGTGAAGGCGGCCTGGCTTGACCGGGTGCAAATTGTTGCCGAATATGATGATATTGTGCGTCACCCACAACCGAAATCCGTATCCCGTCGGTCGTTGTGCTGCGCGATTATGTCAAACCGCAAAGCACTGTCGCCTTTACGCGCTTCAATCTATTTCTGCGCGATGAGTTTTCTTGCCAATATTGCGGTTCGCGCGGCGATTTGACCTTTGATCATGTGGTGCCGCGCACGCGCGGCGGGCGCACCAGTTGGGAAAATGTGGTTGCGGCCTGCTCCAAATGTAATTTGAAAAAAGGGTCCCGCAGTCTGAAACAATCGGGCCTGCATCTGCGCAAACCGATCCGCAAACCGCAGGCCGAAGAGTTGCGCAATCTCGGGCGAAAGTTTCCACCGGGCCATCTGCATGAAAGCTGGGTCGATTTTCTATATTGGGATGCAGAGCTTGAGGCCTAGGCCGAGCAGCTGGCACCACCGAGCACACAGAATTTCGCACAATGAGGATGGTTGAGCGCGACGTCTTGTTCTGCCTCTTGTAAAGTGGTTCCCAATTCGAATTCCGGCGCATAGGCCAAAAGCGTGCAGGCCAAAACCGCGGGGCGCGCGGCGCCCTTGCGTTTGACCACCATGCGCGAGGAGGCGCACATCAAACTGTTGGGATCCTTGTCCAAAATTCCCCAGCAGGCTGTGGTGATTTCTGGCACTTCGGCACGTTCGTCCAGCTCTGGAAACAGCACGGTGACGCCGGAATTGAAGGCGTCAATATCATATCCATTCTTTGCAAAAAGCGCGCTATAGCCGGCGCGGCTGGTCGCCTCGCTGTCGCCCCAGACGGTGCGGCCGGCGACATGCATTCGGATGCCGACATCGCGCAGCCAGTTCATGCCCTGGAGTGTCTTGTCAAACGCTCCCTTACCGCGCTCAGTGTCATGGTTGGCGCGGTCAAAGTGGTCGAGCGAAATCCGCAGGGTAAGCTTGCCGGGGTAGGCGGCATTGAGCCCCAAAAGCCCTTGTTTGACCCGTTTGCGCATCATCGGCAGCATGGCATTGGTTAAGATGAGGACCTCATAGCCGGCAACGAGGCTGCATTCAGCGATGTCAATCATTTCTGGGTTCATGAAAGGTTCACCACCGGTGAAGGCAATCTCGCGCACGGGCCAGTTTCGGCTGAGCAATTGTTGCAGATAGTCTTTTACCTCATCGGCAGTGATATAGACCAATGCATCATTGGTCGGGCTGCTGTCGATATAGCAATTGACGCATTCAATATTGCAAAGCGTACCGGTGTTGAACCATAGCGTCTCAGGATGGGTCAGGGCCACCCGCGCGCGCGCCTCACCTTTGGCGGTCACATTGGGGTCGGAAAATTTATCAAGATTGGCCATAGGTTATC
>JGI20159J14440_10002950_pt1 | contig 11172 bp, 10 predicted proteins | sample COG_09_FD_14440 | JGI IMG/M metagenome (IMG submission 14440) | reverse complement strand
GAAGCGGCGTCTGAAGATGCTCCTGCAGAGGAAGGAACTGCGAACGATGAAGAAGAGAAGAAGGACTAAGTCAGTTTTCTCATTCGTTACGGAAATATTGAAAACGGGAGGCGCTATGCCTCCCGTTTTTGTTTACGAGATTTTTGTTTTCACAATGCGGTCTTTCAGATGATGAAAAATCGACGTTATTTATGATGAGCGGCTCAATGCCTGAATTTATCTTTGCTTCATGAGTTCAGCATCCACCCCGAAAGTTCCTGCCGTAATCCTTTTGGCAGATGGCACGCGTTTCGAAGGGAAATCCATTGGAGCAATCGGCACGACATCCGGTGAAATTGCTTTTAATACAGGCATGTACGGTTATCAAGAAATTTTTACGGACCCAAGCTACCACCGTCAAATTTTGGTCATGGCAACGGCGCACGTAGGAAATTACGGAGTGCATGCAGAGGAGGTGGAATCGGACCGTGTTCAGATATCAGGTCTGGTGACAAAGAATTTTTCATCCATCGCCAGTCGAGTGGGAGGTAACGGTACGTTACAGGATTACATGGAGCGAGATGGTGTCGTGGGAATTTGCGATGTAGATACACGTGCTTTGGTTCGTCATATTCGCAAAGAGGGTGCTATGAATGCCATCATTTGTAGCGAAGGGACAGACGAAGGAGAATTGAAGCGGCAATTGGCTGACGTGCCTTCAATGGAGGGATTGGAGTTGAGCAGCGAGGTGACGTGCAGCGAGCCCTATGAAGTGGCGCCTGCGACGGAGAAGGATAAGGGGTTGACTGTGGCATTGCTGGATTTGGGCGTGAAAAAGAACATCATACGGTGTTTGACCGAGCGCGGTTGCCGTGTTCACGTATTTCCGATGAACACGACGCTCGATGCTATGCTCGCCGTAAACCCCGATGGCATTATGCTGTCCAACGGGCCTGGAGATCCAGGAGCCATGGCTGAGACCATCGCATTGGTGAAGGATTTAGTGGAAACCGGACGCAGCCTGTTTGGTATTTGCTTGGGCCATCAGGTACTCGCCTTGAGTCAGGGATTAAAGACGGTAAAGATGTTCAATGGCCACCGAGGGGTGAACCATCCAATTAAAAACTTGGTTTCAGGCAAGGCAGAGATTACCTCTCAAAATCATGGTTTCGTGGTGGATCGAGATTCCCTGGATCGCCATCCAGACATTGAGCTAACCCACATTCATCTCAACGATGAAACGGTGGCAGGAATTGCATTGAAGGACCGTCCAGTTTTCTCCGTGCAATACCACCCTGAGGCTTCCGCTGGGCCTCACGACAGCCGGTACCTGTTTGATGAGTTTGTGGAGAACATGGAACGTGCGGTAGTCCCCGCCTGATTCAGTACCTTCGAAGCGGTTTCGACCTGATTTTGGAAATGACCAAAATTCTAGCGCCTACAAGCGCATTTACACAGAAAATACATAGATGAGTTACATTGATCAGATTCAAGCCCGCCAAATCTTAGATTCACGCGGCAACCCGACCATTGAGGTGGACTTGATGACAGGAGACGGATGCGTTGGACGCGCAGCAGTGCCTTCAGGCGCTTCAACTGGAGTGCACGAAGCAGTGGAGCTTCGAGACGGTGGGGATGATTGGATGGGCAAAGGAGTAAGCGAGGCTGTAGCCAATGTGAATCAGGTGCTTGCCGACGAATTGATGGGCATGGATGTGTTTGATCAACGTGCCATCGACCAAGCCATGATTGACTTGGACGGAACAGCCAACAAAGGGAAGATTGGCGCCAATGCCATTTTGGGTGTTTCCTTGGCGGCGGCTCATGCTGCTGCTGAATGCGCAGGACAGCCGCTTTACCGCTACGTTGGAGGTGTCAATGCTCACACGTTGCCAGTTCCCATGATGAACATTCTGAATGGCGGATCACATGCCGACAACAAGATTGATATCCAGGAATTTATGGTCATGCCTGTCGGAGCAGAAACGTTCTCCGATGGACTTCGCATGGGGACGGAAGTATTTCACACGTTGAAGAAAGTGCTGAAAGAACGCGGACATGCCACCAATGTTGGCGATGAGGGTGGGTTTGCGCCCAATTTGGGATCCAACCAAGAAGCCATTGAAGTGGTCATTGAAGCGATCGAAAAGGCGGGCTACCGGCCCGGTGACGATTTGTTGATTTCGTTGGATGCTGCGGCCTCTGAATTTTACGATTCAGAATCCAACCAATACGTCTTCGAATCAACCGGTGATCGCATGTCCGGTTCCGAGTTAGTCGATTTCTGGAAAGGATGGGCAGATAAGTACCCCATTGTAAGCATTGAAGACGGCTTGGCCGAGGATGACTGGGATGCTTGGAAGCTCATGACCGAGAAGATGGGTGACCAAGTTCAGTTGGTGGGAGACGATTTGTTCGTCACCAATACGCACCGATTGGCGCGCGGCATTGAGAACAACATCGCTAACTCGATTTTGGTTAAGGTCAATCAAATCGGAACCCTTACGGAGACGATTGATGCCGTGAGCATGGCGCATAGGAATCGATACACCAGCGTAATGAGCCACCGAAGCGGAGAAACGGAGGATACGACGATTGCTGACTTAGCTGTTGCATTAAATACGGGTCAAATCAAGACTGGCTCTGCGAGCCGTTCGGATCGCGTTGCAAAATACAATCAGCTGCTTCGCATCGAGGAAGAATTGGGATCAGCCGCGATTTACCGTGGCAATGCATTCCGCGGATAGGTCAGTTGAATACTGCGTGAAAGCAGCGGTTCACCGCGCTCCACTTATCGTTCTTCTCTGAAGGCTTTAGTGAACGGCTCGGGGTCAATTTGGCCCGGTGTCTGTTGCAAGAGCCCGTAGATTCGGAATTCCGTGCGGTCATTTTCAGCATGGTTGTAGGAGGCGCATGGCTGGCCCGGAAGGCACTTGTTGCGCAATTCATCAATTCCTTTTCCGACGCAGATGAGTTGCTTCGAGGATACCCCGACTTTCAGGAGAAAGCTCTCGATTTCAATGGCTCGATTTTTGGAAACGCGGTTGTTTGGCTGATCAAAAAGATCCCAGCTAGAGGCGTCTTCATGGGTGCGAACTTCCAGAAAAACATCGGGATTTAGCTTCAAGAAGTCGGCCAAATCGTACAATGTAAATTGTGACTTGCGGTCGAGAGCGTTGGATGGGTCCCATTCGATTCCGGCCAATTCAAAGGGTGTTCCGCCCATCCATTTGGCTGCGTACCGCTCGTCGTTGAGGGTTTTGATTTTGGCCAATTGAACTTCCCACACGGGTTGTGAGGTTTCTGTTGTTAGCACGGTGCGCTCGGTGATGTATCCGGGCATTTCACAGATGACGGAATAGGCTCGATTGGGCGGGAGATCCAGTAAGAGCGTGCCATCGAGCTCAGTTCGGGTTTGCCAAGCTGATCCATCTCGCAGATCAATCCAACGAATGGGCACGCGGGGAATGGCGGATCCGGTTGAGTAATCGGTAATATGTATGGCAAACGGGACGTTGGACGGTGTGGATTCTATTCGGAAGATCTCATCGACACCTGAACGATTGGAGCAGACAAACCCATGCACCGCATCGGGCTCCATGACCAGGCCAAAATCGTCTGCCATGGTATTGATTGGAAAACGAAGTCGAACAGGCTCAGTCCAAGCGTCACCGTCACGCCAATGACGGCTTTCAGGAAGTACTTCCGTATCGATTTCGGTCCAGAAGACGTCCAGTCCGCCCAAGGTAGGGTGGCCATCAGAGGCAAAATATAAGCGACCGTTGCCATCAAAGGCTGGAAAAACGTCATCTCCCGGGGAGTTCACTTCGGGTCCCAGATTCAGGGGCTCTTCCCAAAATGTTCCGTTGCGCTCAGAGACCCAGAGGTCCATGCCACCTTGTGCCTCAGGCGATGGGAGGTCAGTCGAAAAGTACATGCGCTTCCCATCGGCCGAAAACGTTGGGTGAGCAAAGACATAGCCTTTTTCCACAAATGGAAAAGGCCGCGCCTCACCCCAGTCGCCCGTTGAAAGTCGTTGCGCTACCATCAGCTGATAGCCGCCTTCTTGGGCATCCCCGAACCATCCGATGCCATTGCCATTTTTCTTTGAATAGGCAATGGCTTTTCCGTCGGGGGAGAGGCATACCATGCCATCGTGTTCCGGTAAATTCCATTCAACGACATCCCGTGCTTTCATGGTATGCAAATGTCCGGGTTTCAAGTCCAAGGCCCACATTTGATTCCGATCCAACCTCGCCGTGTGATCTGTCTGGCCCCATCTGAAGGGCTCGCTGGAAAAGTAAAGTTTATCTCCCGTAATGTGAGGAGCGGAAGCCGTTTCTAGCCCTGGAAATCTCAAGGGGCTAATCTCCCAATGTCGATCGTCTTGTTCCACGTAAAGCTGATTCTGGCACTGACTCCAGATTTTTTGAGCGTATGGAGGAGTCGATTCATTCAGCATGATGGATTCCAATACATCCGAGGCTTCGGCGTACTTCTCTTGGTTCATCATGCACTTGGCCCAATTCACCCGGTCTTCCATATTCAAAGCTGTGCGGTACCCCAGTTCCTCAAAGGTCTTCTCGGCAGCAACATAATCCACCATGAGCATTTGGGTTTTGCCGAGCAGTCGCCAGCTCATGGTGTCGTTTGGCCATTGGGCCAATGCTTTTTCGAATCCAGCAGCAGCATCAGCGTAGCGCTCACGTTCATACATGCGCAGTCCTTTCCAGAAAAAACGAGAGCCGCACGAGTTGAGTAGCAGGAGGGCAGAAAGAGCAAGTGCAGTTCCGGTAAAGAATCGAGTCGACCGAAGGATGTTCATGGAGTCAAAGCTTTTTAGGTCCCGGTACGTGGAACCTTCTTAAGCAATGATAGCCGATTTGCTTAGGGGCTTTACGATGCTTCCGATGCGTCTTTCCACAACGCAAGGTGGGATAATGCGATTCCCGCCGCAACGGAAACATTCAAGCTCCCTGTTTTTCCAACCATCGGTAAACGTAGGTGCACTGGGCAATTGCGCTCGACTCCGGCTGAAATCCCCGTCTCTTCATCTCCCATTACAAGGCAGACGGGTCCAGAAATAGACGTTTGATGGATGGAAGTTTCTGCGCTTTCGCTCAAAGCAACAGCGGTGATTCCATTGGCAGCGAGGTCTTGAAGCGCCCGTGCCATATCAGGCACCCGGGCAACAGGTAGCCGCAAGAGAGCGCCCGAAGAAGACTTGATGGCATCCTCTTGAATGGGTGCTACACCAAAAGAGGGGACGATAAGTGCAGTTGCCCCAAAGCACTCGGCACTTCGCGCTATGGCCCCAATGTTCCGAACATCCGTCACGCCATCGAGAGCCAAAAAGAACGGAGTATCGCCCGCTTCATACGTCTGCGCTACCAATTCATCTAAAGGGTGGTAGACGATGGGGGACAGAAAGGCGACAATGCCTTGGTGGTTTTTGACCGTAATCCGATTCAGCTTTTCCTTTGGGACGCGCTGAACAGGAATGTTCTGCCGTTTGAGTTGGCTGAGCAATGCAGACGTTCGTTCTCCTTTTTCGTCCCGTTGAATCAAGACTTTTTGAAATTCCTTTCCGGACTCCAGGGCCTCTTGAACTGGATGCCAACCCATCACGTAACTGCCTTTTGGCGGACGTTTGGGACCCGTATAGGGTGGTTTTTTGCCGGCTCTATCCCCTTCTGAATGAAAAGAATTTTCGGATCGAGAAGAACGGGGTGATGGGGGGAGATCAAATGGCATGGTGCGCGAGAATCAGTGCGGTAAAGGTACCGGCAAATCAGTCTGGTTTGATTCGACCGTTGCGCCAATTGGTGACCATGCGGTCCCATGGCGGTCGAAATTGAATGGATCGGTTGAGCACGTAAAAGTTTTCATCCCATGGATGCTCAACATGCAAAAAGCGAAATGTGATAGCATTGGCAGACCCTTCTTCCCCGTAAACCCACCATTCACTGTCGTTGCTGTTGCGAATTTTATCAGGTACTCCAAACACGATGTGGACCATGCCGCGGTCAGTGCGCCATCCCGGGTGTACCCCTGAGAAATACCGGTTTGCTTCTTCAACTCGTCCATAATACGACTTTATCAATGCTGCAGAAGCACCTTTCTCGTTCCCGCAACTCAGCCAAAATGCATCCAGTGAGGCTTTGGGATCGGTAGCGTTTTTCATGCGGTCAAACTCTGCTCGGGTCGTAATGTAGCGGCTTGATTCAATCATGAGATTCAAATCACGAACACGGGGATGGTCTGCGGGCATTCCGTGCACCCGATGCGCGACGCGGAGCGTATTGTTGGCGGTTGGCTGTCCTACCACATTGATGCCCGGTTGGACGATGTATCCGCTCCATCCGGTTTCATCGGTCAACCACTCCGATTGAATCGCTGGTTGAAGGGTGTCTGACTTATCTCGGTTATTGGAGAACGGTGGCGATGGCATGGTCTTGGGAACCTCAACACTCGCATGCTGCCACGTTGCATCGGGTGGGCTCGAGAAATAAAGGGTGTCACCAATCGCTGCTTGTTCGTTGTAGACCGGCCAGCCATCACTTTGAAATGGGGTTCGAGGAATCCCGGGTTGAGGAAGGGGTATGGTCCATGTCGTGGCGGTGTTTCGATGCAGGTCCTCCAGCGTCATTGGGACTAAATTGGTTCCTTGGTTCCAATTTGCGGCAAACTCGGCCAACGATACACGCCAAATCCGACGCGCTGCAGGAGGAGCAAAATCGATCAGCGTATCCCGCCATGTCACCTCAAAGGTGCCTGCCTGAAGCCTCAAGTTAGCGGTGAAGGGTGATTGCGGGGAATCCCTCAAAAACAAACTCTCTTCTCGGCTCCATTCTAAGAAAATTTCCACGGAATCAATGCCGAGAGGCAATGCAGTGCATTGGGGGTGTAAAATGCTCGCCTCGAAATCATACGGTCGTTGATTGGCCTTGCTCATTAAGGAATTGGACACGCTGCACCCCATCCAAAGCAGCGCTATCGCTGCGGAAAGCATCGTGATTCGGACTCCAATATTGGAAGCAGGTTTATTCATTGGACGGTTCGAGCGGCTTGGATTCGGCAGAGGAGGGCTCGATGAGCAGGTCCTCAGAAATTTTGGATTTTACGTTCACCCCTAACTCCCGCATTTGCTCTGCTTGAAAAATCGCTCCTTGCCTTCCTTGCAATTTGATCAACGCATCATCATACGAGGACTGTGCTTGGTTAAGGCGGGTTTTGATTTTGACAAATTCCTCGAGGAAGAGGTTGATTTGATGATACAATTTGCTGCCGCGCTCAGCGATTTTTTGGATGTTGGCCTTTTGTTCTTCTTGCTGCCAGACATAGCTGATTGTGCGAAGCGTAGCGATGAGCGTACTGGTGGAAACCAGCAATACATTTTTTCGCAACGCTTCCTCTTGCAACGTTAACAGGTGTGGTCCCAGGGCCACCCAAGAGGCTTCGACAGGCATAAACATCAAGGTGTAGTCGGTGCTCTTTCCGTAAAGTTGAGCGTAATCTTTGTGGCTTAATTCCTTGATGTGCGCTTTGACACTCCCTGCGTGAAGCCCTCTTTCTCGCTCCACTTCTTCGGGGTCATCGGATTGGGTCATGCGCTCGTAGGCCGTAATGCTCACCTTGCTGTCGATGACCAAAACTTTGTCATCCGGCAAATAAATGAGGAAGTCAGGTCGGAAGAGCCGACCTTCCTCGTCCCGCTGAGAGGATTGCTTTGAGAAGTGGATGCCTTCTACAAGTCCCACTTGTTCTAAAATCCGTTCCAATTGGTATTCGCCCCAATCACCTTGCACCTTGCTTTCTCCTTTGAGAGCATTGGTTAGGTGCTTCGCCTCAGTTTGGAGGTTTTGATTTAGGGCAAAAAGTTTCTCAAGTTCTTTGTCGAGCTGCCCCAGTTGCTCGCGCTCATCGCCATAGAATTTATTCATCTGATTCTGGAGCTCGACGAATTTCTCTTGGATGGGCTTCACAACGGCCGAAAGTGTCTCCTTTCCACCTTCGGACAGCTGCTGCTGATGGCGCTTGGCGTTTTCTTCAATGATCTTGCGAGCGAGCAGGTCAAACTCTTGGGTCATCTCGCGCCGACGGTTTTCTTCTTCTTGGGAATGATCCTCAAATTTCTGTTCGGCTTTGCTTTTATCAGCGATGGCCTGTTGCAAATCGTTCCGCAACCCGGTGATTTCTGTTCTGGCTTGAACCAGGTCTAATTCCATCTGGTCGCGCTCAAATTGCACCCGCTCATGGTCTNGGTTTTGCNNNGNNTGACCGGTGCNCGTTTTGCCCANTTGTCGGGCCAACCAAAAAATTCCNGCTGCNAGCGCTCCTAGAATTAAAAATAGGATGGTGATAAGTTGTGAAGACTCCATGCGCAAAATATACATCTAAACGTAACCTTCGCNACGATACGTACGTAGGGATACCAGAACTTTTAACAAGCGCAACATGCAACGGTTTTTTCAATATGCCATCGGGCTGATTCTCGTCGCTTCCCTCTTCGCTTCGTGTGCAACAAGCTATTCAGCGTGTGCAGCATATGCAGAGGTGGAAGTGTGTGACTAATCAAAGCCATTTAAACGTGATGTCTTTTTGCGTGTCCGGGTGCAGTGAGCGCGCCACGGGGCACGCCTTTGTCGTGCGCTCAAGGATTATTTTCTGTTGATCCGTAGCTCCGGGAATGCGCAGCTCCAATTCGATTTCGATTTTCGCTATTCGCCGGGGATTCGAAGCCATTTTTTTCCAGACTTTCGCGCCCATTTCAACGGAGTCGAGCCCCATATCCCGTGCTTTGATTCCCATGATGGTCATGACACAACTGCACAACGCAGAACTCACCAAATCGGTGGGTGAAAACGCTTCGCCATTGCCTTGATTGTCGATCGGCGCATCGGTGATGACCTCAGATTTAGACCGCTCGTGGGTCATTCGAGTCCGGAGGTTTCCTTCGTAGACGCACTGGTAGTCGGGTGAAGTAGGGTTCATGGTCTGGTCATTCTTAAGAGTTGCAAAGGTGCATTTCAATTTCACGTTTCCGCGCTAAATTTGGGACATGTTGTCCCCAAGATCCTCACAATACAGGATGTTCCTCGGAACGCTATGGCTGGCCCTGATGTGCTATACGCCTTTCAGCTGGGGACAAACTAACGGGGAGGTTTTGACTGGAGATCAAGCGGTGTATCGGGATGGTAAAGTGAACACACCTCTAACCGACGAAATCCATCTAGGGGCCTTGTTTCATACCCAAGGGATTGGTGTGACCATGCGACGGGGATTCTACCGGAACGCTTTTTCTGTTCGGAGTTTTGGCGCAGACCTCAGTTTTTTCAGGCATCCGAAAGAAATTAAAACGTCGAATCCAGTCTACGAAAATGGTCGCCCATACATCTATGGAAAACAGAACACCTTGCAAGTTCTGCGGCTCTGGTTTGGTGGCCATTCGCTCAAAACGGAGAAGCTTCGAAAGGATGCTGTGCGATTTAGTACGGCCTGGAAAGCCGGTTTTTCAATCGGAGTGATGAAGCCGGTCTACTTGGAAATTGGCTATCCGGATATTCCCTATGACTATGTGGCTACCGAACGTTACAATCCTCAGGAGCACTATTCGGACAACATTTATGGACAGGCGCCATGGAGCAATGGGTTGGATGAGTTGAGCTTGACACCGGGGGTGCATGCCAGTTATGCGCTGGAATTTGAGTACGGCAACGAACGGTTTATACCCAAATCATTGACGGCTGGCGTTGCAGCGGATGCTTTCTTGACCGCACCTGAGATATTTGCGGACCGATTTGAACAGAACAACCGCCTGTTTGTCACCTTATTTGCGACGATTGAATTTGGAAGAAATTGGACCCGTTGAATCGGACGATACACCATGACTACGCCTACGAACCCCTCCACAAAACCTGCAACTCAGCGCGTACCTAAGCCAAAATGGCTCCGGGTCAAGCTCCCGACAGGTCAGGCTTACAAAGAAGTTCGAGACATTGTCTCTGAGCACAAGTTGCACACGATTTGTGAAAGCGGTCATTGCCCCAATATGGGCGAGTGCTGGGGCGCGGGGACCGCAACCTTCATGATCCTTGGTAACATTTGTACACGTTCATGTGGATTCTGCAATGTTGCGACCGGTAAACCCTTGGAGGCAGATCCATTTGAACCGGGGCGTGTGGCACAGTCGGTCAAACTCATGAAAGTGAAGCACGCCGTCTTGACCTCAGTGGATCGGGATGATTTGCTGACGGAGGCAGCGAAATATGGGCCCAAACCGTGCGCGCCATTCGGCACCAGAGCCCGGAAACGACGCTGGAAACGTTGATTCCAGATTTTGCAGGCAAATGGGAAAACCTCGCGCGGATCATTCAGGTTGCTCCAGAAATCGTCTCTCATAACCTTGAAACGGTACGAAGATTAACAAAGGAAGTCCGCATTCAGGCGAAATACGATCGCAGTCTTGAAGTGCTCCGACGCCTGCGCCAAGGAGGCATGAAGACCAAGTCAGGGGTGATGCTTGGGCTGGGTGAAACGTTCGATGAGGTCGTTGAAACGATGGACGATCTGCGCAGTGTGGGTTGCCAAGTTTTGACCCTGGGCCAGTATTTGCAACCCACGCCAAAACATTTGCCGGTGGTCGAATTTATTCATCCCGACGTGTTTTCGGAATTGAAAGAAATTGGCTTGCAAAAAGGGTTCCGATTTGTGGAAAGCGGACCACTCGTCCGCTCCAGTTACCATGCTGAAAAGCATCTGTTTTAACTGGAAAGAGACGAAGGTGCTCCAAACTCTTTTTGTAACTCTGGCGCGGTTTTTCGCTGCTTATCCCCCTGAGATGTGTTTTGACGCGGAAGTCTTGAACACAAATGCTTGGTGAGCGATTGTTTTATTGTAACTTTCGAATTCCAGATTGACAAAATTCAGACCATGCAATTGAAATCCTTGTTTGTTGCTTCAGCAGCAATTGCCCTTGCCCTGGCAGGCTGGCAAATCAGCACGAATGTTTCCAATGGAGTGGATGCAGAGGCCTATTCTCCTCGAGCCGAATCCGAACAAGCCCAGTCTCCCGATGGAGCATGGGAAGTTCAAAAAATGCTTCGCGGTGATATCGAAACGGGCGAGGTGAATGAAAGTGGCTTACGCGACCTGCGCAATGAGGTGGAGCGATTCGCAGCGAATCAGGCGGCT
>JGI20159J14440_10002949_pt1 | contig 11174 bp, 4 predicted proteins | sample COG_09_FD_14440 | JGI IMG/M metagenome (IMG submission 14440) | reverse complement strand
GGTTTACTACGATCAAATTTTTCTTTAGACATCTTTTAGAACCTTTCTATTACTTTTTATTATTACTTAAGCTAGTTTTGCTTTAACTTCATCTGCGACAGCTTGAGGAACTTGATCATAATGATCAAATATCATTGTATACTGAGCTCTACCTTGACTCATTGATCTCAGATTATTTACATAGCCGAACATATTAGCCAGTGGCACCATTGCATTTATAACTTGCGCATTTCCTCTTGCGTCCATGCCATTAACTTGACCTCTTCTGCTATTTAAATCTCCAATAATGTCACCCATATATTCTTCAGGTGTCACACACTCAACTTTCATGATTGGCTCTAATAACGCTGGAGAAGCTTTTTTCATCCCTTCACGAAAAGCAGCTCTTGCTGCAATTTCAAATGCCATAACTGAAGAGTCAACATCGTGATAGGCACCGTCATGCAAATTTACCTTAAAATCTATAGCAGGAAAACCGGCTATAATACCAGATTCCTTGGCTTGCATAAGGCCTTTTTCAACACCAGGAATATATTCAGATGGAATATTTCCGCCTTTGATAGTATTTAAAAATTCAAAGTCTTTGTCGGGGTTTGGAGAAAAGGTCATCTTAACTCTTGCAAATTGACCAGATCCACCTGACTGCTTTTTGTGAGTGTAATCAACCTCTACCTCTTTAGTGATTGTCTCCCTGTAAGCTACTTGAGGAGCACCAATATTAGCCTCAACTTTAAATTCACGTTTCAAACGATCTATCAGAATATCAAGGTGCAATTCACCCATTCCCTTCATGATTGTTTGACCAGATTCTATATCAGTTGAGACCTGGAAAGAAGGATCTTCTGCAGCCAATCTAGCAAGTCCAGTAGACATTTTTTCTTGATCATTTTTTGATTTAGGTTCAACAGCTATTTCAATAACTGGATTAGGGAAAGTCATTGTTTCTAAAACCACGGGCTTTAGTGGATCAGACAAGGTGTCACCAGTTGTTGTTTCTTTCATACCTGCTAGAGCAACAATGTCACCTGCAAAAGCTTCATCTATTTCTTCTCTATTATTAGAATGCATCATCATCATCCTACCGACACGTTCTTTTTTTCCCTTAGTAGAATTTAATAGAGCATCACCTTTTTTAATTGAACCTGAATAAATTCTTAAAAAAGTTAGTGATCCCACAAATGGATCATTCATAATTTTAAATGCTAATCCTGAAAAGGGCTCCTGATCACTTGCTCTTCTTTCAATATTCCTAGTTTCTGAAGCATCTCCAGGCATAAAACCAACATAAGGAGGCACATCCAAAGGATCAGGAAGAAAATCTATAACTGAGTTCAACATAGTTTGAACTCCTTTGTTTTTGAAAGCAGAACCGCAAAGAACAGGCACAAAGTCCATTGCTAGAGTACCTTTTCTTATAAGTTTTCTGAGTGAAATTTCATCAGGCTCTTCACCTTCTAGATATTTTTCCATCCATTCATCGTCTTGCTCTACAGCAAGTTCCAAAAGTACAGCTCTCATTGATTTTGCTTTTTCCAGAAGGCTGTCTCTAATATCACGAATGGTCCAAGAGGCACCTAAATCTTCAGAGTCCCAAACCCATTCCTTCATTGACACTAAATCAATAAGACCAGCAAATTCATTTTCTGCGCCAATCGGTAAGTTTATAGGCATTGGTGTAGCACCTGTTCTATCTTTAATCATGTCAACGCATTTAAAGAAATCAGCCCCAATTTTGTCCATTTTATTTACAAAAACTATTCTAGGAACTTTGTATCTATCAGCTTGCCTCCAAACTGTTTCTGTTTGAGGCTCTATACCTGCATTTGCATCAAGCACAACCACAGCTCCGTCGAGAACAGCTAAAGAGCGCTCTACCTCTATAGTAAAGTCAACGTGACCAGGAGTATCAATAATATTAAATCTAAATTTAGCCTCATCTTCAGATGCTCCATAATGAGGATCATAGTTTGTGCCGTCTTCAGTTCTAAACCAAAAACAAGTCGTTGCAGCTGAAGTTATAGTAATTCCACGTTCTTGCTCTTGCTCCATCCAATCCATGGTAGCATTTCCATCGTGCACCTCACCAATTTTATGAGATTTTCCAGTATAATACAGAACCCTTTCTGATGTTGTCGTTTTTCCAGCATCAATATGGGCAATTATACCAAAGTTTCTATATCTATTTAAATTATATCCACGAGACATCTTTAATCCTTAATTTTTTTACCATCGATAATGCGAAAAGGCTTTATTAGCTTCAGCCATTTTATGAGTGTCTTCTCTCTTTTTTACAGAAGCACCCCTATTAGCAGAAGCATCCATTAATTCACCACTTAATCTTTCAGTCATTGAGTTTTCAGATCTGTTTCTACTACTATTAATTAACCACCTAATGGCTAGAGCTAGAGCTCTTTCAGACCGAACTTCAACCGGCACCTGATAAGTTGCACCTCCAACCCTTCTAGACCTTACTTCCAGCTGAGGTTGAACATTCTCCAAAGCTTCATGAAAAATTTTAACTGCTTCTGAACCTGATTTCTTTTCAATAACCTCGAAAGCACCATAAACAATCTTTTCTGCTGTAGATCTTTTGCCATCATACATCAAACAAGATGTAAATTTAGAAACAACTACGTCACTAAATTTAGGGTCAGGCATGACCTCTCTTTTAACAGCTTTTCTACGTCTTGACATTATATTATCCTTTTTTTACTTAGGCCTTTTGGCACCATATTTAGATCTTCTTTGACGCCTGTCTGAAACGCCTTGTGTATCAAGAGTTCCTCTTATGACGTGATACCTAACACCTGGTAAATCTTTTACCCTTCCACCCCTTATAAGTACGACTGAGTGCTCTTGTAAGTTATGACCTTCTCCAGGTATATACGAGGTGACCTCAAATCCATTAGTAAGCCTTATTCGAGCAACTTTCCTTAATGCAGAATTAGGTTTTTTAGGAGTGGTTGTGTAAACTCTGGTACAAACTCCTCTTTTTTGAGGACACGACTGCATAGCAGGAACTTTAGTTTTATTAACAGATCTAACTCGACCATGCCTTATGAGCTGATTAATAGTAGGCATTTTAATTCCTTCGTAAAAACGATATGACTAGAGATGAAAGTCATATGAAAATTATTATTTTAAATCGTTATTAATAAGCTAGCGTCTAATTTAAAATTACAACCAGAACTTAATAATCGCGGGATTGTATTATTTACAATCTATTTGGTCAAGAACAAAAAAACTTAAATCTTAACAAATACTAACTTTGCCTAAATTGTTTCCTCATTTGCTTCCTTATTTGCTGCGTCAATTAGAATTTTTTCTTGTTTTGCATTGGCTTCTAATATTTCCTTATCCCTTCTATTTGCAGTCATTCTTAGCTTATTCACTATTGATCCTGTTCCTGCTGGAACAAGACGTCCCACAATAACATTTTCTTTTAATCCCAATAATGAATCAGATTTTCCAGATACTGCCGCCTCAGTGAGAACTCTAGTAGTTTCTTGGAATGATGCAGCCGAAATAAAACTTTCAGTTTGCAAGCTAGCTTTTGTGATACCTAATAATATTGGAAATCCTTTTGCAGGCTCAACATTCTGTTCTATTGCTTTTTCATTGGCTTTCTTAAACTCTAACCTATTAACATGCTCACCATTAAGAAATGTAGTTCCACCATGTTCAGTAATTTCAATTTTTTGCAACATTTGTCTTACAATAACTTCAATATGCTTGTCATTGATTTTAACGCCCTGAAGCCTGTAAACATCTTGAACTTCTTTTACTAAGTAATCAGCTAGAGCTTCTACTCCAAGTATATTTAAAATATCGTGAGGAACAGGACTACCATCTATTATCATATCGCCTTTTCTAATAAAATCCCCTTCTTGAACAGCAAGTAATTTTCCTTTTGGAACCATATACTCAACAGGATCAATATCCACATCTTGAGAAACAACCCTAATCCTTCTTTTAGCTTTGTAGTCTGCACCAAATTCAACAACACCATCACTCTCTGAAATTATTGCAAAATCTTTCGGCTTCCTAGCTTCAAACAATTCAGCCACCCTTGGCAAGCCACCCGTGATATCCCTCGTTTTTGAGCTTTCCCTTGGGATACGCGCTAGAACAGAACCTGCTTTTACTTTACTACCATTCTCAACACTTAATATAGCATTCATAGACATAAAGTATCTTGCTTCTAGCCCATTTGGTAAATTAATTACTTCACCTTCTTCGTTTCTTAGAGTAATTCTAGGCCTTAAATTTGATCCACCAGCTTGTTGTTTCCAGTCTAATACAACCCTGTTGCCTATACCAGTAGTTTCATCAATAACTTCTCTCATTGAAATACCGTCAACAAGATCAACATAGTGGGCTGTACCTTCTTTTTCAGTTACTATAGGAATTGTGTATGGATCCCATTCAGCCAAAATTTGGCCTGCTTTTACGGTTTCACCGTCTTTTTTTAATAACTTTGCACCATATTGTAGTCTATAACGAGCTTTTTCCCTTCCTTGATCATCTAATATAAGCATTTCTGAAGACCTAGAGAGTACAACTTCGCTCCCATCTTCCGTTGTTACTGAAGATGCGTTATCTAATTTTAACTTACCATCAAAGGGAGCTTCAATTTTTGATTGCTCGGCTCCTCTTTGAGCAGCCCCTCCTATATGAAATGTTCTCATTGTTAATTGTGTTCCTGGTTCACCAATTGATTGAGCAGCTATTACTCCAACAGCTTCACCAATATTTACAGGTGTACCTCTTGCGAGATCTCTTCCGTAGCATGCTGCGCAAATACCGGGCTGAGTATCACAAGTCAATGCAGATCTGACCTTGACTTGATCTATACCAGCTTTTTCAATCTTATCGACATCATCCTCATCAAGAATAGTTCCTTTTTTGACTATTATGTCTTTACCTTTATTACTTAAAACATCATTTGTTAAAGTCCTACCTAAAATTCTTTCTGTAAGAGGTTCTATAATGTCTCCGCCTTCAATCACAGCACGCATAACAAAACCATTTTCTGTTCCACAGTCTTCATCCGTTACTATACAATCTTGAGCAACATCAACCAACCTTCTAGTTAAATAACCAGAATTAGCAGTTTTAAGGGCGGTATCAGCTAACCCTTTTCTAGCTCCGTGAGTAGAATTAAAGTATTCAAGCACATTTAAACCATCTTTAAATGACGACTTAATTGGAGTTTCAATAATTTCACCAGAAGGCTTAGCCATCAAACCTCTCATTCCAGCCAGCTGCTTTATTTGAGCTGCAGAACCCCTTGCTCCCGAGTGAGCCATCATCCAAACTGAGTTTACAGGCTCACCAACTTTTATAGTTGAGATATTTTTCATCATTTCAGCTGCTACATCGTCAGAGCATTTTGACCAAACATCAACAACTTTGTTGTATTTCTCACCTTGAGTAATCAATCCATCTTGGTATTGTTGTTCAAAGTCTTTAACCTGCTTTTCAGCACCAGCCATTAGTCCAGCCTTCGCTTTTGGAGTTTCAAGGTCTGATATACCAAAAGAAATACCTGCTGTACAAGCGTGCTTAAAACCCATTGACATCAATTGATCACAGAATATTACCGTATCTTTTTGACCACAATGTCTATAAACGTAATCAATAACATTAGTAACTTCCTTCTTAGTCATTAATTTGTTGATAGTATTAAATGTTACAGATGAATGTTTTGGTAAGAGAGTTGACAACTTTGCTCTACCAGGTGTGGTTTCAACAATTTCAACAATAGCATTACCTGTTTCATCAAAGGTGTTTACTCTGATTTTAACTTTCGCCTGAAGATCAACCTGATTATTATCTAATGCCATCAAAGCTTCAGATGAGGATGAAAAAATCATACCTTCGCCCAACGCCGACTCACTTATCATTGATAAGTAATATAGACCAAGAATTATATCTTGAGACGGAACAATAATTGGTTTGCCGCTAGAGGGAGATAAAATGTTATTAGTAGACATCATCAAGACTCTTGCTTCTAACTGAGCTTCAAGCGACAAAGGAACATGAACAGCCATCTGGTCACCGTCAAAGTCAGCATTAAAAGCTGTGCACACTAAGGGATGTAGGTTAATAGCCTTACCTTCAATTAACACAGGCTCAAAAGCTTGAATACCTAATCTATGAAGAGTTGGAGCTCTATTAAGCATTACTGGATGCTCTCTAATTACCTCTTCTAGAATATCCCATACCTCAGGCCTCTCCTTTTCAACCATTCTTTTAGCAGCCTTGACAGTACTGGCTAATCCATAAAGCTCTAATCTTGAGTATATAAAAGGTTTAAAAAGCTCTAAGGCCATCTTTTTTGGAAGACCACACTGATGTAGCTTTAATTCAGGGCCAACAACTATGACTGATCTTCCTGAATAATCAACTCTCTTACCTAACAAATTTTGTCTAAATCTACCTTGCTTTCCTTTCAACATGTCAGATAAAGATTTTAGTGGCCTTTTATTAACACCTGTAATAACCCGACCTCGTCTACCATTATCGAATAAAGCATCTACAGATTCTTGCAACATTCTTTTTTCATTACGAATAATTATATCTGGCGCTCTTAATTCTATGAGTCTTTTAAGACGATTGTTTCTATTTATAACCCTTCTATAAAGATCATTTAAGTCTGAAGTTGCAAACCTTCCTCCATCTAATGGTACTAAAGGACGTAATTCAGGAGGTATTACGGGAACAACTTCAAGTATCATCCATTCTGGCTTGGAACCAGAATCAATAAATGATTCTACTAATTTTAGACGTTTAACTAATTTTTTTCGTTTAATCTCAGAACCTGTTTTAAGCAAATCATCTCGAATTTTAATTAATTCTTCATCTAGATCCATTTCAACTAATATTTTTTTAATAGCTTCTGCTCCAATAGAGACCTCAAAACTTTCGTCTCCAAATTCATCAAGAGCATTCTCATAATCTTCTTCATTAAGCAGTTGTCCTTTGTTAAGAGATGTTAACCCAGGTTCAGTGACTATGAAATACTCAAAATAAAGTACTCTTTCAAGATCTTTGAGGGTCATATCTGTAAGCAACCCTATTCTAGACGGCAATGATTTTAAAAACCATATATGCGCGACTGGAGCAGCCAAATCAATATGCCCCATTCTCTCCCTTCTAACTTTAGAAAGAGTTACCTCTACGCCACATTTTTCACAGATTATTCCTCTATATTTCATACGCTTATATTTGCCACAAAGACACTCATAATCTCTAACAGGTCCAAAAATTTTAGCGCAGAACAATCCATCGCGCTCTGGTTTAAATGTTCTGTAGTTTATTGTTTCTGGCTTCTTTATTTCTCCAAATGACCAGCTCTTAATTGCCTCTGGAGAAGCAATAGATATACTTATTTGATCAAAACCTTTAGTTACCCCTGTTTGCCCAAAGGTATTCATAAGTTCATTCATATTTGTTTCCTATCTTTTTTCGTATTAAACTTTAATTATTCTACCACATCCATATTTACATTTAGGCCTAACGACTTTAACTCTTTAAGTAAAACATTGAAAGATTCAGGTATACCAGCTTCAAAATCATCATCCCCTCTTATTATTGATTCATAAACTTTTGTTCTTCCTGACACATCGTCGGATTTAACAGTTAACATTTCTTGAAGTGTATAAGCCGCACCGTATGCTTCAAGGGCCCAAACCTCCATTTCACCAAAACGTTGTCCACCAAACTGAGCTTTTCCACCTAAAGGCTGTTGCGTTACTAATGAATAAGGTCCAATTGATCTAGCATGAATTTTATCATCAACCAAATGGTGCAACTTAAGCATATAAATATACCCAACAGTTACTTTTCTATCAAAAACTTCTCCAGTTCTTCCATCTGTGAGCCATACTTGACCCGTTTCGTCTAAGTCGGCCAATTTAAGCATATCTCTCACATTTTTTTCACTAGCGCCATCAAATACTGGTGTTGCCATTGGAACACCTCTTTTAAGGTTTTGAGCCTGTTGAATAATTTGTTTATCTGTCAAATTAGATAAATCTGAGTTAAACTGTTTATCACCATAGATCTCAGATAAGAATTTTTTAACTTGTGTATTATTGTCATCTGAATAAACCATTTTACTAATCTTTCTACCTAGCCCAGACGCTGCCCACCCTAAATGAGTTTCTAGTATTTGACCAACATTCATACGTGAAGGAACACCAAGAGGATTAAGCACTACATCGACAGGAGTACCATCGTCTAGATATGGCATATCTTCTTCTGGAATAATTCTAGAAATAACACCTTTGTTACCGTGTCTACCGGCCATTTTATCACCAGATTGTAATTTTCTTTTAACAGCAACAAAAACTTTAACCATTTTCATAACACCAGGTAAAAGCTCGTCGCCTCTTTGTAACTTGTCAACCTTATCATTAAATCTATTTTCTAAAGTTTTAATAACACCGTCGAAATGAGCTGATAATTTTTCTATATTTTTTTGAATTGTATCATCGTTAATAGAAATCGATCTAAGTTCTACTCTAGAGATTTTATTTATCATCTCATCTGTTATAACATCACCGTTTGTAATAGATTTTATGTCTGCTGAAGAAACTTTTTGTCCTAGTAAATATTCCTTTAGTCGACCATAATAAGCTCTTTCAAGAATTATTTTTTCATCATCTCTATCCTTGGCAAACCTATCAATTTCAGCCCTTTCTATAGCTCTAGCTCTTTCATCTTTATCAATACCTCTTCTAGAAAAAATTCTTACGTCAACAACAGTTCCTGAAACTCCAGGAGGTGCTTTTAAGGAGCTATCTCTTACATCAGAGGCCTTCTCTCCAAAAATAGCCCTGAGCAACTTTTCTTCTGGTGTCATTGGACTTTCACCTTTTGGAGTAACTTTTCCAACCATGATATCTCCAGGTTTAACTTCAGCTCCTATATAAACCATGCCTGCTTCATCTAAATTTCTTAACGCTTCTTCACCAATATTTGGTATGTCACGTGTGATTTCTTCTTGACCTAATTTAGTATCTCTAGCCATAACCTCAAATTCTTCAATATGAATTGAAGAAAACACATCATCTTTAACTATTCTTTCTGAAATTAAAATTGAGTCTTCAAAATTATATCCATTCCATGGCATAAAGGCCACTAACACATTTCTTCCTAGCGCTAATTCACCATCTTCAGTAGCCGGTCCATCAGCAATAATATCTCCATTGTTTATTATATCTCCAACCTGAACTAGAGGTCTTTGATTAATACAAGTGTTTTGGTTACTCCTTTGAAATTTCAATAATGAGTATATGTCAACTGGACTTATATCTATTTCATCAGAAGAATTTGCTCTTATAACAATTCTAGTTGCATCTACCTGATCAACAATACCAGATCTTCTTGCAACTAATGTTACTCCTGAATCTTGCGCAACAGTTGCTTCAATACCTGTGCCAACCAGAGGACTTTCTGACTTGACCAATGGTACAGCCTGTCTCATCATATTTGAACCCATTAAAGCTCTGTTAGCATCGTCATTTTCTAAAAATGGAATCAACGCAGATGCAACCGAAACTAATTGTTTAGGAGACACATCCATTAGATTAATATCTTTTGGATTAGCAAGTCCTATATCACCACTTTTTCGAACTGGAAGCAGTTCACCTGTAAATTGATCTTTATTATCTAATTCAGCATTAGCCTGAGCTATCGTAAACTTACCTTCCTCAATAGCTGAGACGTAGACGACTTCTTTTGTAACCTTTCCTTCCTCAACCTTCCTGTAAGGAGTTTCAATAAAACCATATTGATTTATTTGAGCAAACGTTGCTAAGGAGTTTATTAGACCAATATTTGGTCCTTCTGGAGTTTCAATTGGGCAAATTCTTCCGTAATGAGTTGGATGAACATCCCTAACTTCAAAACCTGCTCGTTCTCTTGTCAGCCCACCTGGACCTAAAGCAGAAACTCTTCGTTTGTGAGTAATTTCAGAAAGTGGGTTTGTTTGATCCATAAATTGAGACAATTGACTTGAACCAAAAAACTCCCTTATTGAAGCAGCCGCTGGCTTAGCGTTTATTAGATCTTGAGGCATTAAGTTTTCTATTTCATTAGCAGAACTCATTCTTTCTCTTATTGCTCTTTCCATTCTAGAAAGACCAACACGATATTGATTCTCTAACAATTCACCAACTGATCTAACTCTTCTATTACCTAAGTGATCAATATCGTCGATTTCTCCATGACCATCTTTTAAAGAAATTAATTCTTTAAGAATTGCCAATATATCAACTTTTCTTAGTACTCTCAAACTGTCATCTAATTCAAGATCTAATCGGGCAGACATTTTAACTCTGCCAACGGCAGACAAGTCATATTTATCTTGATCAAAAAATAAACCGTTAAATAAAGCTTCAGCAGTTTCATGCGCAGGAGGCTCACCTGGACGCATTACCCTGTAAATATCAACTAGGGACTCTTCTCTAGATGCATTTTTATCTAAAACTAATGTGTTTCTTATCCAAGGACCAACTGAGGAATTATCAATAAGTAGTAATTTTAATTCATCCAGATTGTTTGTTTTAAAAAGATTTATTAAATCTTCCGTTACTTCATCGCCAGCTTCTGCGTATACTTCGCCTGTTTCTATATTAATTATATCGTCAGCTATATATTTACCAACAAGCTGTTGCTCATCTACCTTAATAGTTTTTAAACCATTATCAGTTAAAATCTTAACATTTCTAGGTGTCATTTTTTCACCAGAATTAGCAACAACTTTTCCTGTTTTAGAGTCAATCAAATCAAAATTGAGTCTTACACCTTTATACTGGTTTTCAATAAAATCAGTTGTCCAATTGTTAGATTGGAATTTATATATTTGGTTTTCATAGAAAAAATTTAAAATATCCTCTCTTGTCATTCCAATTAATTTTGTTCTATCGGGTTCTTGTTCTTTTTCTTTACATTCCTTTATATATTTTTCCGAATTTTCGTCTAACAGAGCCATCAACAATGTGGTACACGGTAGCTTTCTTCTTCTATCTATCCTAACGTTGAGAATATCTTTCGGATCGAATTCAAAATCTAACCATGAACCTCTGTAAGGAATAACTCGAGCAGCAAATAAGTATTTACCTGAAGCATGGCTTTTGCCCTTATCATGATCAAAGAACACTCCT
>JGI20159J14440_10002946_pt1 | contig 11179 bp, 8 predicted proteins | sample COG_09_FD_14440 | JGI IMG/M metagenome (IMG submission 14440) | reverse complement strand
AGGGGTTGGCAAGTGATCTTTATTCCACTGGGTAAGATTAATGAGATGGGTAAGATAGGTTGCTTGAACACGACCGATTCTTCTTTTGTCATCCGATGTGGCATTCTTCGCCGCAATCGGGGTTAATCCAGAAAGTAACACAAAGAAACCTAGCAAAACGAACGAACGCCTTACTTGTAGGAAAACTTTGAATTTGGATTTAATAAAAGACACTGGTAATTAAAATTTCTTGGTAATGCTAAGGAGAAATGTCCGCTCGACACGACCGGGTTCAACATCGAGATCATTATAAAAATTTTCTGCATGACCCGGGTCTAAAAGGTCACGACCGAACAAGCCAATTTCCCAATTATCTTTGGTCTGCCAAACAAAACCCAAATCCAGTCTTAAATAATCATCTATAATAAATGGATTATAAGAATCGGGACCTAGAATCCTATCACCAGTATAATAAAGGCTTTGAATAAAAGTTAGATCGTCTCTGATTTTAAGGTGAGACGTCAAGTTAGCCATCGACTCGGGGAATTCCTCTTGTACTTTACCTTCTTTTTTACCGCGGGAATAAGAATAGCCCCCTTGTAAATGCCAAGTATTATTGGGCGTGTAATTAAAAGTAAGCTCGCCCCCATTTGTTTTAACATCGAAGGGCTCATATTTAGGAGGACCTGAAAAAATCGCATTTTTGGTACTGTAGTGATATAGCGACAGTTCGATGAGTAGTTTGTCGGATGGTCGGGTGCGCCACCCAAGTTCATAGGCATCCATTGTTTCATCATTCAAATTTGTTGCTGACTCGAAAGATAATTCTGTCCACTTCAATGTGGTAGGATCAAAAGCTCTAGCGTATGAAACTTTGGTATACTTTTCCGTAAGAGACGGTTGCCGCAAAGCTCTTGAATATGCACCCCAAAAGATATTTTGATCATCTAAAGTGTAGGATGCACGAACACCTGGTTGTATAGAAGATCCTGTCATGTCGCTATCTTCAAATTTTGCTCCTAAAGAAAGAACAATTTGATCATTCAAATCAGTTGAATTTTGGATAAATCCAGTAAAGCGATCGAAACTAGTTGGACTGTCTCCATAGTCCAAAATTGGAATATTGGACAATATGGTAGGATTACTGGGATCAAGAGCAAAAGCCCAGGGTTTTGTAACAACTTGATCGACCTCAAGCGACATGTGCCTAACCGAAGCACCAAAAGCTAAATGGTTAAAATCTCCTAGAGGTTTATTGGCTTTAAAATCTAGATCAAATTCTTTCCGTTCCCAACTATGCCCAATGTGCCCAAGCGTGGTGTCATAAAGTTCAGCATAACCTGACAAAGCCCATTCTAAATCATTATCGGTAATTCCTGAAAGCTTAGCNCGCAAATGCGACCCATCTTGGGGCATTTCTTCATAATTTTGATATCGNTGGAGGTTATAATCAGAAATTGTTTGACCGGATACCAATGCATTTTGCCATGGANTAGGAATCAGAGGGCTAGGAAGGTTTANANTANTTANNCCCNNAAAAGGGTTANGGGTTCCATCNAGTAAGACCGGTGAANCNAATAAAAAATTCTGTAAANCTTCCGCTAAATGAATAGGAATGAGGTTTGGTTGACCAGGGACAATAACGGGATCAAAATTTTTGTAAACTAGTCGGGAACTTAGATCTAAAACATGCTCAACCCTGCGAGTAGCAAATGCTCCTGCGATGGTCAGATCCAAGTCTGAACCTAATTCCTTATCAAATCGAAATCCGGCTTTTCTTGCATAGCCGTCATCCCTTGCATCCATTCCAGAAATCAGTTTTCCCTCAGAATATTCCTGATCACGGACCCAAAAACGGTAAAATGCACCCTTACCCAATTGTCCACCATGTACATATTCCCCAAGAAATGTTCCATCATCCTCGACAATCAATCGAACACTATCCCCCTGAGTTTGGGCGGCATGCTTGGTAACAACATTGACCACACCACTGACCGAATTAGTTCCCCAAATGGAAGCACCTGGACCACGAATAATTTCCACCCTGTCAAGTATGGCAAGGGGAACATCTTCTGTGGTCCAATTGATCGTTCCTCCCATCAACTGAAGAACTTCTCTTCCATCCACCATAGTGAGAAATTTCTCAGTAGCCGAACCACTAAAGTTACGCATGGTAACAAAGTCATCGTACCCTACCCCCCTTGTTGTGTGCATACCCGCAACATTACGGAAAGAATCAACCATCAATACATGGCCATTAAGGCTAATATCTTCAGGACGGATTACATGAACAGATGCGGGATTTTTCCAATGTTCCTGTTCGTATCCTAATACACCACGGATGGGAGTGCGGGAAAGATCGAGGAAGTCTAAATCTAAAAGTCTTCTTAGCTCCGCTTTTTCAAAGGGGGATAAACCTGAAGAATTTGAATCGCCCACAGATTGACCGTTCAGCAAATTTGCAAATAAACAAATTAGAACTGAAAAAGTACGGACAATTATTTTCAAAGGGTGAAGCAAGGGATTTTAATACCGCATAATTTACAGCATTATGACAACAAAAAAATCAGAAGACAGAGTTAAATCGAAACAAGGGGAGGGTTATTTATGCCCCCACTACCCCAATCATGGCTTTTAAAATCGCGTTCCAAGTCGCAGGATTTTCGAGCGTTGAATTGGGGAACATGCATCCATCCCAGCAGATGTGTTTGATTCCACGATCCTGAAAATCCTTAAGCCAATACTGTGAACACCTGGTAATATCTAGCTTTCCGTTGGAGTCATCTGCAGGGCAATGCTTACCGGTTTTATCATGATCCCCGGCTCCATGCACTTCACCATCGTTTTGCGCGACATGAAAATCAATTGTCCATGGACGGAGCTTATCAGTCATTTGTTCATAAGCCGCGTAAAATTCGTCCTCGGTGTAGCCCTCTTGTAAGAGAGCATGCTCAGATGCATTATACCCCATAAGGTATAAATAAGTATGGGCTAAATCGGCTTGAAACCCTAGTGTTTCAGGCATTCCGACACCTTCGAGCAGATCGAGCATATCTTTCCAACTGTGCATGCCTGCCCAACAAATTTCTCCTTCCGCGGCAAGTCGTTCACCATGATCGGCGGCAATTTTCGCAGCCTTGGTAAAAGTATCGACAATTCGAGCCGTTCCCTTGCCTGGATTTGCCTTCCATTGCTCCACTCCAAATTCAGCAGAATCGATCCTGATAACGCCTCCTTTTCTTGCTCCATGCTCGTTGAAGACCTTGGCAATCCGACAAGCCATCTTGACTGCGTCTAAAAACTTCTCCTGTTGTTCATCCGTTCCCATCGCGGAATCACCCACAGTGCCTGGCCAAACGGGTGCGACCAAGGAACCGATATCAAAACCCTTGCTGACAATGAGGTCGGCGATACTTTTTAATTCGTCATCACTTGCTTCAGGATTGGTGTGGGGAAGAAAAAGAAAATAATCAATCCCATCAAACTTTCTGCCATCAACATCTGCCGCAGCGGAGAAATCCAACATTTTTTCCAAACTAATTGGAGGTTCTTGCCCTTCGTCATCGCCTTTGCCTACTAGACCTGGCCACATTGCATTGTGAAGTTTTAAAGATGATAAGCTCATAAGTTGTTAAGTTTTTTGATAATGGAAAAGCAAGAATCCAATAAATTCCGAAAAGATGAGCAACAATAAAAAGAAAACTTTTATATTTCTCCTATTGCGACAGAAATAAAAAAAAGCTAATGTAATAAAAATTATAACCAAAACAGATCATGAAATTATTAAAATTATTCCCCATCTTATTACTTTCAACTATTCTTTTAGGCGATTCCTATGCTGCAAAAAAGAAGTTAAGTCCCGAACTGGAAGATCTCTTCCAGGGTCCCTTACTTGACTCCAAGGGAAAAGAAGTTTCAAAAGATGTACTGGCCGGAAAAACAATCGGATTATATTTTTCTGCCCATTGGTGCCCTCCCTGTCGTGGTTTTACTCCCAAACTGGTTGAATTTAGAGATTCCAATAAAAAAGACTTTGAAGTCGTATTTGTAAGTTCAGACAGAAGCCCCAAAGCACATATGGACTACATGTCAGGTTCGAAAATGAAATGGTATACCATGCCCCATGGTTCGGATGCAGCAAATGCATTAAAAAAGAAATATGAAGTACGAGGTATTCCTTACTTGGTAATTGTTTCACCCAGTGGAAAAACAATTTCCAAAAATGGTCGTAATGATGTGAGTTCAAATGCCAAAGGAGCGATCAAAGACTGGAAAAAGAAGTCTTAATTCTTATTTAATAGAACAAATTAGCCTGCCTGTCATGGGCAGGTTTTTTTAATGCAAAATACAAATACAACTCTCAAAATTTCAGCAAGGGACAATCTTCTAGTAGCTCTAAGCGACCTGGCACCCTCTCAACAAATAACTACCGACAGAGAGCCGATTACCTTGTGTGAAAAAATTCCAGCCAAGCATAAATTTGCCGCGACAAACCTTGCTGTTGGTGATTTGGCCTTTATGTACGGCGTGTTAGTGGGAGAGGCGATCAAGCCAATTATGGCGGGCGAACGAATCAGCACAGAGAATCTCGTGCACCGATCCGAAGATTTTAAATTAACTGAAGAAAAAAGTGACTGGACCCCACCTTCTACAAAGATTTGGGAAAATAAAACCTTTCTTGGCTACGAAAGAGCGGACGGGAATGTAGGAACAGCCAATTATTGGTTGGTCGTACCGATGGTCTTTTGCGAAAATGGGAATATTGAGATTTTAAAGAACTCAATGACCAAGGCACTGGGCTTTGACAAAAGATCTCAATATGAGAGTTTCGCACAAGATTTGGCATCCGCATATCAACGCAATGATTCTCCCCAATCGGTGACATTGGGAAATGAAGAACTTAATCGCCCCTCCCCTATTTTCCCTAATGTAGATGGCATTAAGTTCATTACCCATGGACTTGGTTGCGGAGAAACGAGAGATGTTTCCCATGAGCTTTGTGGATTACTAGCGGGGTATGCATGCAACCCGAATGTCGCCGGGATTACCGTTTTAAGTTTGGGATGCCAACACGCCCAGGTTTCTATTATGGAGGAGGAAATATCAAAGCGATGTGCAGATTTTGATAAGCCTTTTCTTGTATTCGAACAGCAAAAGTACCCATCTGAAAGGGAAATGTTGGAAAGAGCAATTCGTCAAACTTTTGAGAAACTGGCCGAAGTAAACCTTCAAGAACGGGTGGCCATGCCTTTATCAAAATTACGATTGGGAATGGAGTGCGGTGCTTCCGATGGATTTTCCGGAATTTCTGCCAACCCATGTATTGGTCATGTGGCTGACTTGACCGTGGCGTTAGGAGGGCAGGTAATTCTTTCTGAATTCCCGGAACTCTGCGGAGTAGAGCAGGAAATTGTAAATCGTTGTAAAACGCGCGAGATCGGAAGTCGGTTTATTGAAATCATGAGAAATTATGAAGAAAGAGTAAAAGAAGCAGGATCAGGTTTTCACATGAATCCTTCGCCCGGTAATGTTAAAGATGGCTTAATTACTGATGCAATCAAATCTGCAGGTGCGGCAAGAAAAGGAGGAACATCGCCAATAATCGATGTGCTGGATTACCCAGGATGGGTAAATAAAAATGGACTCTCCCTCTTGTGCACAGCTGGAAATGATGTCGAATCAACCACTGCAATGGCAGGTGCGGGTGCCAATTTAATTCTGTTCTCAACCGGTTTGGGGACTCCCACGGGAAATCCGGTTTGTCCTGTCATCAAAATCTCAAGTAATACCAAAACCGCAAATTCATTTAAGGAATACATCGATTTTGACACCGGCTCCATTATCGACGGGTCGGAGAGTGTTGAGTCGCTTGGTGAAAAGCTTTTGAATGAAGTGATCGCGTATGCATCCGGAAAGAAAAAAACGAAAGCAGTCTTACAGGGGCGCGATGATTTCTTGCCGTGGAAGCGAGGAATGTCTTTATAGACGGTAGTTTATGACAAAATTAAAAAACAAGACGGCGATTATCACCGGAGCAGGGAAAGGAATTGGACGGGCAATCGCTCTTCGCTTCGCTAAGGAAGGTGCAAGAGTTGCCATTTGGGAAAAAGATCAGGTTGCCGGTAATCAAACTGCAGAGGAAATCACAAATAAGGGGGGAACTGCAATTTTTGTTTCCTGCGAGATTAACAATGCACAATCAGTTACCAAGGCACTGGAAGAAACTGTAGATTCCCTTGGTAATCCGACCCATCTTGTTAATAATGCGGGCATCGCTCATGTCGGAACCGCAACCTCGACGACGGAGGAGGATTTTGACCGGGTTATGGAAGTAAATACAAAGGGATTATTTATCTGCCTGAACAAGGTCATTCCATTACTGGTTAAAAACGGAGGTGGAGTCATACTCAATTTAGCCTCCATCGCATCTCGCCTTGGAATCGCAGAACGATTTGCCTATTCCGCAAGCAAAGGTGCCGCCTTAGCGATGACCCTAAGCGTAGCCAAAGACTATGTGGATCAAGGAATTCGTTGTAATTGCCTCTGCCCGGGTCGGGTCCACACTCCTTTTGTAGATGGCTTTTTGGAAAAATATTATCCGGATGAAAACGAGCGTTCGGAAAAATTCACTGAACTCTCAAAATACCAGCCAATTGGACGGATGGGAGAACCTGAAGAAATTGCCTCACTTGCCACTTTTTTATGCTCAGAGGAAGCCTCCTTCATCACCGGATCTGCCTATGATGTGGATGGTGGAACCATGACTTTACGCTAACAAACTCAAATTTATCATGAAACTTATTCGAAAAGGTGAACCACAAGAAGAATCTCCCGGGCTTTTACTCCCGGACGGCCGGGAGGTCGATGTATCCTCCTTTGGTGAAGATTATGATGAAGTATTTTTTGAAACCGACGGCATGGAAAGATTGAAAGAATGGGTAAAAGAAAATGGAGATAATTTGCCGCCATTTCCTGAGGGCGAACGATATGGCTCCCCGGTTGCCCGTCCCAGTAAAATTGTATGTATTGGTTTAAACTATGATGACCATGCCAGAGAATCAGGTATGGAAATCCCACCGGAACCCGTTCTCTTTTTCAAGGCCACCAGTTCATTTTGCGGGCCTGATGACGATTTAATTCTTCCGCGTGGAGGTGATAAAACGGATTGGGAAGTAGAACTCGCCTTTGTGGTGGGAAAACGAGCCAGTTATGTCGAAGAAAAAGATGCACTCGATCACATTGCCGGATTTTCACTTCACAATGATTACAGTGAAAGAGGATTTCAGCTCGACCGTAGTGGGCAATGGGTTAAAGGGAAGAGTTGCGACCGCTTTGCCCCTTTCGGGCCATGGCTCGTCACTCAGGACGAGATAGAAGATCACAACAATTTGAAGATGTGGCTCAAGGTTAATGGAGAAACGATGCAATCCAGTAACTCTTCGAACCTGCACTACAAAATTCCTTTTCTGCTTAGTTATGTCAGTCAATTTATGACCCTACTACCTGGGGACATTATTTCCACGGGTACTCCTCCTGGAGTCGGAATGGGAATGGACCCACAGGTATATCTAAAAGCCGGGGATGTTGTGGAGTTGGGAATTGATCAGTTGGGAAGTTCAACACAGAAAGTTGTTCCCGCGGTATGAACCTTAACCTCGAGGGCAAAGTCGCTCTCGTAACGGGGGGAGCCAAGGGAATTGGTGCTGCAATCGTTCGCTCGTTTGCAAACGAGGGAGCTCTTGTATCTATCGTAGATCGTAATCCACAGGTAGCGAATGAACTCATTCAGGATATTGCTGGGGAAGAAGATCAGGTATTCTGTATTCCCACCGAATTAACGGATGAAGCTGCCTGCCAAAATGCAGTTGAGCAAACAATCCAAAAAAAAGGGCGTATTGATTTCTTGATACACAATGCCGGTACGAATGATGGCGTTGATCTAAAAGCGAAGCCATCCGACTTTTTCGAATCCCTGCGCAAAAACCTGCTTCATGTTTTTAGCCTGACCCATTTTGCCTTGGCCGAATTGGAAAAAAACCGAGGGAACATCATAAATATCGGCTCCAAAGTTGCCGAGACTGGTCAAGGAGGAACCTCAGGTTATGCCGCCTCCAAGGGTGCGGTGAATGCTCTTACTCGAGAGTGGGCTCTGGACTTGGCTGACCGCGGGATACGGGTCAATTCAGTTATTCCTGCAGAAGTAATGACGCCAATGTATCAGAAGTGGTTAGACTCCCTCAAAAATCCTGACAAAACCAGGCATTCAATCGAACAAAACATTCCACTTGGGAATCGAATGACAACAGATCGTGAAATTGCGGATGCCGTTGTTTTTCTTGCCTCTGATCGTTCCGCCCATACGACCGGACAAATTTTTCACCCCGACGGAGGGTATGTTCATTTAGATAGATCCTACGGCAAAGTAGAAATTGATTAATCGGTTATGGATACTGATGTCTGTATTATTGGCGGTGGAATTGTGGGATTAGCCACCGCTTACCAGATTTTAAAAAAACACCCTCGTAAGAAAATTGTTGTCTTAGAGAAAGAAAGTTCGCTCGCAAAACACCAAACCGGACACAATTCCGGTGTTTTACATTCCGGTATTTACTATAAACCCGGATCTCTCAAAGCCAGTAATTGTCGACTAGGCAAAAAAGCGATGGAAGTCTTTTGCAGGGAACAGGATATCGAGCACGAATTATGTGGAAAAGTAATTGTCGCCCTCAACGAAGAAGAACTCCCACGGATGGAGAAAATTTTCCAAAGAGGGCAAGAAAATGGAGTAAATTGTGAGATCATTCCCCGCGAACGACTCCTTGAAATTGAGCCCCATGCTGCCGGTGTACAAGCCATTCATGTTCCGGAATGTGGTATCGTAAATTATAAACAAGTGTGCCTACGGTTAGGCGAAATCATTCAGGAAAAAAATGGTCTAGTCCTCCTAGGCGAAGGGGTTAGCCGAATTGAATCATCTACGAATGAAGTTATCGTTCACACCCGAACCGAATCAATTCATGCCTCTTATTTAATCAACTGTGCCGGTTTACATTCAGACCGAATTACCCAAATGGGAGGAAATCGGGCACCGGCAAAAATCATTCCCTTTAAAGGGGAGTACTATGAGCTTACTGAAGACGCAAAGCATCTTTGCAAAAACCTGATTTATCCAGTACCCGATCCTCAATTCCCCTTCCTTGGCGTACACTTTACACGTATGATTGATGGTTCTGTCGAATGTGGCCCAAATGCAGTTCTTGCCTTTGGAAGGGAAGCCTATGGAAAATTTGATCTTAATGTAAAAGACCTGCTTGAATCCATATTTTACCCCGGCTTTCAAAAGATGGCCATGAAGCATTGGAGAATGGGTTGGGGAGAAATGTGGCGTTCCTACAACAAGGGTGCCTTTGTTAAAGCACTGCAGCGATTAATTCCTGAAATCGAATCCAAGCACATTCATTCTGTTCCCGCGGGAATTCGGGCACAAGCCGTTAGCCCGGATGGGGCAATGGTGGATGATTTTCTTATTCAGGAAAACAGCCGAGTCATCAATGTTTGCAATGCCCCCTCCCCTGCCGCAACGGCTTCGCTTACTATTGGAGCGACCATTGTTGAAAATTTAGCGGCCCGTTTTTAGAGTTTTTTGAGCCTTTAAAATTTCATCGACTGGCAGATAATTATTTTGCCTAATTACACAATCGCATTTATCAAGGGATCCCCTGAAAATCATTATTTATTACCAGTAAAGATCCATGAAATTAATTCCAATTGTACTATTCCTTCTTTCACTCCCTTTATTTGCAAAAGACAAGTTTGAAAAGCCCAACATTCTCTTTGCAATTGCAGATGATTGGAGCTTTGGCCACGCTGGTGCCTACGGATGTGAATGGATAAAAACACCTGCTTTTGACCGGGTTGCCCGAGAAGGAATTCTGTTCAACCGAGCGTATACGCCCAATGCAAAGTGTGCACCATCCCGTGCCATTATACTGACCGGAAGAAATTCCTGGCAATTGGAGGAGGCGGCCAACCACCAGAATATCTTCCCCGCTAAATTNAANGGGTGGATGGAAGTATTGACGGAAAATGGATACTCGACCGGCTTTACCGGCAAAGGGTGGGGTCCAGGAATTGCAAAAAATTCCCGGGGTATTGACCGTTTATTAACTGGAACACGCTATTCCCGCAAAAAACTAATTCCTCCTGGTAAAGGAATTTCCAACAATGACTACACCGCTAATTTCATTTCCTTTCTGAAGGAAAACCCAAGAGGAAAACCCTGGGCGTTTTGGTTTGGCACAACCGAACCGCACAGAGGCTATGAAAATGGAATTGGACAAAGAATGGGGAAAAAGCTTTCGGATATTGAAAGAGTGCCTAAATTTTGGCCGGATAATGAAATCGTGAGAAGCGATATGCTCGACTATGCAATTGAAGTGGAACATTACGACAATCACCTCGGGCAAATTTTAGAAACCTTGGATCAAGTGAAAATGTTAGAAAATACCATTGTGATTGCCACTTCTGATCATGGCATGCCTTTCCCTCGGTGCAAGGGACAGGCTTATGACTATTCCAATCACATACCCCTGGCAATTCGTTGGCCAAAAGGCATCGAAGGGAATCGGCGAGTCGTCGAAGATTATGTCAGTTTCGCGGACCTGGCACCTACCCTTCTTGAAACTGCCCGAATACCTGAAGAAAGATCTGGTATGCAACCCATCACTGGATCCAGCCTGTTTGACATTTTTTCATCCCCGAAATCCGGGCAAATCAATACCAAAAGAGACTTTATCCTAGTAGGTAAGGAAAGACATGATGTCGGTCGGCCCAATAACCGAGGTTATCCAATTCGCGGGATCGTAAAAAAAGATTTTCTCTATATTCGAAATTTCGAAACCGATAGATGGCCGGGTGGAAATCCAGAAACAGGCTATTTAAATTGTGACGGTAGTCCAATTAAGAGTCTTCTCATTGATCAAAGACGAAAAGGAGAGACGAAATACTGGCAAATGAGCTTTGGTAAAAGAAAACAAACAGAACTATACGATTTGATTAATGACCCGGACTGTGTGGTGAACTTAGCCGGCAACCCTAAATTCTACAAAGTCGAGAAGAATTTAAGAGTACAACTTCAAATCGAACTGAAGAAACAAAAAGATCCAAGAATGTTTGACCGCGGGTTTCTATTTGACAAATA
>JGI20159J14440_10002939_pt1 | contig 11187 bp, 5 predicted proteins | sample COG_09_FD_14440 | JGI IMG/M metagenome (IMG submission 14440) | reverse complement strand
GTGACCACATCGGTTGCCGCATTGCCTTCCGCATCCACGAGTGATACGACAACATCCCAAACACCGCGGGCGGTCAAGGGGATATTCAACGTCAATGATGCGGATGATGATGCTCTGCGCCATGAGCAGGGTGATGGAAAAACTCGTGTTGAAATTCGTGAACCACCTGGAAACCTGTAATGGCTGCCCATATGCTGAGCAGGCCCCAAGCCGTTGATGATGATGCAATCCGTTTCACGGATTTCGGAGGCAAATTTACGTATTTAATTCAGCGGCTAAGTCATCGAACTGCAACATAATAATGAGGAGTTATTGCAGGAAACGATGTATTGCTTTATGCGTGCTGGCGTGTAGCTTCGTGGTAAACCGCTTTCCATGCGAAAAACTGACATTTTAAACGCAACCACGGCACACCTGATTCGATTCGGAATCTTGCTTTATTGGGTGATTTTTTGGCTTTTTAATGTGGTGGATAAAGTGATCGGCGGCGCCCACTTTTTGTGGGTGGGTCGAGATCGGTTCGCGCAATTTCAAAAATACTTCGCTTCTGCAGGTTTGGAGGCGCCAGTCATCGCAGATGTCTCCCTCATCGTTGCGGCTGCGTTGGAGGTGTTCGCCTTCCTGTTTTTTGCAGGGGCATTGGCCCATTTTTGGAAAAAGAATGCGGAGGTCGCCCGCTCATGGATGACGGCCGGAACGGGATTGACGCTTCTCACGTTTACGATTTTCTCTATTGGAGACCACATTTTTGGGGATCGCTTTGAATTACTCGAGCACACCTTGTTTTGGTTTTCATCCATCGGCTCGTGGGCTGTATTCGTTCATTTAGATCAAAAGGATGAAGGTCCAATGGCCTCCATCCCGGGCCGTCAGTTGGTTCGTACGGGCTTGATTTCGATTGGAATTGCGGGTGTCACAACCGTCTCGATTTTTCAATACAATGATGATTTTTTTTACCGCAGGACGGCTGCGCTTTCCGCGGAACAGGTCGATGCGGATTTGTATAAAGTAAGCTTCCCATTTTTGGGTGGAAGCACGGTGTTTGAGGAAACGTTGGTCAAATTCTTGGAGGAACACCCAACCAAAACAGTCGACCACATCTACACCGTGCCGAAGCCATTGCGACTCAAGAAGGCTGACGCCCTCATTTTTTACATCGCCACAAAAGACAAGCCATGAAAGAGTCACGCATGATGCAGGCGTCCATACTGATTTTTTGGACGGCGTTTTGGGGATTGAGTGTGGTCGATAAGGTGGTACCGGATGTGCACTTTTTGTGGGTGGGAAAGGATTTCTTTGCCCTTTTCGTGAAATTTTTTGGCTCGCTGGGATTGAAAGACCCCCTTTTTGCTACGGTTGCCTTGGCGGGGATTTCAGCCTTGGAAGCCCTGAATTTTTCTCTTTACGCAGCGGCCTGTGTCAACTTCCTTCGGAGAGATCATGTCTTGATGGAGAAGTGGCTCTTTCGGGGGTTGTTTGCTTCGATGTCCTTGTTTGCCTTGTTTTCCATTGGAGATCAAGTCTTTGGTGACCGCTTTCAATTGCTGGAACACGGTTTGTTTTGGTTCGTGCTGCTGGCGACTTGGTTGATTTACAAGTACGGGATTGCAGGTCACGGTCAGAATGAAGAGGCGCCTTCGATCCCTATCCAAAGAACCGCTGGATTTAAAACCATGCTGCTCTTAGGTGCATTGGGAACCTTTGCCGCATCGGCGTCCATCTGGAGGTTTTCTGATGCCACGTTTGCCAACGTTGAGGCTCCTGTTAATGGATTGGAAGTGGCAGAGGGAGTGTACAAGTTTGATTTTCCCTTTTTGGCCGACAAGCGGGTTTGGGAGGCTACAGTTGNGGATTTCAGGGCCTCGCACCCGGACCTGACCATTAACTACATCTACACAGGACCGTCGGAGTTGAATTCCAAAAAGAAAACGCACTTGCTGCTCTACATCTTTACAGAGCCCGCTTCAGCATTTTCCGGTTCGAACCTTCAGGTTGAAGCGGAGGCATGAGCAATGGGAGAGCGTTTCATCCTTCGCCTTAATACACCAGCGTGTGCATGGCATGTGGAACGATTTCCAAGGCGATTTCAACGTCGTCAACAATCAGCTTAAAGGGAATTGCTTCGTCCGTTCGATTCATGACCACGGTGACGATTTCTCCGGAAGGGTTTTGAAACGATGTGCTTTCGAGTGTGCTTCGGCTCACGGTTGTGCTCACTCGTTTTGCCCCCGGTTCAATGAATTTTGAGAAGTGGCCTATGTAATAGTAGGTGGGCGTGTAGATTAATTCGTTGTTCTGAGTGTCGGCATGAATCGGGGCAAAACAAAAGTTCTGCACGTGATTGGGACCGCCGTTTTCATTCAAGAGGATGTTCCAATCCGTCCATCCAACGGTTCCGCTATTGAAGTCGTTGATCATGGAATTGCCGTAGCGCTCTGCATTGGACCAACGCTCGTAATGATCGGCATCAAACCCTTCTTGACATCCTTCGGTAAAGAGGAGGTTTTTGGTTGGAAACGAAGCGTTGATGTTTTTTAAATTCTCATACTTCGCATCGCCACCGGTCCAGGTTTCATACCAATGAAAGCCGATGCCCCACGCATATTTTGCCGCTTCAGGATCTTCGAAAATGGTGTTGGCTCGATGGGAAATCAGGTCGCGGTTGTGGTCCCAAACAACGATGTTTTTATCTCCATACCCAGCACGCTCGAACGCAGGGCCTAAATTGTTTTTGAGGAAGTCGCGTTCTTCTTCTGCACTATAGATGCAGGATTCCCAGCGTTGCGTGGCCATGGGTTCGTTTTGGATGGTTACCCCCCAAACAGGAATTCCCTCCGCCTCGTACGCTTCAATGAATTTGACGAAGTAGTCCGCCCAGGTCTGTCGGTAGCGTGGCAAGAGTTTGCCACCCCGCAGCATGTGGTTGTTGGTTTTCATGAAGGCAGGAGGGCTCCAGGGGCTCGCATAAAAAACGAGGTCATCGCGGATGATGGACGCAGCTCTTTTGATCATTGGGATCCGCTTCACTTTGTCCTTCTCAATGGAAAATGTAGCCAATGCATCATCGCCTTCTTCGATGTACGTATGGCTTCCAAGACCAAAATCACTGCTGTGAATGCTGGTCCGGATGATGTTGTAATTGATTCCATCCTCTGAAAAGTAAGCGTTGAGCAACTCCTCCTGCTTATCTCCGGTGAGCATGGAGAAGACCTCTGCCGAAGCGTCGGTGATGGCGCCGCCAATGCCCAAAAAGGACTGAAAAGTTTTCCCTGGATTGACAAAAACAGCAATTTCGGTTTCCAGTGGCTGAGTGGCTGGCTGAAACGCTAAGGTGGATCCTTCGGTCAGACGTTCACCGGTGTCTTCAGCCGTGGTATAAATGCGCGAGACGGTGGGTTTGTCATCGGATTGAGTTCGGTGCTCATTTCCAGGGCTGTTGGCGGGTGATTCATTCGCCGTGTTGCAGGAGCACAATCCCATTAGGAGGAATGGAAGGGAAACAAAGGAAGAGTTCATTGGGAAAACTTGAGAGGTAGGGTCTGACGTTAAAGGTCTGCTTCGCCCGACAAATATGTATCATGCGAGTGTCAGAAAAAAGAGGAGCCCGTTTTGAATTTGCGTGAAGAGTCTCACTTATTTTCAAACGGGGTTTTCCATCCCTCATTGACCTCAGAAGCGATCAGCTCACGGGTTTAGCGACACGCTTGGAAAGTTTCATGGCCTTGTGCAAGAGAGCGATTTTCTTGTATTTGGTTTCCTGAATTGAGAAGTAAACGTACATCCGTCGCAAAGAAGAGCCGATTCCGTCCACGCTCAGGCAGGCATTTTCCGCGATTTGGACATTGGTAATGGTGGGATCCCTGAGCAAAATGTTGAGCACCTTCCAGTCTGTTTCGTTGAGCGTTCGTTCAAGTTGGGCTTCGAGTCGGTCTCGATCAAGCTCGAGCTCTTTTGAATCCAGTAACAATCTCCCTCCTTTCGAAGCGCGCAGTTCTCCGATTTGGACGAGTAGTTCTTCTCTGCGCATTCGGTGCTTCTTTTGGTTGCGAACCATGTAGGAGATGAGCAAAGACACCACGGTCAAAAACGCCACAATGAGCCATAACGTCGTTTGAAGCTTCTGAATGCGCAGCTCGCTTTTTTCTTGCCGGCCTTTCATCTCCAAAGCCACCAACTCATGCTCCATTTCTTTTTCGTAAGCGGTGCGCAAAACCAAGTGGTGATTCTTGAGCTCCTGAACACTGTCGGAGTGAGCTAAGTATCGTTCGTGCATGTCCAGTGCAACCTCCAATCGGCCAAGCTTCTTGTGCACCGTATAAAGCAGTTTGTAGAGGTCACGTTTCGTCTCGTTTCCCCCTAGCGTCAGCAGCTGATCTTGGATGGCCGCTGCGCTCGCGAGCGACCCCTCCAAGTCTGTTTGCATTTGGATTTCTGCCAACCTCAATTGGCACGTGAGCGCCTCAAGAGTGGAGCCGAGCTCCCGGTGCATAGCCAACCCCTGCTCAGCAAATATTTTCGCCTCTTCCATCTCTCCCAAGTCCTTGTGCAAGGAGGACAAATTATCGTAACAGGCAGCTACGTGAAATGCTGCGCCTTCTTTTTTCAGTAAATCGAGCCCGGATACGTACAATTCTTCCGCGCGCACCAAATTTCCAAGCTTGTACTCACACCAACCCATATTAATGCTGAGTAATCCCCTAAACCGGTCGTTGGTATCGTCTGTTAACTCTGCTAAAACGTCCTCATAATACGTTTTTCCAAGCTCGTAGTTATCAATCAAGACAAACACATTTCCCAGCGCCATGCGCATGTTTTGTTGTCCGCGCGCGTGCTGCGCAGATTCATAGAGTCTCAGCGCGGAGGTAAACTGCTCAGTGGCCATCAAGTAATCGCTGACACCGGCATGTGCATTGCCTCGATTTGCAGCAACCGTGCCCATCCGCATCGAGTCCCCCAGCGATACAGCCACCCTTTCAGCCTGATCGTAAGCGCGCAATGCCTCGGCATTTTTCCCTTGGTAGTTCAACAGGTTGCCCTTTCTGTTGAACGCCTCGAATAGGATGTGTGGTCGATTGAATTCTTCGGCTTTAATGCGGAGTTTTTCCAATTCAGACAGCATGGAATCGGGATACTGCTGATAGAATTTTTGGTACATCTGATCAAAGGCCGAAAACCGTTCGTCCATAGGGCGCAACTCGTCCGACCAAGCCGTCATTAAACTGTCCATTGCTGTGGGTAAAGCCCCTGCGGCCCTTAAGCTCAGTAGGTCAGAGCTTGCCGACAAAGCGACGCATAAAAGCACAATACTCCCGCATTGAAATCGGCTTCTTGGTATCATAATGGAGGTCTATTNATGAAAGGGTCAAATGCCAAAGGGTACATATGATCTGTCTTTTTTATGAATTCTCTCGCTTNAAGCAAAAGCAAAACGAAGTTAGGAACCATTGTGTTGCACGGGATGAAGTAACGTTAGCAGAACCCCTTGCTGACTGCGGGTGTTTTGAAGAATATCCCGTGAAGAAGTACCTGGTGTGATTGGCTGAAGTTGGCAATGGGAGGTTAGGTTTGNAGATGAACGCCTACGATCACATGAAAACAAAATCTCTCCTACTTCTGCTGAGCCTGTCATTCGGGTTTTCAGCTGCCATTGCCCAAGGAAACTACACGCTCACAGTTGAGGAGCATGCCGTGGACATCGTCCCGGGACAAACAACTTACCGCATGTACGTCGACCTGGTCAATCCGGATGACTTCTTGAGTTCAGTCTTTGGCAACGATGTCGATGAATTATCGCTTGAGACGGAAAATGGATTTTACAATGACCCTTTGGGCGCTTCTGTTGCGACGGGTATCAATCCGGCGTTCATTGCCTTTTTTCCAACCATCGGTGCAGACAGTTGGATCACCATTGGCCTGGAAAGCCAAAACGTCGGCGACCAGGTAGCCATAAGCACCGTGGAAGATGCGGAGCAGCCTTTTGTTCCAGCATTTGCTTCTGGGTCGGCTATCGATGGTGAAAACATCGTGCTCAATACGAGCACGGGAGGCGCGTGGTTTGTCTTGAACGGCACGCCCAACGGTTTGCCGGATGCGGACGGCCGAGTATTGATCATGCAGTTGACGACTACGGGTGGGTTCTCCGGGATTTTGCCAGTTCAGGTATTCGAAAACGGCAATGGTGCGAATGACATGCGGTTCACGTTTGCCTTCGACGGAGTGGGGACATTCGGAGAAGCAGTTTCATCGAACGGCGGCTGCACGGATTCCTCGGCTTGCAACTACGATGCGGATGCGACGGAAGACGACGGTTCTTGCACGTATGCAGACGCGGGCTACGATTGCGACGGCGCATGTTTGAACGATGCGGACAGCGATGGCGTGTGCGATGAATTTGAGTCGGCAGGCTGCACGGATGGCACGGCGTGTAACTACGATGCGGCAGCTACGGATGATGATGGATCATGCACCTACGCTGACGATGGCTACGATTGTGACGGTGTCTGCCTGAACGATTCGGATGGTGATGGAACGTGCGATGAGTTTGAGACGGTAGGTTGTACGGATGCTGCAGCGTGCAACTATGCTGCAAGCGCGACGGACGACGATGGTTCGTGCACCTATGCGGAGACGGGGTACGGTTGCGATGGTGCGTGCCTTGATGATGTGGACGGCGACGGCATTTGCGATGAATTTGAGACAGCGGGTTGTACCGATGCGATGGCTTGCAACTACGATGCAACAGCTACGGATGATGATGGTTCGTGCACCTTCGACGACTGCGCCGGATCATACACCCTCACAGTGGAGGAATATGCGGTGGACATCGTACCCGGGCAAACAACCTACCGCATGTACGTCGACCTGGTCAATCCGGATGACTTTGTGAGTTCGGTTTTTGGCAACGATGTGGATGAATTATCGCTTGAGACGGAGAATGGATTTTACAATGACCCGATGGGCGCTTCCGTTGCGACGGGCATCAATCCGGCGTTCATTGCCTTTTTTCCAACCATCGGTGCAGACAGTTGGATTACCATTGGCCTGGATAGCCAAAACGTTGGAGACCAAGTAGCCGTCAGCACCGTGGAAGATGCGGAGCAGCCCTTTGTTCCAGCATTTGCCTCTGGATCAGCCATTGATGGACAAAACATTGTGATCAACACGAGCACGGGAGGTGCGTGGTTTGTCTTGAACGGCACGCCCAACGGTTTGCCGGATGAGGACGGACGTGTATTGATTTTGCAGTTGACGACTTCAGGTGGTTTGTCAGGTGTCTTGCCGGTGCAGGTGTTTGAAAACGGCAATGGTGCGAACGACATGCGATTTACGTTCGAGTTTGATGGGCCAGGTACCTTCGGTGAGGTGGTTTCATCGAACGACGGCTGCACGGATTCCTCGGCTTGTAACTACGATGCGGATGCGACGGATGATGACGGTTCATGCACGTATGCAGACGCGGGCTACGATTGCGACGGCGCATGTTTAAACGATGCGGACAGCGATGGCGTGTGCGATGAATTTGAGTCGGCAGGCTGCACGGATGGCACGGCGTGTAACTACGATGCGGCAGCTACGGATGACGATGGCTCTTGCACCTATCCTGAAACGGCCTACGATTGCAATGGCGCATGCTTGAATGATTTTGATGGCGATGGCATTTGCGATGAGTTTGAGTCGGTAGGTTGCACGGATGCTGCGGCGTGCAACTACGCAACAAGCGCAACAGACGACGACGGTTCGTGCACCTATGCGGACGCGGGCTATGATTGCGATGGCGTGTGCCTTGATGATGTGGACGGCGACGGCATTTGCGATGAATTTGAGACGGCCGGCTGCACGAACGTCACCGCGTGTAACTACGATGCGACTGCCACAGATGACGATGGTTCGTGCACGTATGCTGAGACGGGGTATGATTGTGCGGGTTCGTGCATCGATGATGCAGATGGCGACGGCATTTGCGATGAATTTGAGACGGCGGGCTGTACAGATGCCACGGCGTGCAACTATGATGCAGCCGCGACAGACGACGATGGTTCGTGCACCTTTGGAAATTGCACGGAAGTCTATACCCTCACGGTAGAGGAGCATGCTGTGGACATTGTTCCAGGCCAGACGACGTACCGCATGTACATTGATTTGGTGAATTCGGATGACTTCCTCAGCTCGGTTTATGGAAATGACGTGGATGGTTTGTTGCTCGAGACGGAAAATGGATTCTACAACGATGTATTTGGTGCTTCAGTTGCGACCGGCATCAACCCGGCGTTCATCGCGACATTTCCCACCATTGCTGCGGATAGTTGGATTACAATTGGCCTTGAAAGCCAAAACGTCGGCGACCAAGTCGCCATCAGCACGGTGGAAGACACGGAGCAGCCCTTCGTTGCAGCGTTCGCTTCAGGGTCAGCCATCGATGGACAAAACATTGCGATCAACACGAGTACGGGAGGAGCGTGGTTTGTCTTGAACGGCACACCCAATGGCTTGCCAGACGAGGATGGCCGGGTGTTGATCATGCAGTTGACAACCTCGGGGGGACTCTCCGGTACCTTGCCGATTCAAATTTTTGAAAACGGTAGTGGATTCAACGATTTGCGGATGACCTTCGAGTTTGATGGGACAGGAACATTTGGCGGCGCCGTCACGGTGAACGTTGGGTGCACGAACGAAGCGGCATGCAATTATGACGCTGCCGCAACCGAGGATGACGGTTCTTGTTCGTTCGCCGAAGAATTTTACGATTGCGCGGGCGCATGCCTCAATGATGCGGACGGCGATGGGGTGTGTGACGAGCTTGAAATAGCGGGCTGCACCAATGAAGCGGCGTGCAACTTCGATCCAGCCGCAACGTCGAATGACGGGTCTTGTTCCTACCCAGAAACGGGGTATGATTGCGATTCGAACTGCCTGGTCGATTCAGACGGCGATGGCATTTGCGATGCGTTTGAGGCGGCAGGTTGCACGGACCCTGCGGCCTGTAATTTTGATGTGAATGCTACGGAAGACGATGGCTCATGCGCATCTTTGGACGCGTGTGGTGATTGCGGAGGGTTGGGGGTAACGGGCTGTGGAATTCAAGAGGCCTGTAATTACGATCCCGCAGTGACGTGCTCGGATTCCGAAGCTTGTGACTATGATTCCTGTGCGGGATGCATGGACTCATCTGCTTGCAATTACGATCCGGGGGCTTCGGTCCCAGCGGGCTGTGACTATCCTGATTTGTACTGGCTGGATTGCGATGGCAATTGTTTGGAAGGATTTGATGAGGATGGAGATGGAGTGTGTGATCCGGATGAAGTTCCCGGTTGCACCGATCCTGACGCAGTGAATTACAATCCAGACGCCACGTCGGACAACGGAACGTGCATCATCATCATCGTCGGTTGTGGAAATTCAGCAGCCTGCAATTATGATCCTGCGGTGACCATCAATGCACCGGGCTTGTGCGATTTTCCAGATTCCATTTTCGAAGATTGCGATGGCAACTGCTTCAATGATGAGGACGGTGATGGCGTATGCGACGAAATGGAAATTTTGGGGTGTACAACCCCAGGCCCTGGTTACAATCCGTTTGCGACAGAGGATGATGGAAGCTGCCAGGTGGGTGGTTGCATCATTCCATCGCCCGTTTTTGCCTGCAATTACGATCCAGATGCAGATTTCTTGATTTTCAGCATGTGCGTCAGTCCACCTTGCGAAGGGATGGCGGGATCACCGACGCCCGAAGGTCAGTTGTATCCTGGCTGCACGGATGTCTATGCGTGCAATTACGATGCAGGTGCAACCGAAGACGATGGAAGTTGTGAGTACCAGACCTGCATTGGATGCACGGACGAGACGGCATGCAATTACGACCCAACGGCCATTTACAATGACGGTACGTGCGATTACGTAAGCTGCGCAGTCTCAGGTTGTACCAATGCCAATGCGTGCAATTATGATCCGGAGGCGACAGTCGAAGANGGTACCTGCGATTTCACGAGCTGCTACGGTTGCACCGATCCGTCTGCCGACAACTATGATCCTGACGCGTTGTACGATAGCGGCACCTGCGAAATTTTAGGCTGCACATTGGCTGCAGCTTGTAACTATGATCCAGCGGCAACAACGTACGATGCCAGTTGTGACTTCACTTCATGCGAAGGATGCATGAACGAGGCGGCGTGCGACTACGACCCAACTGCGACCATAGCGGGTACCTGCGATTACATCTCTTGCCAGGGTTGCACCGACGCTTCAGCTGACAACTACGACCCAACGGCAACCCAAGATGATGGGTCCTGCGAATTCATTGGTTGTTCCGTCATGTCGGCCTGCAATTACGATCCGAATGCGAACGTCGCGGACAACAACCAATGCGCATATGCTGAGGACGGTTACGACTGCGATGGCAACTGCCTCAACGACGCAGACGCAGACGGGGTGTGCGACGAATTTGAGGTAGCGGGCTGCACGGATGCAACGGCCTGCAATTATGATGCTTCGACGACAGACGATGACGGCTCCTGCACCTACCTTGAAGAATATTACGACTGCAACGGGAACTGTGTCAATGACATCGATAGCGATGGGGTGTGTGACGAATTAGAGTTGACAGGTTGCACGGATGAGATGGCCTGTAACTACGACGCGACGGCAACGGACAATGATGGTTCCTGCTCTTTCGCTGAAGAATTTTACGATTGCGATGGCACGTGCCTCAACGACGTTGATGGCGATGGAATCTGCGACGAGTTGGAGATGGGCGGTTGCACAGAAGCGACGGCTTGCAATTACGACGGAACGGCCACAGACAATGATGGCTCCTGCTCTTTTGCTGAAGAATTCTACGACTGCAACGGCAACTGCTTGGACGACGCCGATGGCGATGGAATCTGTGACGCACTGGAGATGGGCGGTTGNACAGAAGCGACGGCTTGCAACTATGACGCGGGTGCGACAGATGACGATGGTTCGTGCATCTTTGCTGATGAGTTCTACGATTGCAGCGGGACCTGCCTCAGCGATGCGGATGGAGATGGAATCTGCGACGAGCTGGAGGTCACAGGCTGCACAGACGAGATGGCCTGCAACTACGATGCAACAGCTACGGACGATGACGAATCGTGCACGTACGCCGAAGAATTCTACGACTGCGATGGGACCTGCTTGAATGACACGGACGGCGATGGCGTTTGCGATGAA
>JGI20159J14440_10002930_pt1 | contig 11221 bp, 11 predicted proteins | sample COG_09_FD_14440 | JGI IMG/M metagenome (IMG submission 14440) | reverse complement strand
GATTTCTATTCCTCTATTCATTGGTCCAGGATGCATTATTAGAGCATCAGGTTTGGCATGTTCTAACTTGTCAGGTGTTAATCCATAATATTCATAGTATTCTCTATTTGACGAAAGATATGAACTTGTCATCCTTTCACTTTGTAGTCTTAACATCATAACAATATCGCAATCCTTCAAACCTTTTTTCATATCTGTAAATGTATTAACTCCAAATTTTTCTATTTCTTTAGGCATTAGATTTGTAGGTGCAATTATATTTACCTCTGCGCCCAGCATATTAAGTAAGTAAATATTTGATCTAGCTACCCTTGAATGAAGTATGTCTCCACAAATTGCAATTTTTAGCCCTTCAATTTTATTTTTACGAGTTATAATGGTTAAGGCGTCTAATAAAGCTTGAGTAGGGTGTTCTCTTCTTCCATCACCTGCATTTAAAACTGCACAATTAACTTTTTGAGAGAGCAAATTACATGCACCAGAGTCTTGATGTCTAATAACAATAATATCAGGGTGCATTGCATTCAAAGTCATCGCTGTATCGATCAATGTCTCACCTTTTTTAATTGCCGAGTTGCTGATGTTCATAGACATAACATCTGCACCAAGTCGTTTTCCAGCTAATTCAAATGAACTTTGAGTTCTTGTAGAAGGCTCAAAAAATAAATTAATTTGAGTTTTTCCTCTTAATACATCAATCTTTTTATTTTTACTTTGATTAACTTTTATAAATGAATGTGCTTCTTCAAGAATTAAGTTAACATCATTAATGGATAAATCTTGGATACCTAGTAAATGTTTTTGAGAAATTTTAATAGCTTTATTTGAATTGATTGCCATTAAAACCAACTCTATAACTATAAACCCATACAATAGCAAGTATTAATTATTCAAAAAATCTATTGCTCCTTGTAATATAAAAGCAGCAGCATTTTCATCAATTTTCTTTTCACGTTTACTTACGTTAACATCTAATTGGCTAGATAAATTAAAAGCCCCCACAGTAGACAATCGTTCATCCCATAGACATATTGGTAAATCAATGCTCTTCTCTATATTATTAGAGGTATCTTTTACAGATTGAGCAGAGGAACCTGAAGATCCATCCATATTTAGAGGATTACCAACAATGATTCCTTTTATATCATTTTCTTTAATTATGATCTTAAGCTCTTCTATAAGCTCTTTTGCACTAGATCTATTTATTGTTTTAAATGGCGTAGCAATTAATTGTTTTTCATCACAAATAGACACTCCAATTCTTTTTGATCCAAGGTCTAAGCCGATTAATCTACACTTATCCAACTGTTTTTTTTTGAGTTCCTCTAGGGTGATCATATTGTATATTTTAAACTTAAGTGATAGTTTGCGACATATTTAAATAGCATATGAGTATAGATCTTAAAACAATAAAGCATATATCAAAATTATCAAGAATATCTGTGGATGAACAAAAAGCTGAAAAACTAGCAGGAGATTTAAATTCAATTTTTGAATTTATAGAAAAACTTAATGAACTGAAAACAGACAATGTAGAACCTCTTACTTCTGTGGCTGAAACTACGCTTAAACTAAGAACAGATGAGGTTAAAAGTAAAGATATCAGAGAACAAATAATTAAAAATTCACCTCAAGATAATGAAGATTATTTTGTTGTTCCAAAGGTGATAGAATAATGTCTGAAATTACAAAACAATCACTTTCAGAATTGGTCAAAAATATTAAAGATAAAAAATTATCTTCAGAAGAGGTTACACAAGCATTTATTAATAGATCTGAAAAATCAAAAGAGTTAAATGCGTATATTACAGAAGATTATTCATCTGCATTAGAAAAAGCTAAAAAGTTTGATCAAAAGCCAAATCTTGATTTAAAGTTGCCCGGCATACCTATGGCAGTCAAAGATTTGTTTTGTACAAAGGATATTCGTACAACAGCTGGAAGTAAAATTTTAAATAATTTTGTACCTACCTACGAGTCTACAGTGACACAAAATATCTGGGATGCAGGAGCAATACTTCTTGGAAAATTAAATTGTGATGAATTTGCAATGGGATCCTCTAATGAAACAAGCTTCTTTGGTAATGTTCAAAACCCAATAGATAAGAATTTAGTACCAGGAGGCTCTTCAGGTGGATCAGCTTCTGCAGTAGCTGGTCAACTAACTCCAATTACTATTGGAACTGATACTGGAGGATCTATTAGACAGCCAGCATCATTTACTGGAACAGTAGGTCTAAAACCAACTTATGGAAGTTGTTCAAGATATGGAATAGTTGCATTTGCATCATCCTTGGATCAAGCTGGTCCTATGGCACAAAATGTAAAAGATTGTGCATTACTTCAAGAGGTAATTAGCACCTATGATCCAAAAGATTCTACCTCAATAGACTTTAAAAGAAACGAATACAGTAAAGAATTAACAAATAATATTAAAGGTAAAAAAATTGGAATACCAAAAGAATATAGAGTTGAGGTATGCCAAAAGAAATTGAAGAACTTTGGCAAAAAGGTATTCAGTATGCAAAAGATTGTGGAGCTGAAATAATTGATATTTCACTTCCTCACACAAGTTATGCTTTACCAACTTATTATATTGTGGCACCCGCAGAGGCTTCATCAAATTTAGCAAGATATGATGGTGTTAAGTATGGATTTAGAGCTAAAGGAGAAAACCTTATAGATATGTATGAAAAAACAAGATCGGAGGGTTTTGGTGCTGAAGTTCAAAGAAGAATTATGATTGGAACTTATGTTTTGTCCTCTGGTTACTATGATGCTTATTATCTTAAAGCTCAAAAAGTTAGAAAATTAATTAAGGATGATTTTGATGAAGCATATAAAAAAGTAGATGCAATATTAACTCCATCAACTCCCAGTTCAGCATTTAAAATTGGTGAAAAAAAAGATGACCCAGTTTCAATGTATTTAAACGATATTTTTACTGTGCCTGTTAATTTAGCAGGCTTACCTGGTATTTCTATTCCAGCAGGTCATGATGTTAAAGGATATCCGCTAGGTTTACAAATAATTGGTAAAGCTTTTGATGAACAAAATATATTAAATATTGCTTATGCTATGGAGGAAAAAATTAATTTTAAAAATAAGATAACTGATTGGTGGATTAAATGAGTAAAAACAAATCAGAATATCTAATTAATAGAAAAGATAATCAATATGAAGTTGTAATTGGATTAGAAGTTCATGCACAAGTTACTTCAGAGTCTAAATTATTTTCAACATCTGCAACTAAATTTGGAGCCGAACCTAATACACAAGTAAGCTTAGTTGATGCTGCATTCCCAGGTATGTTGCCAGTAATAAATGAGTTTTGTGTAAAACAAGCAATCAAAACTGGCATTGGCCTAAATGCAAAAATTAATAAACGTTCAGTGTTTGATAGAAAAAATTATTTTTATGCTGATTTGCCTCAAGGTTATCAGATCTCACAATTTAAAGATCCAATCGTAGGTGAAGGTAAAGTTATTCTAGATATGCCAGAAGGTCAAAAAGAAGTCGGTATTGAAAGATTGCATTTAGAACAAGATGCTGGAAAAAGTATTCATGATCTTGATCCACAAAATACATTTGTAGACTTAAATAGATCTGGCGTAGCTTTAATGGAAATTGTAAGTAAACCTGACTTAAGATCACCAGATGAAGTAAGTGCATATATAAAAAAATTAAGATCAATTATGAGATATTTGGGAACTTGTGATGGAAATATGCAGGAAGGATCATTAAGAGCTGATGTCAATGTATCAGTAAGATTAAAAGACTCCAAAGATTTAGGTACAAGATGTGAAATTAAAAATGTTAACTCTATTAAATTTATGCAAATGGCTATTGAATATGAAGCTAATAGACAAGTTGATTTAATAGAAGAAGGTAAATCAATTGATCAAGAAACAAGATTATTCGACACAAAAAAAAATGAAACAAGATCCATGAGATCAAAAGAAGATGCACATGATTATAGATATTTTCCAGATCCAGATTTGTTACCACTAGAGGTTTCTGATGAATTTATAAATGAACTTAAAACTAAAATTCCAGAATTACCAGATGAAAAGAAGAAAAGATTTATTGATGAGTTTAAACTTTCTCCTTATGAGGCAACTATTTTAGTCTCCGATATTGATACGGCAAAGTATTTTGAAGATGTCGTATCTAAAATGGGAAAAAACAAAGATATAAAATTAGCAGTGAATTGGATTACTGGAGAGTTGTTTGCTCTTCTAAATAATAAAAATTTAGAAATTTCCAAAAGTCCAATAAGTGCAAAGAATTTAGCAATTCTAATTAATCTAATTAAGAATGGAACAATATCTGGAAAAATAGCAAAAACTGTATTTGAATTGATGATAGATGGAGACAAAGATCCACAAAAGATTGTTGAAGAAAAAGGATTAAAACAACAAAGTGATCCTAAAGCACTAGAAGCCTTAATAGACAAAATTATTAATGACAATAGGGAAAAAGCCATTGAATATAAACAAGGTAAGGAAAAACTATTTGGCTTCTTTGTTGGACAGGCGATGAAAGTTTCTGGTGGCAAAGCCAATCCTCAATTAATAAATGAGATATTAAAGAAAAAGCTTTAACACAATGGGTGTAAACCTAGAAATCACAGAAAAATTACAAAATTATATCAATGATTTTGGATTGAAGTTAAATCCAGTTCAACAAGAAATAATTAATTATAATAAAACTTTAGGTGAAATTAAAAGAATGCAAGTTGATCCTAACCAGTGTCACTTTCTTCATTTAATGATAAAAATTTCTAATATTAAAAATGTACTTGAAATAGGAACTTTTACAGGACTTAGTGCATTATCGATTTCACTAGCTTTACCTGATGATGGAAGATTAATTGCTTTAGACAAAAACGAAGAGACCAATAAAGTAGCTTTAAATTTTTTTAAAAAAGCTAAACAGGATCATAAAATTCAAACAATTATAAATCCTGCTCTAGAAACTTTAGATAAACTAACAAATCAAAAATTCGATATGGTTTTTATTGATGCTGATAAAATGAATTATAAGAAATATTATGAAAAATCTTTAGGACTAATTAAACAAGGTGGATTAATTATTATAGATAATGTTTTATGGCATGGCGAAGTAGCTGATGAAAAAAATAATGATAAATTTACAATTAATATCAAAGAATTTAATAAATTTGTATCTGAAGATAAAAGGGTAGAGCAAATTATCATTCCATTGGGCGATGGTATGACAGTTTGTAGAATTTTATAATGTTTAAAGTTTTTGGTTTTTATAAATTTATTAAGATTAAATCATTAAAAACAAATAAAGATATTTTACAAAATTTCTTTATTTCAAACAATATAAGAGGAACCTTAATTCTTGCTAAAGAAGGATTAAATGGAACTATATCAGGTCAAAGTAAAGATATTGATAAAACAATTAAAAAACTGAAATCTTTATTTTCATTTAAACACTTCGATAATAACAATGAGTCAAAATCTAAATTTCAACCATTTCATAAACCTAAAGTCAAAATTAAGAAAGAGGTTGTGCCAATGAATTTGATCTTAAGTCCTAAAGAAAGAGATACTAAAACACATTTAGACCCTAAAGACTGGAACAAGCTGATCGAAAATAAAGATACTCACATTATTGATACAAGAAAACCTTTTGAATACAAAGTTGGATCATTTAAAAAATCTGTAAACCCAAATATAAATAACTTTAGAGATTTCCCTAAATATTTAAATAAACTTAAAAAAAATATGCCAGTAGCAATGTTTTGTACAGGTGGAATACGTTGTGAAAAAACCTCTGTATATTTAAAAAAGAAAGGATTTAAAAATATATACCAACTTAATGGTGGTATTTTAAATTATCTCAAAAAAATTAATAAAAAAGATAGTTTATGGAAAGGTGAATGTTTTGTTTTTGATAACAGAATTAGCCTTAAACATGGTTTAGAGATAGGAACTCACTCAATGTGCAGTGGATGTAGAATGCCTATTTCACCTAAAGATAAAAGGTCTAAAAAGTTTGAAGAAGGTGTTTCTTGCCCAAATTGTTATGACAAACTATCCGAAACTCAAAAATCACGTTTTAGAATGAGACAAAGTCAGATATACAAAGCAAAACAATCTGGAAAAAAACATATTTTTCAAAAAGAATTTAAATAAGGATAACTTTGTCAAAAACATTAAAATTAACCAAAGATCCAATTTGGTCTTTATTAAGAAAAGTGACAATCCCTGCAAGTGTTGGGTCTCTTTTTCAAACATTCTATAATCTAGTTGATACATGGTTTGCAGGACAAATTTCAGCAGAAGCAATAGGTGCTATAGCTAAATCATTTCCTATTTACTTTACGATAATCGCAGTTGGTGTTGGTATAGGGGCTGCGACTAATGCAATGATAGGTAATTCTTTAGGCGAAAAAAAAGAAAGAGTTGCATCTATGTACATAGCACAATCTTTAATTTTTGCTTTAGCAATTTCTGTGTTGGTAACTTTATTTGGTTTAAATGCTTCTAATTTTCTTCTTGGAGTTATGGGCTCGGACTCTTCAGGTATAGCTCTTACTAGAGAGTATTTAGATATTATTTTTTATGGAACATTTATAGTAATGATACAAATTTCTTTAAATGGCACATTGAATGCTCAAGGTGATACAAAAAGCTATAGAAATGTTTTAATATTTAGTTTTTTCTTAAATATTTTTCTTAATCCTCTTTTTATATGGGGTTATGGAATTATTCCAGCTTTTGGTATAGCTGGTCTTGCTATAGCAACTGTGATTTCACAGTCGATTGGAACAATTTATTTAGCATACAAGGTTAATAATTGTAAAATTAAAAAATATTTAAAATTGGTATGTTTTATTCCTAAGTTTGAATATTTAAATCCTTTAACCAGACAATCATTACCAGTTATTTTTAGTATGTTGTTTATTGGTGTAGGAATTTTTAATATTCTTTATTTTATAGGTCAATTTGGTGATTTAGCCACAGCTGGATATGGAGCAGCATTAAGAGTAGAGCAGGTTTTTTTGTTACCGGTTATAGGATTAAATACAGCGGTACTTTCAATAGGAGGACAAAATTTTGGTGCTAAAGAATATAATCGAATAAGAGAACTATATACAAAAGCTTTATTATTTGGATCTTCATTTATGGCGGTTGCAGGGATTATTTTATTTTTTGGAGCAGAATTTTTTGTTTCTTTATTTACTGACAATCAAGAAGCGGTGGCAAGTGGAGCTATTTATTTAAAAGTTGCAGCTCTAATAGGACCAGTTTATCCAGTCTTCTTTATTACAACAGCGGTTTTTCAGGCAGTTAAAAAACCATTATACAGTTTATACTTAAGTATAATCAGGTTAACAGCGTTTCCTTTTTTAAGCTTATGGTATGTGATAAATATTAGAGGGGTGATTATACTGATATTTTCTATACAATTATGGCAACCAATTGGTTTATAGGTATTGTTGTTTTAATTTTTATTGGTTATTTTTTAAATAATGTTTTTAAACAAAATAAAACTCTTTTTAGTTATTAGCATCTGCTTAATATTTTTTTTTCTAACATATAATGATGTCAAATCTTATGAGATTAAGATAATTGATGGTGATACTATACATTTAAATGGTGAAAAGATTAGATTTTCTGGAATAGACACCCCAGAACTTAAACAAACTTGTAATTTAAATAATGAAGTTATTTATTGTGGGATTGAAGCAAAAAAGATGTTAATCGATAAAATTGCTAAAAATAAAGTTGAATGTATTAACGAAGGTAAGGATCAATACAAAAGAACTTTAGCCGAATGTTTTGTTAATAAACTTAGCTTGTCTAGTTATTTGGTAAGAAACGGTTATGCATTTGCGTATAGAAAATATTCCAAAAAATTTATAAACGATGAAGATTATGCAAGAATTAACAAACTAGGTATGTGGTCTATGAAGTTTGAGTATCCTTGGGATTATAGAAAAAAAAACTAATCCTTTTTTAACTTTTTTTCTAACCTTCTTACAAAATAGGAGACTATTAATATTAAAATTAAATACTCAAATATTAAGAAAGTATATATTTCCAGGGGTCTATAGGTAGTCACTACCAACTCATTTGCTTTTCTTGTTAAATCTCCTATGCCAATTATTGATACCAATGATGACATCTTTAAAACATAGACAAATTGATTACCAATAGCTGGTAAAATATTCTTAATTGCTTGTGGTAGTATGACTAATCTTAATTTTCTAAAGAAATTTAATCCAAGTGAACTTCCTGCTTCCCATTGAGCTTTTTTTATTGAGTTTATTCCAGCTCTAAATATTTCAGCTTGAAATGCACTTTCACTTATTGATAAAGCAATAATACCTGAAACAAAAGGACTGAAGCTTATTCCAGTCATTATAGGNAGACCATAATAAATCCATAAAATTAAAACTAGTAGAGGAATTGATCTTACTATTTCTACNTACCCAATATTCAAATAAGTTAGATATTTACTTTTTGCCAATGAGGGAACGGCTANAATAAAACCAATAATCATTGAAATAATTATTGAAATAACTGAAATANAAATTGTTGTAGTTAGTCCACTTATTAAAAATTTAAGATTAGTTAATCCTTCAACATTATTTGGTGATAAGATTAACCAATTGAGTTCACTTTTACCACATGAGCTTAATGGTAGTATCAGAAGTAGAAAAAATAAATTTCTCACTATCTGATTTATAAAGAATTATAAATTAATTACTAATTTATTATAAGCTTTTTAAATTATATTTTGCTAGTAAGTTAGTAAAGAAGCCTGATGATTTTTTCTTTTTTATCCAATCATTAACGTAACTGTTCCACTTATCATCACCTTTAGGAACCATCATTGCTAAAAAGGCTGGATTTTTTTCTCCATCAGGAACTATTGCTAGTTGAGGATATTTGATTACTAATTTATTTGCTTCTGTTGAACTTGTAATATTACCATCTGCTCTTCCAGCTAAAACTTCTTGAAAGTCTCTTGCTGGAGCTTCAACTGAATTTAATTTAGATTTAGGAAAAAATTCTTTTGCCTTTTCTTCTTGAGATGTACCAAGAGTTGTAGCAATTGTTACTTTTGAATTATTAAGAGAGTCCCAAGTTGAAAATTTTTTTAAATTCTTTTTAAGAACTAATGGCACAGTACCATATTTGTAATAAGTATCTGTAAATCCTGCTACTTCAGCTCTTTTTGGTGTTTTTGTAACACTTGTTGAAATATCATATCTTGAAGATGTAATACCTGAAACAATTGTCTTCCACTCAGCGGGCACAAATTCAACTTTAACACCCATATCTTTAGCTAGCTCCTTCATTACATCAATATCAAATCCTTTATATTTATTTGTTGCTGGATCTTTCATTGTCATTGGATCCCAATCTCCAGTTGTACCAACTTTCAAAACTCCTGTTGATAAAATTCTATCTAAATTTGATTCTGCATTTAAAGAAAAGGGTAAAAGAGCAAATAATGCTAGTAAAAATAATTTTTTCATAACATTAATCTACTGATTTAAGAATAAATTGTGACTATAATCTTGACGCAGCGTCATTCATCCAAGAAAATAAATGTTGTGAAAAAGAACGTCTAACAAACATATTTACAGCACTTTTATCTTGATTATGAATGATTACATCAATTTTGGTCAGAATTGTTTGAGTAACAGCACCTTTTTTATTTTGAAAATCATTAAAGTTAAAAGGTGAGCCAGATTGAAATAATTCATAAATTTTATTTCCTTTGAGATTAATCATTACAAATTGATCTGTGACATCTGTAATTGCACCAAGATTTAATTTGGAAATATTTTTATTTAATAAAATCTCTATTTCATAATTATTAGTATTTTCATCAACTGGTTCATTGGAAAAAATCATCCATTCATCAGGACTTAACCAAAGTGCAGTTAATTTATCACTTTGTGTAGCTGTATTTGCTTCAGTTGGTAAAAATATATTCAATGATTTACCCACCGCAGAAATAAACTCTCTTTTTTTACCTCTTACAATTAATTTCATTATTGGTTTAATCTCCTTCATTTGAAGATCTTGAAATGATTTTTGCTCAGGTAGTGCTTGATTATAATTAAGCATTTAGTCTTTTGTTCTCCTTATCTAAAAATACTGGATCAGATACCGTCACATTGATGTTCTTTTTTTCCATAGGAATGATTAGTTTTTGTCCCATCATATTTTTTCCACCTTTTACAACACCAAGCGCGATAGATTTTTTTAAATTAGGGCTATAATAACTTGATGTAACATGACCTAACATTTCAACCGGTGATTTATTTATATCAGAAACTATTTGAGCTCCTTCTTCTAAAACCTCGTTAGGGTTATCCGTTAATAGACCTACTAATTGTTTTCTATCTTCTCTAATAGTATCCGATCTGTATAATGATCTTTTACCAATAAAATCATATTTCTTTTTGCTAACAATCCAATCCATTTGTAAATCTATTGGTGTCATAGTTGCGTCGGTATCTTGACCAACAATTATAAATCCTTTTTCAGCACGTAATAAATGCATTGTTTCAGTTCCATAAGGTGTAATATTGAAATCTTTTCCTGCTTCCATACATTTTTCCCAAACTGATTTTCCATAATTAGCTTGAATATTAATTTCATAACTATGCTCTCCAGTAAAACTTATTCTCATTACTCTACAATTTATTTTTCCAATTTTTGCATTTTTAAATGACATATGAGGGAAGTTTTCATCTGAAAAATCTAAATCTGGAATAACTTTAGATACAATCTTTTTACTATTTGGACCACAAACACTTACTGTAGCAAAATGATCAGTAACTGATGTCAAATATACATCTAACTCTGGCCATTCAGTTTGTAGGTAATCTTCTAATTTACCCATTACATTCGCTGCACCACCAGTAGTTGTTGTCATTATGTAATGATTTTCACCCAATCTAGTAGTAACACCATCGTCATAGACCATACCATCTTCATTAAGCATTAAACCATATCGACATTTACCAATTGCTAGTTTTGACCAAGCATTTGTGTAAACACGATTTAAAAATTCAGAAGCATCAGTTCCTTGAATGTCAATTTTACCAAGTGTAGAAGCATCTAATATACCAGCACTTTCTCTTGCAGCTTTACTTTCTCTTTGAACAGCATCATGCATATCTTCATTATCTTTTGGATAATACCAAGCTCGTTTCCATTGA
>JGI20159J14440_10002929_pt1 | contig 11222 bp, 11 predicted proteins | sample COG_09_FD_14440 | JGI IMG/M metagenome (IMG submission 14440) | reverse complement strand
ATAAAGAATATAAAACTTTTAAAAAATATTTTAAAAAAAGAAAATGAAAAAAAATATAGTTTTTTTTAATTTTTCTGATGCAGGGTTTTTTTCTCACAGATCTAAATATGCTAAAAAATTGATTAACGATGGATTTAATGTTTTTTTAATTGCACCAATTAAGACACATAAAAAAAAACTCAATGATATGGGAATAAAAACAATCAATTTACAAATAAAAAAAAGATATGATTTTAATCCATTGAAAATTTTAAAAATTATTTTTTTTTTAAATAAAACACTTAAAAGACTAAGTCCCAAAGTACTTAATAATGTTGGAATTTTTCCTGTAATATTAGGTACAGTTTCTAGTTTCAATCTTAATTATAAAATAATTAATTCAATTACTGGATTAGGCTCTGTAGCAATAAGTAAAAGTTTCAAGAATTCATTATTAACTTTTATTTTAAAATTTATTTTTTTTTTATTTATAAGGAACACAAATATTATAGTTCAAAATAAAACAGATAAATTTTTTTGCGAAAAATTAGGTTTAAATAAAAAAAAAATATTTCTTATTCCAGGATATGGAATAGATATTGATATCTATAAAAAATCAAAACAAATTAACAAGACTCCAAAAGTAATTTTGCACTCTAGGCTTTTAAGAGTGAAGGGCATCTATGATTATTTTATAGCAGCTAGATACTTAAAAAAAAAAAATATAAAGGCAAATTTTTATCTTTTTGGTGATTTTGATGATAACAATCCAGATAGTATAAATATTAATGAAATCAAAAAATTAAATATTAAGAATTACTTTAGATATATGGGGCAAGACAATAAAATACAGTTCTCCCTAAATAAATTTGATATAGCTTGCTTGCCATCTTATAGAGAGGGGCTACCAAGATCCTTATTAGAGTGTATGGCTTCCAAAATGCCAATAGTAACAACTAATGTTCCTGGAAACAAAGATGTTGTTAAAAACAATTTCAATGGTTTTTTGATTAAGGAAAAGTCACCTGAATTATTAGCCAAGGCTCTAAGAAAGTTGATTTTAAATAGAAATTTAAGAGTTAAAATGGGTAAAAATAGTTTAAAAAAGTGTAAATTATATTTTTCAACAACTGTTATTTTTAAAAAACTGGATAAGATTTTTTTAAATGAAAAGTACTAAAAAGCTTTATTTCACTTATAGAGGAAGAGTTTCACTTTATATTTTATTGAAAGCTATGAATGTTCAAAAGAATGATCTCGTAGCCGTACAAAGTTTTACTTGTTCCGCTGTAATAGAATCAATTTTAGCTTTAAAAGCCAAGCCAATCTTTATTGATATTAATAGTAAAGATTTGATGATTAATAAGAAAGACTTAGTTAAAAAAATTAGTGATAAAAAAAAAATAAAGGCAATTATTATCCAATATACATTTGGATTATATTCAAATATTAATAGTATTAAAAAAATATGTAATCAAAAAAAAATATTTTTAATTGAAGATTGTTGTCACATCAATCCAAATAAAACTTTTAAAAATGGGCCTGGATCTTTTGGCGATGCATCTTTTTTTTCATTTGAATGGGGCAAACCAATTATTGGAGGAATTGGTGGGGCTTTTATTGTAAATAATAAAAGTATATTAAAAAAAACTGAATTTTTATATAGCAAATTAAAAAAACCAAGTATTGTAAAAGAAATTATAATTTCCTTACAATACCTAACTTTCAAAATTTTTTATAATCCAAAAACGTATTGGGTTTTAAAAGATTTATTTAATTATTTATCAAAAAAAAAAATTATTATAGGTAATTTTAGCTCCAAGGATATTAGAATTCAAAGTCCAGATTTTAATTTTAAATCACTTAGATTTTCTGAAAAAATTGTTGAGTCAAAACTTAAAAAAAATGTAAATAAAATTACCATCACTAATAAGATAATAAATAGAATAAATAAATTTTATGATATGTATAAAATGAATAATTTTTTCAATATAAAAACAAAAAAAAAATTAGAACTATTAAGAATTCCTATTTTTTTGAACCACAAGCAGAAAATTCTTAAATTAGCTAAACAAAACAAAATTGAAGTTGCTAGCTGGTATATCTCTCCTGTACATCCCTACATGAAGTATGAATTAAAAAGAGTTGGGTATAAAAAAAATTCATGTCCTAATGCAGAAAAAATATCAAATCATTTAGTTTCTTTACCGTTAAATATTTCAAGTAGAAAATTAGAACAATTCTTTAAATTAATAAATATTTATGACCAATAAATTAAAATTATTTTCTTCAAACTTAGGAGCTGATGATTTTAAAAAGTGTGCAGATATTCATCATAATGAAATTCAAGGAGGATTACTAAAGTTAGTTGGAAAAAAAGTTCTTTTTATCATCTACCAGCATATTTTTAAGAGTAATTATTCTTTTTTAATAGTAGCAAAAAAGAACGAAGAAATTATTGGTTTTTTTGCAGGTTGTTTTAATCAAAAATTATTTTACATAGATTTCTTTAAAAAGAATTTTTTTATTTTGATTTTAAACTTTTGGAAATTTTTAAAAAAAGACATTCTAATAAAATTTTTTTCTTTAAATAAATTTTTTTTAACAAAGGATTATAATTTGCCAGAGGCTCTGATTTTAAACTTTTGTGTAGATAAAAATCATCAAAGTTTAGGTGTTGGAAAAATTTTATTTAATGAAGCAATAAATGTTTTTAAACTTAATAAAATTAGAAATATAAAAATTACTACCAGCGAAAATCAAGAAAAAGCAATTAATATGTACAATTCTTATGGAGCTATAAAAGAGCATCAAGATCAAAATTTTAACAAAAATAAAAATAATGTTGTATTTATATTAGAAATATAAAATGAATCATAAAATACCTTTCTACGACTATACATTTAACTATAAAAATAATTCTTCAAGTTTAAAAGAAATTTTTAATAAAGTTTGTTTAAAAGGTGCGTATATTTTGCAAGATGAACTTCTTAAATTTGAAAATGAAATAAAAAATTATACCAAGGCTAAATATGTTTTGGGTGTTGGGAATGCAACAGATGCTATGCAAATGTTTTTGATGTGTTCAAATCTTAAAAAGAATTCTGAAATTATAATTTCCTCTCATACTATGGTCGCAACTGCCTCAGCCGTTTACTTTGCTGGATATAAGCCTGTTCCAGTAGCATTTGGAGACGATTTATTAATAGATCCTAAATCTATAATAAAATCCATTACACCAAAAACCAAAGGTTTGTTGATTACTCATTTGAATGGCCGAACTTGTAATATGGATGAAATATTCAAAATCTGTAAAAAATATAAACTTGTATTATTTGAAGATGCAGCTCAAGCTTTAGGTTCTAAGTATAAAGAAAAATATGCTGGAACTTTTGGATTAGCTTCTACTATAAGTCTGTATCCTGCAAAAATACTTGGCTGTTTTGGAGATGGTGGTTTAATTTTAACAAATAATAAAAAATTATTTTCTAAACTTCATAAAATCAGAAGTCATGGGATTAATGAAAAAACAAAAAAAATAGATCATTGGGGGTTTAATTCAAGGCTTGATAACCTCCAGGCAGCATTTTTAAGTTTTTTTTTTAAAAAGCATAATGAAAATATTAACAGGAGAAGAAATCTTGCAAAAATATATCATAAGGAGCTTTCTGGTTTAAAAACAATTAAATTACCTCCAGCTTGTGAAGATAAAATAAATTATGATATTTTTCAAAATTATGAAATTATTTGTAAAAAAAGAAATAAGTTAAAATCTTTTTTAGATAAAAAAGGTATAGGAACTTTAATTCAATGGAATGGAGTTAAGACTAACAGCTTAAGCCTTCCTAATATAAAAAAAAAAAAATTAATATCAGACTCAAATTTTAACAAATTACTTTTGTTACCAATGAATATTTCTTTAAAAGACTCAGACGTTAAAACAGTTTGTAATGAAATTAAAAACTTTTATAAGTAAATAATGAATCTAAAAAATTTTGCCAAAAAATTAAGACTTGAAGTATTACAAATGACTCATCTTGGTAAAAGTTCACATATTGGTTCAATTCTATCAATAATTGATATCATCGCTGTATTGTATGGAAAAATTCTCAAAATAAACCCAAAAACAATAAAAAATAAAAATAGAAATAGATTTATTTTAAGTAAGGGACATGCTGGAGCTGCTGTGTATGCAGCATTATCAGCTTTAGGTTTTTTTTCTCATAAAAAACTATTAACTCATTGTAAAAATAATTCTACATTATCAGGACATATTTCTCATATTAAAAATCCTGGTATCGAATTTTCAACAGGTTCTCTTGGCCATGGTCTTTCTGTAGCTTCTGGTTTCGCTTATGCTGGAAAACTAAAAAGAGAAAAATCAAAAATATTTGTTCTACTAAGTGATGGTGAATGTAATGAAGGTTCTACATGGGAGGCTGTAATGTTTTCTGGATTTCATAAACTTAATAATTTAATTGCAATAATTGATTACAATAAATTACAGAGCTTAACTACCACAACTAAAACCCTGGATTTAGAACCTTTTAAAAAAAAATGGGAAAGTTTTGGTTGGAAGTGCCTTAATTTAGATGGAAATAATATTGACCAATTAGAAAAAAAATTAACAAAAGTTATAAAAAGTAATGAGCAAAAACCATTTTGCATCATAGCAAATACCACAAAAGGTTCAGGTGTTTCATTTATGGAAAATAAGGTTTTATGGCATTACAGACCTCCAAACAAAAATGAGCTAAAGGAGGCAATCAAAGAGATTAATAATGAGAGATAATTTTTTAAAAGGTCTTTTTGAATTAGCTAAAAAAGATAAAAGTATTTTTTTAATTACTGGAGATTTAGGTTTTAAAATTTTTGATAAATACATTGAAAATTTTAAAGACAGATTTTTAAATGTAGGAGTTGCTGAACAAAATATGATTGGAGTAGCAACAGGTATGGCTTTAAGAGGATACAAGGTTGTAGTATATTCAATCGCTAATTTTGCAACACTTAGATGTTTAGAACAAATTAGAAATGATGCCGCGTATCATAAAGCAAATATAACAATTGTTGCATCTGGTGGAGGTTATACTTATGGAGCACTTGGTATGTCACATCATGCAACAGAAGATATTGCGGTAATAAGATCTTTGCCAGATGTAAAAGTTTTTGTTCCAAGTAGTGGTTTAGAAAGCTACATAACAACAAAAAAAATTATAAATTTAAATGGTGTTAAATATTTAAGAATTGAAAAAGAAAGTAAATATAAACCAATTCAAAAAAGAATTAATATTAGTCAAGGTGTTTATTATAATTATGGTAAAGACGGTGTAATATTAACATCAGGTGGTATACTTTCTGAGTGTATGCAAGCCGAAAAATCATTAAATAAAAAAAAATTATTTTTTGATGTTATTTCGATCAACACCATTAAACCTCTAAGTAATTTATTGTTAAAAAAAATATCAAAAAAAAAATATATAATTACAGTTGAGGAGCATAATTTTTCTGGTGGTATAGGATCATGTATTTTAGAAAAACTCAACGAACTACAAATAAAAAAAAATATCAAAATAATTTCTATTAAGGATCGTTATTCAAGTGTAGTCGGAGATCAACAATTTATGAGAAAAAAAAATGGAATAGATTCAAAATCAATAAAAAATAAAATTGTTAATTTTATTAAAAATAAATGATAAAAAGAATTAGTGATATTATTTTATCTTTAGTATTATTAGTATCACTAAGTCCAATTATTTTATTTTTATCAATTTTGATATTTGTTCAAGATTTTCATTCTCCTTTTTATATTTCGAATAGAATTGGCAAAAATAAAAAAAAATTTAAGCTATATAAATTTAGAAGCATGATCGTTAACGCAGATAAGTCAGGAGTAAACTCAACGTCAGATAATGATAAAAGGATTACAAAATTAGGAAATTTTTTAAGAAAGTATAAAATTGATGAAATTATGCAGTTATTAAATGTAATTAAAAATGAAATGAGCTTTGTTGGCCCAAGACCAAATGTAGAAACTGATGTAAAATTATATTCGTTAGAAGAAGAAAAATTATTATCTGTAAAGCCTGGAATAACAGATTTTTCATCAATAGTTTTTTCTGATGAGGGAGAAATCCTCTCAAGTTCAAAAAACCCTGATTATGATTACAATAGACTAATAAGACCTTGGAAGAGTAGGCTTGGACTTATATATGTTAGAAAAAGAAATTTTTTTTTAGATTTAATGATACTTTTTTTAACTTTTTTAAATTTATTTAATAGAATAAAAACTCTAAGTATAATCAATTCAATCTTAAAGAAAATAGATACTAACACAGAGTTACACAATATTATTTTAAGAAAACAAGATTTAAAACCTTCTATTGCACCAGGCTTTACAAAGCCGTATGAAGAAGATTAAATGTTAGATTATTTAATTTATTTGCCAAGATTTTTTAAAAAATCTTTATTAATCTTAAATGATATTATTCTTGCAATAATTACAATTAATCTGGCTTATTTTATTAGGTTAGAAGATATCTTTTTATTATCACCTGAACAAAGTTTAATAATTTTAATTTCAATATTAATTTATTTGCCAATGTTTTTGCTGAATGGTTTTTATAATAATATTAATAGATATAATAATATTAGATATTTATCAAAATTAATTCAATTAATATTTATATATTCAGTTATATTTTTCACAATAGTATCATTTATTAAAATTGATAGTATTCCAAGATCAATTACAATTATTCAACCGATAATATTTTTTTTGTTAATTTTTATGACAAGAATTATTTTAATATTTATTGTTGAAAATTATAAGGAGCTTTCTAATAAAAATAATATACTTATATTTTTTGCTAAAATTACAGAAATTGAGAAATCAATTAATTATGTAAATAATTATAATTTTTTAATAAAAGGTTTTATAGACCTTAGTTCAAAAAATTTAAACCAAAAAATAAATAATATTAATATTTACAACTTAGATAAAGTAGAAAATTTGATAACAAAGTTTTCTATAAAAACTATTTTATAAATAAAAACCATCTTTCAGAGAAAGAAAAAAAAGGCATATTTTTAAAATTAAATAAATTCAATATTAAGATAAAATTTTTTGATACAATACTCAACTCAGAAAAAAATGAATTAGACTTAAATATGATTTTAAAAAGAAATATTAAATTTAATTTTGATCAATTAAGTAAAGAAATTAATCAAAAAACAATTTTAATTACAGGTGCAGGAGGAAGTATTGGAACAGAACTTTGCAATCAGATAGTTAATTATAAACCAACTAAGCTAGTGATTCTGGATCATAGTGAATTTAACCTTTATAAAATCAATCTTCATCTTAAAAGTTATATAAGTGAAAAATCTTTAGATATCGATTTAATTTCAGTCCTAGGCTCAATAACAGAGAAAAGTTTAGTAAAAGAAATTTTTAAAAGATATAAGCCAAATAAAGTTTATCATTCAGCTGCTTATAAACATGTCGACATAGTCGAAAAAAACCCATTAATTTCGATTAAAAATAATTTTTTTGGTACTTTAAATTTAATGGATGAAGCGATTGTAAATAAATGTAGTAAATTTGTACTAATTTCAACAGATAAAGCAGTTAATCCAATAAATACGATGGGAGCCTCCAAAAGATTATCTGAAATGGCAATTGAAAATTATTCTTTAAAAAATAACAAAACAATATTTTGTGCAGTAAGATTTGGAAATGTTTTAGACTCATCAGGATCAGTAATTCCTCTTTTTAGAAAACAAATTAAAGATGGAGGACCAATTACACTTACACACCCTGAGGTAAAAAGATATTTTATGTTAGTTTCGGAGGCAGTATCTCTAGTTCTTTCTGCTGATCAGATGTCAAAAGGGGGTGAAATTTTTACACTAGATATGGGTGAGCAATATAAAATTTTAGATCTAGCAAAGTTGATGATTAAAATGAGTGGATTAGATGAAAAAAATGATAAAAATCCTAATGGAGATATTGAGATAAAATTAATTGGTCTAAATAAGGAAGAAAAATTAATGGAAGAATTAAATTACAGAAGTTTAAAGTTAGAAAAAACTGATAATGACAAGATATACAAAACAGTTACAAAAAATACTAATCAAAAAGAGTTTGAAATATTAAAAAACAAAATTGAAAAAATTATTAGTGAAAATGCCAAAAGTGAATTAAAAAATTTTTTAAAAGAAAATATAGAAGGGTATAAAGAAGTTTAGCTTAATAAATTATGTGTGGATTAACTGTTTCATTTGGAAAAAATATTTCTTTCAATTTGCACAAACAAATGGCAACTAAATTGAACCATAGAGGACCAGATTATAGAAAAGATTTAAAGATTAATGAAAAGATTTTTTTTAGCCATAATAGGTTAAAGATTATAGATCTAAGTGGTGCTGCTAATCAACCTATGTCTAGAAATAACAGTCATCTAATTTTTAACGGCATGATATATAATTTTTTAGAAATTAAAGAGGAATTAAAAAATTTTTTTTTATTTAAAACAAATTCTGATACTGAAGTATTATTAGCTGCATACATAAAATGGGGAAAAAATTGTTTTAAAAAATTCGATGGAATGTTTTCAGTTGTTATTTGGGACGACAATAAAAAAAAATTAATTATAGCAAGAGACAGACTGGGAATAAAACCTTTATACTATCGATTATCTAATCAAAACTTATTTATTTCATCAGAAATTAAGCCTCTTTTGAAAATCGATAAAAATACAATTGATAAGAAAGTTGTTACAAAATATTTTATGTATTCTTCTTATGAAGAAAAAAATAATACATTTTTTGATAAAATAAAACAATTTTTACCAGGGTATATTTACGAAATTGATTACAATTTAAACTTTTCTAAAAAGAAATATTGGTGCCTATTTTCATTGATTAGAAATAATGATAACAATAAAAAAATTCAAAATATCAATGTAGCAAAAGAAATGGTGATTACTGAATTTGATAGAATATTAAAAACTTACTCAAGATCAGATAAAAAAATTTCTTTATTGTACTCTTCTGGCCTGGACTCTAATGCTCTATATAAACTAATAAATTCTAAAAAGAAGGTGATATCACTTTTATTGACATTTGGTTTTAAGTCTAAAAATATAAATGATGAGGTTTCATTATTTAAAAAAAAATTAGATACATCACATCATAAAAATAGATTTGATGTTAAAAATTTTATTTCCAAAATGCATAGGGTTCAAAAAGAACAAGAAATGCCATGGGGAGGTCCAAATACTTTTTTTCAGGGTGAGTTATTGGGATATTCAAAAAAAAAAAACCACAATGTTTCATTGTCTGCTGACGGAGCAGATGAAATATTTGGAGGTTATTCAAAATATCTTAATAGCGCTGAAGGCAAAAATTTTTCATTAGATTATATTAACAGAGCTATAGATAATACTTTACCTTTTAACGAAGATATAATGTCAAAAAATTTTTATACTAAAAAATTTAATACAAATATTGAATGCCCATCACGAACTTTTCTAAGCAACGCCAGATATGTTGATATTGCAATTTCCAAATTACCAAGGAATTTCAGATTTTCTGATAGATTTAGTATGAATCAATCAGTTGAACTTAGGTATCCGTTTCTTGATCACAAATTAATTGAATTATCTTTTAAATTTTCTGAGAAGCTATTTTTAAATAAGAAAAAAAATAAAATATTATTAAGAAAAATATACGACGATAATAAAACTAAAAAACATATAAATAGCCCACAAACAGATTGGTTGTATAGCAATAGTTTTAAAAAATACGTTGATGAAATGTTAAAAAAAACTCCTATATATGATTTTGGATTAGATAAAATGAAAGTTAATTCTTATGTAAATATGTTCTATTCAAAAAAATTTATTAATTCATTTAAACTTTGGCAAATTATTAACTATGATTTGTGGGTAAAAAGTTTCCTAATTTAAAAAATGAAAAAAATTGCTTACGTTCCTATGTCAGATGATTTTTCGGCACCTGGAGATAGAAGAAGGGCCTATGGCTATCTTAAAAAAAAATTAATTAACTTTGAGAAATATAATAAAAATGAAAGTTATGATTATATTATTATTTCTCAAAATGCTGACCTAAGTTATTGGGCAAACTTTAAGAAAGAAAATACTAAATTAATATTTGATTTTTGTGATGCTTATCTTTTTGAAAAACTTTCAATGAGAAAGATATTTCGTGGTTTAGGAAAGTTTATAACAAAACAAAATATAAATTTAAATTTGAACTATGAGAAATTAATTAAAAAAGTTTGTACGAATTCAGACTACATAATCTGTACAACAGAAATTCAAAAACAAAAATTATTAAATTACTGTAAAAATGTAAAAATAATCCTTGATATGCAAGAGGAGGAAATAGTTCACAATAATTATTTGAGTACTAAAAAGGATTTAAATAAGTTAAATCTATTTTGGGAAGGTCAAGCAGGAAATATTAGTTCTTTTGCTAATATTCTATCATTATTAAATGAGTTTTTAGAAAAAGATTTAATTAATTTATTTTTTGTAACTGATAAAAAAATAAAAATTTTTTCAGGAATAAATTTATATTCTGATACTGATAAAAAATTAAAAAAATTATTTAATAATTCAGAAAATGTCTTTTTATACGAATGGAGCAATGAAAATTTATCTAAAGTTGCATCAAAATGTGATATTGGTTTAATTCCTGTTATAGATCCAGTAAATGGAATGTATGCACATAAGCCAGCAAACAAACTTCATTTGATGTGGAGACTAGGTTTACCAGTTATTGCAAGTTCAACTCCTGCTATTAAAATATCAAATGAAGTTTCAGGTATAAATTTGTTGTGTCATGAAAAAAATGATTGGATTAAATTCATTAATTTTTTTTTGAATAATAAAAATGATATTAAAATACTAGGAAAACAATTGAAAGAAATTGCCAATAATAAGTTTTCTGATATTTCAGAAATAAATAAATGGAGCTCAATTTTTAAAGATATTTGATTTATTATTCAGGTTTCTTAAAAGTAAACTTAAAATAACCGTTATCACTGATGAATTAAATATGCTGATCACTATAATTAAGAAACTAGAAGGTCCAATACGATTTATTTCATAGAAATCTTCTTTATCGTAATCAATTATTGTATTATTTTCCCACTCGTCGCTAATTTTTTCTATTGATTTCGAAAATAAAAAATTATTGTTATTGATAAGACCTTT
>JGI20159J14440_10002925_pt1 | contig 11229 bp, 7 predicted proteins | sample COG_09_FD_14440 | JGI IMG/M metagenome (IMG submission 14440) | reverse complement strand
GCTTCTTGTAAAATAGCGGCCAACATATGAGAAGAAGATCCTTTTCCATTAGTACCAGCCACATGAATGCTTTTAAATTTTTGGTGTGGCTCTCCCAAATAAGCACAAAAATGTGTAATCCCGTCTAATTTAGCATTAAGGGCCACAGCCCCTTTTTGCTGGTACATAGGTAATTGATCAAACAACCATTGAGTGGCTTCTGTGTAATTCATTACTGTTGCCCTCCCAGCTTAAAATTAATGACTACAAAACCAATTTGCTTTTCAGGCGCCTCAGCATCTGGGGCCCACTGATACATAAATGCAGTCGCTTTGGCAGGGGCTAAAAGGCAGGGGGCGTTGTTGGTAGAGCCTTTCACTCCCGGATCTGCAGCAATTACTTTTCCTGACCTGTCCACCGTAATAGCCACAACCACCCTGCCCTCTTCGTTGCAATCAGGCGTTACAGATCCTTTAGAAGCCAAACTTCTACCTGCCAATCCAAAGCCAAAGCCTTGAACTTCTCCTGTAGTACTGCCATAAAATGAATTCGCATACTTAGATCCATCAGAAAATCCTTGATTGGCAGATTTTTCATCATTTCCTACACCTGACCCTTGGGCTTCTTTAGCGCCTAAAATATTTGCCAGGGCCGCTTTTGTAGCGGCCGATGCCTGTTGGATTACTTTCTCAGGTGTTTTTTCTGGGACTGTTTCGGGCACTTTTTCTGGCACTGATTCGGCCGCTTTTTCAGCGAGCTCTTTGGGAAGAACTAGCTCGGAATCTGCTGTAGTTAAAACTTCTTCAAGTGCTTCTGAAACCACTTCCTCTACCATTACTTCTTTTACTTCTGGAGCTGCATTCATCTCAGGTACAATTGTTTCTTCTGTAGTGGCTTGTATTGAAGGTGCTAGCGTTAAACTATTACCGGGATCTGTATTTCCAAAAGCAATGAGTATGCCATTTTCTGGCGGCGGATCTAGGTACCTAAGACCTGCAAAAAAAAGGAGTANCAGCACCGCTAATAGAATAAAAGCAGTGGTCCAAAAAGATTTTTTCTCGTATGTGGTTTGTAAAAATGCCATTAATTTGGCCTTACTGCAAGGATTACCTTGAATTGGTTTCTGTTGGCTACATCCATGACAAATACAGCCTCTTTTATCGCAATGGATTCTGCCGCCCTAAGTATAATTGTAGGGGCATCTTGTGCAGACAGTTCTTGAATTAAAACAGCCTCTAACTGGCTCTTTTCCACTAACTTTTCATTTAAAAAATACCTTAAATCTGCGTCTATACTCACTGAAACCTGTTGGGTATTAGTGGTCTTACCTTTGGCTTTTGGCAGTATTAAGTCTAACGCATTAGGACTATTGGAGGTAAGTAAAAAAAATATAAGCAACAGAAACACAATGTCCGTCATAGAAGACATACTAAATTCTGGACTGATCTTATTTCTACCTTTTAATTTCATAAAAACTAGACAGGTTCGTTCAATAAGTCTAAGAAGTCTACTGCGTTAGCTTCCATACTATGNACCACTTTATTGGTCATATTAACCAAATGGTTGTAGCCAATATAGGCTATAATACCCACGACTAAACCACCTACCGTAGTAGTCATTGCGGTATATATACCTGAAGCCAACGCCCCCATTTCTGCCTGACCACCAGAGGTAGCCATTTCATGAAAGGCCAATATCATTCCAATCACCGTGCCTAAAAATCCAATCATTGGAGCGGCACCTGCTACTGTAGCAAGCACGCTAACATTCTTTTCTAATTTATACACCTCTAAAGTACCTGCATTCTCAATGGCTGTATTAATGTCGTCCAAAGGCTTTCCTATTCTAGACACCCCTTTTAAAGTAAGTCGAGCAACAGGTGAGTCTGTTTGAGCACAAAGTGATTTTGCGGCATCTATTTTACCATTACTGATATAGTCCTTTATCTGGTTCATGAAGTTCGCGTCTATTTTAGCTGCTGCTTTTATAGCAAAAAGTCGTTCAAAATAGATGTAAAGTGCTACCGCCAAGAGGACAAAAAGTAAGCCCATAATAAATACGCTCCCTGCACCTCCATTAAAAATAAGGTCTATAATGGATAGGGTTTTCTCACTAGAAGCCGCAAGCTCTAGGGTATTTTCAGCCAAGTTATCTTGCATAAAATAGAATCAAATTAATTTATAAGCTAACGTAAGAAAATGCAAAAAATTATGCGTTCAACACAAAATCACGCAATAAAATGAATGTTAAACCACCACTTAAGAAGCCAATTAATGCCAACCAAGCAATATTTTTAAAGTACCAGAAGAAATCTATTTTCTCCATCCCCATAGCTACAACACCAGCAGCGGAACCAATAATAAGCATACTGCCCCCTGTTCCTGCAGAATAAGCAATAAAGTGCCACAAAGGATTGTCTAATCCTTCAGAGAACATACCAATACTAGCGGCAACTAGAGGCACATTGTCAATCACTGCAGAGCCTGCACCTAATAACAGCACCACAACATCTGAATTGGGAATGGCTGCGTTTAAACCCTCTGCGAAATGAAATAACATTCCAAGAGATTCTAAAGCTGCAACAGCCAACAATATCCCTAAAAAGAATAAAATACTTGGCAACTCAATTTTAGACAATGAGTGGTGCACTGGACTGTGGTGGCCAGCCGCCTCACTCTTACCGTCTACGTCAGATAAAGAGAATTTTGAGCTAGAATATATCTCAGCAAAAGTGGCTACAACAGCCAAAGATAGCATCATACCCACATAAGGTGGCAAGTGTGTAATGGTCTTAAAGAAAGGTACGAAAACAATTGCTGTTAAACCCAAGTAAAGCATGGTAGCACCATGTCTTGATTTAGGCCCATCTTCTTCTGAAGGATCTATATCTAGGTTTCCTTGAAAAGCTTTAAAGCGGGTAGCGATTAAAGTAGGGATTACCATACAAACAATTGAAGGTAATAATACATGTTCCACCAATTGTAGGGCAGACACCTTGTTGGCAATCCACAACATAGTTGTAGTAACATCTCCAATAGGAGACCAAGCCCCTCCAGCATTTGCAGCAATAATCACCATACCAGCAAACCACATACGCGTTTCCTTTTCCTTAATTACTTTTTGAAGGATCGTGATCAGTACTATTGTAGCCGTTAAGTTGTCAATAATCGCAGATAAAATAAATGCCAAAATGGAAAACAACCAAAGCAATTTAGATTTTTTCTTATATTTTATAAAACCTTTAATGGTAGCAAAACCATCAAAATAATCTATAATTTCCACAATAGTCATTGCCCCTAAAAGGAATACTAAAATCTCTGCAGTTTTACCAAGATGGTGCAATAAAATCTCCTCTATATGGGTAGGAACCAATTGGCGGAGTGCCGTGTCTACCTCAAAAACATCCATATGAGTTAAAGCTATAATCGCCCATAAAATAGCCATCATGGCCAAGGCAGGAATTAGTTTGTCAATTTTAAGGTTGTGCTCTAAGGTAATGGCCAAGTAACCTAAAATAAATACAATCAGGATAATAGTTTCCATAAAATATACGGTGTTTTTGAATTTTTCAACTTAACTGAGACTCAAAAGGAATCCCAACATCTACGCTAACAAATATAAAAAAATGAGCAAGTAAAAATCATTAATTATCAGATTGCTTTAAAAATAATTAATGCGCTTATACTTGAAGGTCTAAAAATCAATTGATTTCAAAAATCATTGTTTTCATATTTACTATGCATGCATAGTAAATATGATTATATTTGAATAGATTAAAAATAGTTTTCTATGGATTTTAAATTGAATGAAGAGCAAAAACTCATCAAAGAAGCTGCTTCAAACTTTGCGCAACAGGTACTCCTTCCTACGATTCTAGAAAGGGACGAAACCCAAACTTTTCCTATCCAAGAAATTAAACAACTGGCAGAATTGGGGTTTATGGGAATGATGGTAGACCCTAGCTATGGAGGAAGCGGATTAGATACTATGTCTTATGTATTGGCCATGGAAGAACTCTCAAAAATAGATGCTTCTGCCTCTGTAATCATGTCTGTAAACAATTCACTGGTCTGTTGGGGATTAGAAAAATATGGAAACACCCAGCAAAAAGAAAAATACCTACCCGATCTATGTAATGGAAAAAAAATAGGGGCTTTTTGTCTTTCTGAGCCTGAGGCTGGATCAGATGCCACCTCTCAAAAAACTAGGGCTGTGAAAAAGGGTGATTACTACGAAATTACAGGGACTAAAAATTGGATCACCAACGGAAGTAGTGCGAGTATTTATTTGGTCATAGCACAAACAGACCCTAAAAAAGGCTCCAAAGGCATTAGTGCTTTTATTGTGGAGAAGGAAAGTCCAGGTTTTGTGATAGGGCCAAAAGAAAATAAATTAGGTATTCGCAGTAGTGACACCCACTCCCTTCAATTCAATCAGGTTAAAGTGCATGAAGAAAATAGGATCGGAGAAGAAGGATTTGGTTTCACCTTAGCCATGAAAACACTCTCAGGAGGAAGAATTGGTATTGCTGCACAGGCACTCGGTATAGCTGCTGGCGCTTATGAATTGGCCTTAAATTACGCCAAACAAAGGGAAACTTTTGGGAAACCCATTAGTCAGCATCAGGCCATTGCCTTTAAATTGGCTCAAATGCATACTAAAATTGAGGCTGCTAGGCATTTGGTCTACAAAGCAGCTTGGGAAAAAGACCAGGGACTCAATTACGATTTATCAGGAGCAATGGCCAAACTATATGCCTCAGAAGTAGCTATGGAAGTTAGCGTAGAAGCCGTTCAGGTCTTTGGTGGAAATGGTTTTGTAAAAGAATATCATGTAGAGCGACTCATGCGGGACGCTAAAATCACTCAGATTTACGAAGGCACTTCTGAAATCCAACAAATGGTAATATCTAGGGCTATTTTAAAAGACTAAACAAAGGCCATTATTGAAATCTCATTTAAAAGTGGCCAAAATTATCACATTACATTTATTTCAACGTTTTTTTAAAAACACTGAACTTTTTTGTTATAAATGACTACATCATTGCCGTAAATTCAACATATTGGATATTTTTGTGTAAATATCCAATACTTATGAGGCTAAAAAAACAGGGGCTGTATTCCCCAGAATTTGAACATGACAATTGTGGCGCAGGATTTATTTGTAGTCTAGAAGGAAAAAAATCCAATGATATTATCCACAAAGCACTCGAGATTCTAGAAAAACTAGAACATAGAGGCGCAGTGAGTTCAGATGGTAAAACTGGAGATGGTGCGGGAATACTCATTGACATTCCCCATGATTTTTTTGTAAGTGAGTGCTCGTTTAAATTACCAGAGCCAGGAAATTATGCGGTAGCTAATGTATTTTTGCCTCAAAAAGACAACCAAAGAAATTTCTGTACAAAAGAATTTGAGAAAGAAATAAAATCTCAAGGGTTGGTCCTTTTAGGATGGAGAGAAGTCCCTGTCAATAAATCCGTGCCAGGAAGAATTGCCATGGAAACCATGCCTTTTATAGCCCAAATCTTTATTGGAAAAGAGCAGTCTGAGCAGGACACAGCTACTTTTAACAGAAAATTATTTATAGCTAGAAAAAAAGCAGAACACACCATATACAACTCAAAACTATCTGAGCAAGGGTTCTTTTATCTGCCTAGCCTTTCCACCACAATCATTATTTTCAAAGGCTTGCTCATGCCAGAAGACATTAGTCTTTACTTTAGAGACCTACAGGATACTAGGGTTGTGACTAGGTTGGCCTTGGTGCATCAGCGATTTTCCACCAACACCTTCCCTACATGGGATTTGGCACAGCCTTTCAGGTATATGTGTCACAATGGGGAGATAAACACTTTAAGGGGGAATGTCGCTAGAATGCGTTCCAGAGAAGAACTTTTAGAGAGCGACCTTTTTGGCGAAGACATAAAAGCGATCCTTCCCATTATATTACCCAACAAATCAGATTCAGCCACGCTAGATATGGTCGTAGAATTACTGCTTATGACAGGAAGATCTCTTCCAGAAGTCATGATGATTTTAGTGCCTGAGGCTTGGGAAAAAAACGACAATATGTCTGCGGCTAAAAAAGCCTTTTATGAATATTATTCCTGTATGATGGAGCCTTGGGACGGACCTGCCTCAATTCCTTTTACGGATGGAAATTATATTGGTGCAGTTTTAGACAGAAACGGTCTTAGACCCTCTAGATATTCTGTGACAAAAGACGGTTATGTAATTATGTCTTCAGAAACTGGCGTAGTAGACATTGATCCTAAAAATTTAGCGCATCATGGACGTTTAGAACCTGGTAAAATGTTCTTAGTAGACATGTCTGCAGGGAGAATCATCAATGATGAAGAAGTTAAAGAACAAATTGCCAAAAAGCATCCTTACGAAAAATGGGTCAAAGACAACCTCGTACATTTAAAAGACATTCCATATAACGACTGCCCCTTATTTATTGGAGAAGCCCCACTTGCCCAAAGAAAAGCAGCCTATGGGTACACCTTAGAAGACATAGACACCATAGTAATGCCTATGGCAGAAACAGCCAAAGAGCCTATTGGTTCAATGGGAACAGATACACCCATAGCTGTATTATCGCAAAGACCACAATTGTTGTACAACTACTTCCAACAGCTCTTTGCCCAAGTGACCAACCCTCCGTTAGACGGCATTAGAGAGGAGATGATTACGGACATTAGCCTTACCCTTGGTAGCGACCACAATATATTTGAGGAGACCCAAGAACACTGTAGAAAATTAAAAATTCAGAATCCTGTAATTTCTAAAGAAGATTTAGACAAGATTAAGAATTACGATATAAACCCACACTACAAGGTTACGTCCCTACAAATGTTATACACCCTAGAAAGAGGGCATAACGGATTAGAGGAGGGACTTGAATCTTTGTTAGCAGAAGCCAGCAAAGCCATTGAAGAAGGCAGTAATATCATCATNCTTTCTGACAGGTATATCTCAAAAGACAAAGCAGCCATCCCTGCCCTACTCGCTTGTTCTTATGTAAATAATGGCTTACAGCGTTTGGGAAAAAGATCTAAAGCGAGTATAATCATTGAATCTGCAGAGCCTAGAGAGGTACACCATTTCTGTTTGCTTTTTGGGTATGGCGCCAGTGCCATAAACCCTTATTTNGTTAATGAAATTATTGCAGAACAACTCAAAGAAAACGATATTACAGCATATACTTTTGAAACTGCCATACAGAACTACAACAAAGCAGTAGGAAAAGGCATTTTAAAGGTAATGAACAAAATGGGGGTGTCTACCTTAAACTCCTACAGAGGATCTCAACTTTTTGAATGTATTGGGATTAACACCAAAGTAATAGACAAATACTTCCCGAGAACCACCTCTAGAATTCAGGGAATTGACCTCCATGAAATTGAGAAAGAACTCAGCAAAAGACATGCTAGGGCATTTTCAGAAAACCAACCAGAGGCTTCTTTAGACTTAGAAATAGGCGGAGATTACAGGTGGAGAAGAGAGGGCGAAAAGCACTTATTCAACCCACTTTCTATTGCTAAATTACAAAAAGCAGTAAGAAACAACGAAACGAGCACTTACAAAGAATACGCCCAATTGGTCAATGATCAAGCCAGAGACCTCATGACCATTAGAGGTTTATTAGAATTTTCTAATTACGACCCAATTCCGTTAGAAGAAGTAGAGCCGTGGACAGACATCGTGAAAAGATTCAAGACAGGTGCTATGTCTTACGGATCCATTAGCAAAGAAGCTCATGAGAACTTAGCCATTGCTATGAATAGGATTGGCGGAAAAAGCAATTCCGGAGAAGGGGGAGAAGACGCAGAAAGATTTTATAAAAATCAAACTGGAGATTGGAAGAACTCTGCTATTAAGCAAGTAGCTTCGGGACGTTTTGGCGTGAGCTCAAATTACCTGACCAACGCTTCTGAAATTCAAATAAAAATGGCCCAGGGAGCCAAACCTGGAGAAGGGGGGCAATTGCCTGGTCCAAAAGTCAATCCAGATATAGCCAAGACAAGAAACTCAACCCCATATGTGGGTTTAATCTCCCCACCACCACACCATGACATTTACTCTATTGAAGATTTATCTCAACTTATATTTGATTTAAAATCTGCCAACAGAGAAGCTCGAATTAACGTAAAACTAGTCTCAGAAGTGGGGGTTGGAACAGTCGCTGCTGGGGTTTCTAAGGCCAAGGCCGACGTTATACTGATTTCAGGTTTTGACGGTGGTACAGGAGCTTCTCCTTTAACATCTTTAAAGCACACCGGACTTCCATGGGAATTAGGGATTGCAGAAGCACAACAAACCCTTGTAATGAATGACCTTAGAAATAGGGTTAGGTTGGAGTGTGACGGACAGTTAAAAACAGGTAGAGATGTAGCTATTGCTTGTCTATTAGGCGCAGAAGAATTTGGTTTTGCAACAGCTCCATTAGTTGCTTCAGGATGCATAATGATGCGTGCCTGTCACCTAAACACCTGCCCAGTAGGTATTGCCACACAAAATCCAGAATTGAGAAAAAAATTCAAAGGACAACCAGAACACGTGGTTAACTTCATGTACTTCATAGCACAAGAGCTCAGAGAAATCATGGCAGAACTTGGATTCAAAACCATTGACGAAATGGTAGGCCAGGTGCAAAAACTAGACAGAAAGAAAGTATTAAACCATTATAAGTCCGCAGGAATTGACCTAAGTCCAATTTTACATCAGGTAGACGTTATTCCTGGAACAAAACTGTACAATACCACTAAGCAAGAACACCATATTGAAGACTCCATAGAGTTTGACATTATAGAAAAAGCCCACCCTGCACTCTATAGAAAAGAGAAAATGAGTTTAGATTTTCCTATTAAAAATACGGACCGTGCCGTTGGAGCTATTATCTCAAATGAGATATCTAAAAAATATGGCGCAGCAGGAATGCCAGACAACACCTTGAAACTTAATTTTACAGGAGCAGCAGGACAAAGTTTTGGTGCATTTGCCACCAAAGGTTTAACCATGACGGTGTATGGAAACACAAACGATTACCTTGGAAAAGGACTTTCTGGGGCAAAATTAGTCGTGAAAGTACCTGTAGAAGCTACTATTGTTCCGCACGACAATGTCATTACAGGAAATGTGACCTTATACGGTGCTACGGCAGGAGAAGCCTATATTAACGGTAAAGCAGGGGAACGTTTTTGTGTGAGAAACTCAGGAGCTATAGCTGTAGTAGAGGGTATTGGAGACCATGGTTGTGAGTATATGACCGGAGGAACAGCGGTAATACTCGGGGCAGTAGGAAGAAATTTTGGCGCAGGTATGAGTGGTGGAATTGCCTATGTCTATGACCCTAATAAGACCTTTAAGTCTATTTGTAAAGAAGAAGGATTAAATCTACTGGCTGTAGAAGATCAGACAGACATAGACCAATTAAAGACACTGATAGAAAATCACTATCACGCCACACAAAGTCCTAGGGCTCAAGAAATATTAGAACAATGGGAGTCTCAGCTGGGGCATTTCATTAAAGTATTCCCAGAAGAATACCGACTCGCACTAGTTAGAATAGCAGCAGAAACCGCTCAAACTTTATAGGAAAATGGGAAAGATAACAGGATTTTTAGAATTCGACAGAAAAGTAGAATCTTACGAAAAGCCAGAAGAGCGCGTAAAGAATTATAAAGAATTTACGGTTCCTTTAGAAGAGAAAGACCTCAAAGATCAGGGTGCAAGATGCATGAACTGCGGTATACCATTTTGTCACAGTGGGTGTCCATTAGGAAACTTGATTCCAGATTTCAATGACGCCGTTTACAAAGGAAAATGGGAAAAGGCAGCTAAGATATTACACGCCACCAACAACTTTCCTGAATTTACAGGAAGGCTGTGTCCCGCACCTTGTGAAGAAGCCTGTGTATTGGGTATTAATGAAGATCCAGTAACTATAGAAAATATTGAAAAAAGCGTAGCAGAAACAGCCTTTGCAAAAGGCTGGGTTGTGCCTCATAAACCAGCCATAAGAACTGGAAAAAAAGTGGCTGTTGTTGGATCTGGTCCTGCCGGACTAGCTGCTGCACAACAATTAAACAGGGCGGGGCATTTAGTGACCGTTTACGAAAGAGACTCTAAACCAGGCGGATTATTAAGGTTTGGTATACCAGATTTTAAGATGGAGAAAAATGTCATAGACAGACGTTTGGCTATATTAGAAGAAGAGGGCATTGTTTTTAAAACAGGAATTGAAATAGGAAAAGACCTAAACGCAGCTGATCTTAAAAAAGACTACGATGTTGTATTACTAAGCGGTGGTGCAACTATAAGAAGGACATTAGATATTCCTGGAGCAGACCTAAAAGGGGTGGTTCAGGCCATGGACTTTTTAAAACAAAGCAATAAACGCGTAGGAAAAGAGACCTACACCAATGAAGACATTTTAGCTACAGGGAAAGATGTCATTGTAATTGGCGGAGGAGATACAGGATCTGATTGTATTGGAACCTCTATTAGACAAGGGGCTAATACCGTGTCTAACTTTGAAATTATGCCTAAAGGCACTAGCGAACGACCAGAAAACCAGCCTTGGCCATTTTTTCCAATGCGACTCAAGACAACTAGCTCTCACCAAGAAGGTGCCTCGCGTTTCTTTAGCATTAATACCAAAGAATTTGTTGGAGACGCGAATGGAAACCTCACAGGTTTAAAAACCATTGAGGTACATTGGGAGCACAGCCCAGGACAGCGTTCAAAATTGGTAGAAGTAGCTGGAACAGAGAAAATATGGAAGGCAGAAATGGTTTTATTAGCCATGGGCTTTACAGGCTCTGAGAATACAGTAGCAGAACAGTTGGGGGTAGCAATGGATCAAAGAACAAATATTGCTGCAACTGAGGACAACTATAAAACCAATATAGCGGGTATTTTTACTGCTGGCGATCAAAGAAGGGGACAATCACTCATTGTTTGGGCCATTGCAGAAGGAAGACAGGCTGCACACCATATAGATAGCTATCTCATGGGGAGCTCTAACTTACCATTAAAAGGAGAAGGCGATTTACCGAGAATCTAACTGGACCATCAGTAATTGCTTTTTAAAGGGAACCCGTTGGGTTCCCTTTTTTTTTGTGATTGCAAATGTGACTATACCTAATATTCCGTTGGGAATAGGGCAAAAAAAATCCCGAACACATTGCTGTATTCGGGATTCAAAAAAAGGCAACGACCTACTCTCCCACTTGGTATAGCA